>Ga0315282_10001606_pt1 | contig 42344 bp, 30 predicted proteins | sample YL17G07_20_MG_FD_203693 | JGI IMG/M metagenome (GOLD analysis project Ga0315282, IMG submission 203693) | Sediment microbial communities from Yellowstone Lake, YNP, Wyoming, USA - YL17G07_20 | ecosystem: Environmental > Aquatic > Freshwater > Lake > Sediment | place: USA: Wyoming | collected...
TGATGCCGCCGGCCGGGTCACCCTCAGCCGGGGCGTGCCCGGGGTCCTCCGCAGTGGAAGCGTTGGACAAAGCCGGGACACATTCATTGCGGCGGATCTGGAAGACGTCGAACTGTTCGTAGGTCTTGGGCCGCTCGGGGTGCTCACCCGTATGGATGCGGTTGTCCCAGGCGGCGATGAAGGGCTGGCGCGCTTTGGTGAGGGCGTGCATGAACTCAGGGATCTGCGTCCAGCCGATGACCGTATCCTGCCGGGCGTTGAAGAACTTGAGGAGGGGCAGGTCCTCCTTCGCATTCGCGACATAGGCGGTGTCGTCCAGGCGTTCGCCCAGGGTGTGGCCCTCGCCATCGGGGAGAAGGGGCCAGTTCCTGTCCGTCCAAACCTCGCCCAGAACCTCCTGGGCGTAGAACCTGGACCGGGCGGGGTTGATGACGGGGACGTGGGCCTCGAGGGCGGCGAAGAGTTCCGGGTGACGCAGGCCGAGTTCGACGGTGCCCATGCCGCCCATGGAGCCGCCGGTAAGGTAGATGCGGTTCCGGTCCACGCCGAAGGAGCCGACCACCTCTTCGATAGTCCGGAGCATTCGCCGCTGGGTGTAGTCGCGGACAGGCACCGGGCTCCCCCGCTCCGCGGCCGGGAGACACGCCCCGCCCGCCCGTTCCGCGGCCTTCCCCACCAGGTAGCAGGTCCCGTAGTTCTCGCGGTAGCCGAACCAGAAGCCCTGGTGGGACTCGGCGGCGATCCCGGGCGTATAGTCATCCAAGGCCAGCGTGACAAAGCCGGGGCGCGTGGCCGTCTGCCCGAGGTAGTCGCTGCCAAAATGATGCAGGCGGACGATGAGCCCCCGGTTGGCAGCCTTCACCTCCGCCGACTTGCCCGCCACGGCAAAACGGTACGGGTGGCCGTCCACTGACGCTTCCACAGGTGTGGCCCACTGGAGGTACTCCAGCAGCGCGCTGTCCCCTTCCGAGCGCTTACCCGTCAGAATGGACGCCGGAGCCTGTGTGCCTTCGAGCACGCTCGGCGCCGTGTTGACACCAGCTTCCAGCCGCCGGTCCTCACCACCCTCGGGCCGGACGGCCGTCAGCGCGTAGTAGGAGGTGCGCTCCAAGCCGGGGGTGTAGACGAAGAGGCCCGTCCCCTTTGGCAGCGGCTCCCCTTCCGCCTCGACGGGGAAATTCACCGCCGGAGGGAGTTCCTGCTTTCGCCGCCAGGCCACGCTTTGGGTGATGAAGTCGACGGCTGAGCCCTGGGGGATTCCTTTGGCCACGAGTTCCGCCCGCTCCAGAGTGCTCGCGGTCAGGGGTTTGTCGTCGCGGTAGAGGTTGTACGTGGCCTCGGCCTCCCCCACCTCCTTCCACGTGACGAAGGTCTGCCCCGACCGATGGAACACCTTGATCTGAGGCAGCGGACGCTCCTCCGCGACAAGACACCCGACGAGGACCAGCAGGAAAACCAGAACGTCGTGCACCACACTCAGGCGCAGAGTCGCCATCCGGTTTGCCCTCCGGAGCTCTCTTGCTCGGCCTTCGTCAGCCTTCAGCGGGAACGTCGGTCTTCTCGGCCGAGGGTGCCAGGCTCGCGACGGCACCATGCAACCGACCGGGGCTGAACGCCTGCGGTGAAAAGCGCCCTCGCACGACCGGCCGGTCGTGTGACCCCGCCCTTCGATTGGCTCAGGGCGGGGTGAGCTTGTCGAACCCCGGGAGCCGCCACCTGCGCCCAGGAGCGTCGGTTGTTACTGGCTGACGGGTGTCAGGGGGCCGATGTACTTCTTGGCGATGACCAGGTTGTCCCACCAGACCTTGCTCGTGCCCGTCTCCGGCTGGGACATGTAGCGATACAACCAGATGGCGTTGGCGTTGAGTTCAGGCACGTTCCGCCAGGCGAAGCCCGGGAAAGGCTTGCCGCCCTGAAGGTCCACGCCTTTGCCCTGCTGGTAGTCCCAGGTGATGCCCATCTTGGTCACGTAGGGCTCGAACTTGTCGTAGGTCCAGGTGCCGGAGGAGGGGAAGCCCTTGCCGAGGTAACTGGTGACCCGGCCTTGGGCATCGCAGCTGAGTTTTCCGTCGAGCCAGTAGGCCTCCTCACCGTTGGTGTCGCCGATGTCGTTCATCTTGACCATGACTTCAAGGCAGATCCACTGCTCCTTGGGAACGGGAGGCAAGGGCACGCCGACCTCGAAGGTGTTGCCCCAGGTCTGGCCCCGGGGAGGGCTGCCACCCATGTTCTGCCAATAGGTGTAGTTGTGCCACCGACTGAAGTCACCCGGCTCGACCTGGGTGACCCAGCTCTGGTTCCCCTTCGGCCGCACGCCCGCCCCTCCCATGGGCCATTGGCTGGGCGGGTTGTAGCCCCAGAAGCTGCCGCCGTAGTGGTGGATGGGAGAGTGTTCCTTGTTGAACTTCATGTAAAAGCGGAAGTAGAGCTGGTCGTAGCCGTACCCGCCCTTGTCGTTCTTCAGCCGACGGTACAAGTTGCCCCCGTCCTGGTAGCCTTCGGTGCCCCCGGCCACCCGGGTGAGAAGGAGCGACTGCTTGCCGCCGCTCCCCGCCGGGATGTCGTCGGACTTGGACATGATGGGTTTGCCGGCGGCCTGCTCCCACTTGCTGCAAATCTCGTCCACCGTGCCTTCGAAGTTCTCGGCGAAGACCACATCCGGGTCCTTCTCGATGCCCACGTCACCGGGGTACTTGGCGGCGAGGCCCGTGTTCCCCTCGGCAATTGCCGGAGTAGGCACCGGCGGAACCACCGTGGCCGAGGCCTGCGGCCCGGCCTCCGACTGGTCGGGGGCCGCGGCCTGCTGACCGAAGGCCACGCAGGCCGCGACCAGCCCTAAAACTACCGCCACAACCAATACCAGTTTCATCTCCAACCCTCCCCAAAAAGGGTGAGCCACGTGCGCCCCGGCCGGGCTTGCCGGCCGGGACCGCGCCACGGCCGCGCCCGCCCGGCGACGGGCACCCGACCGGCCGTGCCACACAGCTGCCATAGGCCCTCTGAGAGCACCCGCTTTGCGCTCGGACTTCTCCCTCACTGGCTCACGGGCGTCAGGGGGCCGATGTACTTCTTGGCCACCACCAAGTTGTCCCACCAGACCTTGCTCGTCCCCGGCTCAGGCGGGTCCATGTAGCGGTAGAGCCAGATGGCATTGACGTTGAGTTCCGGTACGTTCCGCCAGGCGAAGCCGGGGAAGGGCTTGCCACCCGGAATGGGTGCGCTCTTGCCCTGCTGGTAGTCCCAGGCGACGCCTGGTGTCGTCAGGCCCGGGTGGAACCTGTCATGGGTCCAGGTGCCGACCGAGGGGAAGCCCTTGCCGAGGTAGCTGGTGATCATGTCACCCTTTCGGCTGAGTTTGCCGCCGAGCCAGTAGGCCTGTTCCCCGTTGGTATCGCCGATGTCATTCATCTTGACCATCACTTCCAGGCAGATCCACTTCTCCTTCTCGACAGGGCGAGGTGGAGCGTCCGACTCAAAGACGTTCCCCCAGGTCTGACCCCGAGGGGGGCTCCCGCCCATGTTCTGCCAGTAGGTGTAGAAGGTCCAGCTCTTGAAGTCGCCCGGCTCGACCTGGGTGGTCCACCGCTCGTTGCCCTTCGGCCGCTGCCCCGCTCCGCCCTGCGCCCAGGCGGTCGTCGGGTTGAAGCTACAGAAGCCGCTGCCGTAGTGGTGGATGGGGGCGTGCTCCTTGTTGAACTTCATGTAGAAACGGAAGTAGAGTTGGTCGTAGCCGTAGCCTCCCTTGTCGTTCTTCAGCCGACGGTACAGGTTGCCCCCGTCCTGGTAGCCTTCGGTGCCCCCGGCCACCCGGGTGAGAAGAAGCGACTGCTTGCCGCCGCTCCCCGGCGGGATGTCGTCGGACTTGGACATGATGGGTTTGCCCGCGACCTGCTCCCACTTGCTGCAGATCTCATCCACCGTGCCTTCGAAGTTCTCTGCGAAGACCACGTCCGGGTCCTTCTCGATGCCCACGTCGCCGGGGTACTTGGCGGCGAGGCCCGTGTTCCCCTCGGCAATTGCCGGAGTGGGCACCGGCGGAACCGTCATGCTGGAGGCCTCGACCCCGGCCTCCGACCGACCGGCGCCCGGCGCCTGCTGACCACCGAAGGCTGCGCTCATGGCCACCAACCCCACCACCACCGCCACCACCACCAATACCAGTCTCATCCTCCAACCCTCCCGCTGGCCCGCAGAACGGGCACCCAGCCGGCCCGCTGTGCGGGCACCCCGCCGGGCACCCGGTGGGGACCCCGTTTCCTGACCACGGTCACCCACACCGACCGCGCCAAAGGTCGAAAGCAGCCTTGAGGGATTTGACACCGGCTGCCCGCGACTGTCAAGCCCCATCTCTGGTCAGTGCCGGTCACGGAAACCCCTTGGCAGGGTCTGGGCGACCGCCGAAGGGAGGAGGACAGGGGGGAAGACGGCGGGAGACCTCGGCGGGTCGCCAACGAGCGATTAGGGGGATTCCTGAAGGTCCCTGGCTCCCTCCTGAGGTCAGCGCACCACCTCGGGCAATGACCGCCTGAGGTCACGGCTCCCCCAAGACCTTCCTCAGGAACTCCCCGATTACGTCGGCATCCAATCCGCTAGCTAGGACCTTGCCATCAGGGGCAACCAGGAAGAAAGCCAGGATGACCCCAACGGAGTAACCGGCAGGCACAGGTGTCTTCGCGAACTCGCCCCTCTCTGGCATCGCGCGCCCCGCTCAGGGCACGTTGGCACCCACAGATTCCACTTTCCCCTCAGCGTCGACCCAGACGACCGTAGGCAGAGCTGTCACCTTATACGCCTGGAAGGTGGCGCTGTCCCAGCCGTCGCGGGGGGCGGCCGGGACGCGGAGGATGGCGAAGGTGATGCCGTGGTCTTTGCGGAACTGCTCGATCTCCTCAGGGGTCGCGGTGCGGTCATGGACGGCGAGCACAGCCAGTTTGTCCGCCCCCTTCTCCGCCTGCAGCGCCTTCAGGTCATCTAACACCTTCACGCACGGCCTTGCGTAGATGCTCACAAACGCCACCACCACCGGCTTCCCCTTGAACTGCGCCAGGGTCACCCCCGCCCCTTCCGCCAGCACCAGTTCGGGCGCGGGTTCCCCTATCGCCGCAGCCGCCGTCAGCTTTGTCTTCGGTGAGACGTGGACAGAGCCGTCGCGGACAGACCACTCAAGGTTCAGCGCGGTGGTGATGTAGTTGAGGGCTTCCTCCGTGGAGGTATCCTGCTCGAGCATAGTGACCTTCAGACGGTCCCGCTCCTCCTGGACCTGCGGGGCCAGGACGACATCGATGCCAGCGACCGCCCGGATGAACTTGAGGACCTCTTCCAGCGGGGCGTCTGTGAAATTGAAGAAAGGCACCCGCCACCTGAGTTTCACGCGCAGCACGCGCTCTTCAAATGACATCTCACCTTCGGGAGCCCCGGCGGGATAGGTCACCGGCTGGCTGCCCACAACGTATTGCCCGCCGCGCAGTCCGTCTGAAACACGGGTCCCGGGCGGGAAGGTGATCTGGAAGGTCGCCGCGGCAACCGGCTCATTTATGTGAACCTCCGTGGCGACGTTCGTCCGCGTCAGAGGTTCGCCATGCGCGCCTCCCCAGGTCGTCAGAGACCAGGAGGTGAGCTGCCACCCTACCTGCTGGTCCGGAGTGTAGTTCATGTCCAGTTGGACGAGGTGCTCCCCACTGTCCCTTTTTTCCTCCCAGCGCAGGACGGCGTAGCCCATGTCCTCAGCCAACCACCAGCGCTTGGTCATGGACGGTTGGAATACCTCTTCGCGCTTTTCGACGAGGATGCACGGGTGCCCCCGGAGTTCAGCCCGGCCAGCGAAGCGCACCTCCCTCGGGCTGACTTTCCCGAGCACAGAGTCAGTCAGCCGGTAGGCTTGCAGCACGGCCTGGTACTCGACACCCGCTGGGATGTAGCGGAGAGGCCCGAGGAGACCGCCCGTGCTCCCGTCGTCGAAGCGGAACAACTGACGCTCCACGCCGTCGGCGCCGAGGACGACGGTGTCTCGCTCCTGCACAAACTCCCCCGTCCCCCGGCCCTCGAACCAAACCAGGCCTTCATCGTCGTAACGAACGTAGCGCCCATCTATCACTAACGTCTGAGTGCGCTCAATTTCGGTGTCCTCGGCAGGCAAGTCCGAGCGAACGGGCAGCCCGGTCGCGGGGTCTGCAACCATCATGCTCCCCTTGGGGATGACCCACTTCGAAGTCCAGGTATAGCTGATGGTCTTCACGCGCGCCTGACGCTGCCTGATGGTCTCGAAGACACGCTCAAGGGCGACCTCCGCAGGCTCAAGCGCGATGTCGATGCCCGCTATCGTGTCGCCATGACTGGAAGGGAACGCGAGGCCCTCTTTCTCTCGAAGTTCGTAGCCCTCAACCCTCCGACTCACCTGTGACATAGCCTTCAGAACGGCGCGTGCCGGGCCGACCACTTCCTCTGTCAGCATTGGCACTCTCGGCTCGTTGGCTTTACGCTGCACGAAGCCATCAGCCACCACGCGCATGTCGAAGCAATGTAGACGCCACGGGTCCCCCGTCCGAAGGTAGGCCTGGGCCTCGCCAAGACCCGTCGGTTCGATGCCCTGCAATTCATAGGAGCCATCGGCCTGGGACACAGTCGAATACGTTCTCGGCTCGAACGGGTATTCCGGATTAGTGATCACTTCTGTTGCGGTTACCTTTGCACCCGCAATGGCTTGACCATGGCCATCAGTAATCCGGCCGCTCACGGTAACACGGTCCGTGCGAAGGTCTAAGTTCACATAGCGGTCCGTGTTGCCGGTGTCCCAACCGGCCGCGGCGACCCGTTCTGTTGCGGTCGCCAGCCGCTTGACCCCGCTCCAGGAAGGTGGTGCAGGCATCTCCGCCGAGAGTTCATAATCTCCACGGAACAGACCAGCGAACGCAAACTTCCCCTCCGCGTCGCTCACGGCTTCTCTTGTAAGCGACTTGCCCCGCAGCTTGACAACGACGTTGGGCGCCGGCCGACGACGAGGCCAGATTCGCGAAAGAACCTCACCAAACTCCTCCCACGACTTTGACGCGCCGAGCTCGGCCAAGTTCTCCTCGGAGTAGTCCCGCGTGAGGTTCGACACTTCACCCCTGATGGCGTACCAAGATGGGCTCCTCGATGGCGCGGACGCCTTCTCTTCCTCAGTGGGTGCGGATTGCTTTTCGCCGAGGGGCAGGGCTGCGGCCAAGAAGAGGGAGAGGAGGGCGGCGAGGATGGTGAGGGCGAGGGCTCGGCGGGAGAGGTTGCGGAGGGAATCCCGGCGGTCGGAGAGGATGGCTTCCACCCGGCGGAGGAAGGCGCTCTTGGAGAGGACGATGCCCGCAGCCAGTTCGGTGGTCACCGACCGGCGGTGGAGCTCCTCTGCCAGGCGGGCCAGCATCTTGGCATAGGCCAGGGGCTCGCCGGTCGCGTCCAGCACTGTATCGTCAGCAGCCTGCTCGGCCAGGACCGAGACCTGCCGGCACGCCAGCCAGACAAGGGGGTGGAAGAAAAGGAACGCCCGGACCAAGGGGATGACCGAGAGAACGAGCGGGTCCCTGCGGGCAACGTGCGCGGTTTCGTGCAGGGCCACGGCCCGAAGCTCCGCGTCACCGAGCGTGTCAGAAAGCCCCTCCGGAAGAAGGACGACTGCACGGAGCAACCCGGCCGTCAGCGGCGCAGCTACCTGGGTGCTCTGGCCGACGAAAAATCCCCGGCGAAGGCCCAGTTTCTCCCGCGCTTCCTTGAAGGCAGTGCATACCCGCTCATCGGCGACAGGCGCAGCCTCCAAGAGCCACTGCCGAATGCGGATGCGACCCAGCACAATCCAAGCCAGAAAGACAAGAACACCCGCACCGTAGGCGCCCCCGAAGAGCGCCCAGGGATAGTTCCAGAGCGAAAACCGGGGAGCAGGAGGCTGGGGCTCGCTTGTTTCCTCGGCCGGCGCAGGCTCGGCCCTCGGCGGCTCGGGAGGCAGAGGTGCCACGAGCAATGGGGGAACGTCCACCGGTCCCCCGTATGCAGGCAGCACCGACACCGGGGCCTGAGGTGCGCCCAGATGCGAGGCCGCCAGGGTCAAAAGGGGCAGGAGCGGTGCTGCCACCAGCGCGGCGACCCACAAGCCGTGCCTCACCGTGGCCCGGCGCCTGCGGAGCAGCCTGGCCAGCAGCATTATGGCCACAAAGAGGATGGAGGACTGCCAGAGCACCGTCAAGAGCACCCAGGCCACCGAGAAACCCCAGTGGTCGAGAGCAACCCAGAAGTGGGAAGCGTTCATTGCTAAGCCCCCCTGCTCTGCTCCCCGATGAGCCGCCTGATCTGCCTGAGTTCCTGGTCGGAGACCATGTCGGCCCTGACCAGCGCCGCCACCAGGCTCGCGGCCGAGCCGGCAAAAGCCCGCTCGACGATATCCTTGAGGATGCGTTTCTTGGCCTTCTCTTCAGAGACGAGGGCGCGGTAGACGTGCGCCCGGCTGACCTTTCCGCGGGTGGCGTAGCCCTTCTCCTGGAGGATGGCGAGCATGGTGCGGATGCTGGGAGGGGCCAGCGGCCGGCCCCTCGCCTCCAGGGCCGAGCGGATCTCCTCCACCGTCCCCTCCCCCAACTCCCACACCACCTGCATGATCTCCAGCTCCAGCGCCGTCAGTGTCCCCGTCCTCTTGCGCACCACCGGTCACCTCCTTTCCAGCACGGACAAGCAGGAGCGAAACTTTTCGCCTATATTGCACGGCCTCTCCTCCCACGTTGTCAAGGGAAATTCTGCGAACTTTTTCGCTTTTTCTCGGTCGGCTCCAGATGTTGGTAAGGACGCCCCCGCCCATGGCCCGCAACGGGCGTCGCTCCAGCTCAGTGGAGTGCCTGAGTTTCACCCAGGCGCTAACGGCACGGTGTGGCAGGCTCACCGCTCGAGCGAGCGTGTCGGCGGGCGAGGAATCGCACCTTGACTCTGCGGACGGCAGAGGCAGAATTGGGGGCGCGGGGTTCCTCACGGCTCATCCGGGGCTCGAAATAACCGAAACTGGTGGAGGACAGTGGGCATGCGCCGAGCCGCTCGTGCGACGATGGTGTTCCTGGTCCTGGGGGTTGTCTTACCAAGCGCAGCGGTGCTGGCCGGGGCCGAAACGGTCACCATCGGAGGGGTAGAGGTGCTAGCGGATTGTGCGCTGGCGAAGAAGGAGCACCCCCGGCTTCTCTTCACCAGGGCGGACATCCCGCGCCTGCGTGCCCGGCTCCAGCACCCGCGGCTGGCCAAGGAACTGGCCTGGGCGAAAGAGGTGGCCGAGACGGACGACGCTTCGGCCATCCTCCTCGGGGTGCTCTACCACCTGACAGGCGAGCAGCGCTACTTCGACAAGGCCAAGGCCAAGCTCCAGCCGAGCTGGATCCAGACCTACCCCTTGGCGGCCGACCTCCTGATGGCGGCCATGACCCCCGAGGAGCAGCAGGCCGAGGCCGACAAGATCGTCCAGATCGTCAGGGACGAGCGCTGGCGGCCTCACCTGGTGCTGGACTTAGTGGCCTGGGGTCACGGGCACGACGAGTTTCTGGATGAGGACTTGAAGACCCGCTACCAGAGCGACATGGTGCACGGCATCACGTACAACAACGCCTGGTCGCAAGGTCGCGGCGGAAGTTCGATGGGCCATGGCTACAACGGCGAGCACTTCTACTCCGAGTGGTTCACCATGGCCGTCGCCTGGACCAACGCCACCGGGCAAGACTGGGTGGGGCGGTGCGACTTCGCCGCGCACTCGCCCGAGTGGTACCTCTTCCACTACCGGCCGTGGACGCAGCGCCCGGAGGTGGAGCACATCGGCGTCACCTCGGTCTCCGTGCACTGGCAGGCGGTGACCCCGGCCAACTTCGAGGGCGAGAACCTCGCCGTGCTGGCCGCCTCCCGCTTCCACGACGGCGTGGGCCAGTGGTGGGTTGACAACGTCATCTCCGTCATCCCCATGTGGTTCGAGGCGAAGCGAAAAGGTCAAGGCGGCCTCTGGGGGAAGCTTCTCTGGTACGACCCCGACCTGCCTGCCGTCGCCCCCGAGAACCTTCCCCCCGCACGGCTCTTCCCGGAGAACGGGCACGTCGTCATGCGCTCGGACTGGACGCCCGAAGCGACCTACGCGCTCTTCCGCTCGGGCCGCTACGGCGAGATCGACGGCAACTGGGGTCGCAACAACGCCGACAACCTCCACTTCATCATCGGGAAGCAGGGCATTCTTGCCGCCGACACCGGAGGCGTCCACCTGCTCAACAACGAGGCGATGGGTTTCGTCGACGGGGTCAACGTCTACGAGTACGCCCGCCAGACCGTCGCCCACAACTCCATCACCGTGGGCCGGGAGCCCATCACGCTCTTAGGCTGGCAGAACGAACTCTTGGGCGTGGTGCGGGGCGGGGGCCAATCGCCCATCCAGGAGGACTCCTGGTGGCCGATGTGGGGCCTCACCAAACCCAAGACCGACCAGCGGGCTTTCAAGGACGGGAAGATCGCCGCCTACGAGACCTCGCCCCTCTTCGACTATGCCTGCGGGGACGCGACCTACTCCTATCCCCCGACGCGGGTCAAGTCCATCGCCCGCCAGTTCCTCTACCTGCGCCCGGACACTTTCGTGGTCTTCGACCGGGTGGTGGCCGCGGAGCCGGGCCTGGAAACGACGTGGCTCCTGCATTCGCTCTACGAGCCTGCCTGGGACGGCGCCTCGAAGCCTGACGAATCGCTCCCGGCCGACAAGCAGTTCGTCGTCGGCGGCGACGGCAAGACCCTCGAACCCAACCCGCATCCGGGCGGTCGGTTCGTCCACACCGGGGGCGACACCTTCACCATCGACGACCGTTGGCCGGGGATGAAAGGCAGGCTCTTCGCCAAAGTGCTCCTGCCCCGGGAAGAGGAGCGTGTGGTCCGCACGGTCGGCGGGGCGTGGCACGACTTCGAGGTGGCCGGCGTCAACTACGGCCCCACCGAGGCCACGTACAGCGAGAAGAAGGGACGCGAGAACGCACACAACCGGGAGAATACCATCGGCGTCGAAGGCTGGCGCATCGAACTCTCGCCCAGAGACGCCGTCGCCGAGACTCAGTTCCTCGTCGTCCTGCACGCCTGCGACCAGATGACGGAGAAGATGCCCGCGGTGGAGCGCGTCGAGGCCAACGGTCAGGTCGGAGCGAAGATGACCGTAGGCGGCCGAACGTATGTGGTGACCTTTGCCACCTCCGGCCCCGTAGGCGGGCACATCACCATTACTGAGGCAGGGAAGACTCTGGTGGACCGGGCGCTTGCCAGCGAGGTCCGGGACGTGTACTCGGCGTGGTCAAGCGACCCGCGCTACCAGGAATGGATGACGAACCCGGCGCTCAGGAACTTCATCGGCGCCGAGGAACAAAACCAGTACCGGCCGCTCTCCACCAGCCCGCGCTGAGGTGCCGACGAAGGGCTGCTCGACGCCAGCTGCTCCACGCGCTGCTATAAGGCCACACAGTTGGGCAGGCAGCCCGGCGCGATTGAGCGGCCGGTTCGAAGGCCAGTGCCGGGGGGAACTGCACCCCGGACCCTGGAGGGCAAAGAAGATGGAGGCGATGACGCCGAGGGAGCGCTGGCTGGCTGCGTTGGACATGAAGCGAGCAGACCGACTCCCCTTCTGGCCCAAACTCTTCCCCGACTACGTCCGTACCCAGGCTGCGCCTTTCCAGGTCATGACCCTCGACGCCATCCAGGACTGGGTCGGTAGCGACAAGCACGTGTATACAGGGAGCTGCGTCCGCACCAGGCACGCTGCTTCCTCCCTCGAGGTGGAAACCCGGAACGACGAGCGCCGGGAGGTTTTCCGGACGCCCTCCGGGTCGCTGGAACGCCGGAGCCGGTTCGATGAGGACTCCCAGAGTTGGCACCCCGTGAAGATGCCCGTGCAGACCGCAGCCGACATCCCCATCCTGGCCGAATGGTACGCAGACGCGGTGGCGGAGCTCGACCGCGACGCCCTGGCCGAGAGAACGGAAGAGCGGGCGCGCATCGGCGAGGATGCGCTCGTGGCCACGTACATGGGCAGGTCGCCGCTGATGAATTGGCTGGAATACATCGCCGGGGTGGAGAACGGTCACTACCTCCTCCTCGACCACAGGGAGGAGGTGGAGGCGCTCTTCGACGTGATGCATCGTCACCTAATGCGCAGGGTCGAGGTGGCCGTGCAGTACGACCCAGCCGACCTCTTCTACCTGCCCGAGGACACCTCGACCACGCTCATTTCACCTGAGCAGTTCAGGACCTACTGTGTCAGGCACATCCGCGAATATGCGGACATCACTCGCTCGAGAGGCCGCCGGCTCGCTCTGCACATGTGTGGCCACCTGAGGGACATTCTGCCTGACCTCGCCACCCTGCGCGTGAGCGCGTTCGAGGCGTTCAGCTCCCCGCCCATCGGCAACGCCCGGCTCCCGGAGGCGCGCACTCAGTGCCCGAAGGTCTGCCTGGTGGGGGGAACGAACGCCACGCTCTGGATGCGCCCGGCCGCCGAGATTATCGCCGAACTCAACCGGGACCTCGACGCTTTGCCCCACCACCGGGGCATCGTAATCACCTCGGGGGGCGTCATGCCACCGGCGGCCAAGCCCGACACCATCCGGGCTGTCTGCGAGTGGGTCAAGAGGTACCCGGCACGGATGACGGCGTAGAAGAGCCGGAGAGCGCATCCGGTGCGGGAGCGGCTGGAGGTTCGCCATGCCCGTAGCGGTGAAGAACGTACTGCTTCTCCTGACGGACCAGCAGCGCAAGGACTCCCTTGGCGCCTACGGGAATCGCCTCATCCGGACACCAAACCTGGACCGGCTCGCCGCGGAGGGTGTCCGTTTTGAGCGTGCCTACTGTCAGAACCCCTTCTGCTCGCCGGCCCGCGCCAGCATCCTGACCGGTCTCTACCCGCGGACCCACGGGCTCTGGCACAACGGCATCCGCTTCGACGAGGTCGGTGCCCCCACGCTGGGGGACATCCTCCAGGGGCAGGGCTTCCGCACCGGCTCGGTGGGTAAGATTCACCTAAGTCCCACCTTCGGACCTCACCCACCTGCGGGCTTCGAGGAGTCGCGCGACTACTGGGCAAAGCACCCCGAAATGCGCGACTGGCACGGGCCCTACTGCGGGTTCCAGGAGGTGGAGCTGAGCATCGGCCACATCCACTACTCGGTCCACGGCGGCCACTACGGAGCCTACCTGGAGGAGAAGTTCCCGACGGGGCGGGAACTCTTCAGGCGGGAAAAGGCCCTCCAGAACCTGGGCTACTACGAAACGTGGCGAAACGCCATGCCCGAGGAGCACCACTACAACAGCTGGATTGCCGACCGTACCATCGAGATGATCGACCGGTTCGCCGGGGAGCGGTTCTTCATCCACTGCTCATTCCCTGACCCGCACCACCCGCTCAGCGCCTGCGAGCCGTACGCGTCGCTCTACGCGCCCGAGGACATGCCCCAGCCGCTGGCTCCGTCCCTCGAAGAGCTGGCCCAGATGCCGCCGGTCTACCGCGCCTACCACTTGGGGGAGGAGAACTACTTCGCCCATCCGCCTTCCTTCCCCGAGAAGATTGCCGGCGCACCCCTGCGCGAGATGATGGCGCAGATGTTCGGCATGGTCACGCACGTGGACTTTTCCGTGGGGCGTGTCCTCAAGCACCTCGCCGCGCGAGGTCTCTCGGAGGAAACGCTCGTCCTTTTCACCACGGACCATGGCGAGCTGATGGGCGACCACGGTTTCGTCCTCAAGGGTCCGTTCTTTTACCAGTCTCTCCTCAACGTGCCACTGATTGTCAGGCTTCCCGGGACGAAGCCCTCGGTCTCGACGGAACTCGTCGCCCACGTGGACCTCGTCCCCACCATCCTCCACTGCCTGGGACTCGAGGTCCCCGAGTACCTCCCGGGGCGGCAACGCGTGCCGTACCTCGCCGGTGAACCGGGCGCCCACCAGGTGCCCACGGACCGGGCGGCCGCCCTGACTGAGTTCCGGCCCTTTGGCGGACCGAACATGAAGGTGCTCCACAGTGGAGACTGGAAGTACGTGCATTACGCGGGCGAGCCGTATGGGGAACTCTTCAACCTGCGGGACGACCCCGAAGAGCGACGGAACCTCTTTGGCAACCCCACCTACGCCGATGCGAAGCGGAGCCTTCAAGCCCGTCTGCTCGAAGAGCTCGTGGTCACGGAAGCAGCCTGGCCCCCTCGAGGCCCCTGGCTGTAGCCCGCCGCAGGCGGGCAGAGCAGGTGCCCGCAAGAGGGGGGTGCAGAGTTTGCCCTCTGCGCCTTGGCGTCTCTGCGTTTCCGCCCCCGGCTCCTCAGAACTCTACGCCGAGCTTGATATTCGTCTCCGGGGCGGTGGCAATCTTGGGATACTCGGTGGGGAGTTTCTCGAACGGCACCACCGGAGAGACGACCTCCTCTCCGGAAAGCTTCCCCTCGACGATGAGTCTCCAGCAGACCTCGTAGATGCGCAACTCGTCCCAGCGGGGGTGGTCGCGGTTGGGGTCGGAGCAGGCCCGCGAGAAGATGATGTTCGGACGGTTCTGGTGGGCCTCGGCGCCCAGGTCAAGCCCCGGTCCATAGGGCGGCGGGAAGGCGCCGGCGACGACGTTTCCACCAAAGGCCACTCCCCGTATTGCCGCCGCGAGGGCGTGGACGCTCCCGCTGTATTCGATGGCCACGTCCACCCCACGCGCCCGCCGGTCGGCGGGCGCCCGCGTCGCCAGACGAATCTCCAGCCCGACGTCACCAGCGGTCGGGTCAAGGACCAGGTCCGCACCACAGGCGCGAGCAGCCTTTCGGCGGTTGGCCAGCGGCTCCACGGCAATCACCGGAGAGGCGCCCGAGAGTCTGGCGATCTGGACCGCCATCAGGCCGATGGCGCCCATGCCGAACACGGCGACGGCGTCGCCGACACGGACGTTGCCGTCCCGGACAGCGGCCATGGCAAAGTCGGCCGGGTCCAGGCAGACCGCTGACTTCCAGGACAGCCCGTCAGGCATCTTCCACAAGCGGGAGGCGGCGACCGTCTGCACTTCCCGGAAGCCCCCGTAACTCAGCACGCGGTCGCCGACAGCGAAGCCGGTCACGCCCGCGCCCACCTCGGTCACGGCGCCCACAAACATATTGCCACCGACCGGATGAGGCGTGAACGGCCTCTCCGGCTCCGCCGATTTCACGAAAACCCCGAGCTCCTTGTCGTAGCGCCCGCGCCCCCGGGCGTAGCCCTTGAAGCCGGCCATCTCGGTGCCGTGCTTGGCAGAGGCGAACTGGCTCTGGACCCGGACCCGGCCTTCTCCGACTTCAGGCAGTTGATACTCCCCGATCCCCAACTCTCCGGGCGCCACCATCATGAGCTGTCTCGGCATCGTCCACCTCCGCAGGTTGGCGAGAGCCCCGAACTCCCATCCCCAGATTGCCTTCTCCCACAGCTTTCGCAGATGATAGGATGCCCCTCGGAAGAAAGCAACCGCGAGTGGTTCATGTCCACAGCCGCCGGCAACAGGCGGAATCGGACAGCGGTCGCTTGAGGAGGTCCGTCGGCGGTGAGGTCGGTGAGGCAGCTCTCAGACTCAGAGTTCGCGCGCGAGATGGCGCGCAGGGAGATCATCTACCATCGGCCGACGTCCTGGTGGCAGAATGGGCTCTCCATCGGCAACGGGGACGTGGGCGGGTCGGTCTTCGGTGGCGGGCCGGAGTCGGACGGCCTCATCGGTGTCGCCCTGAACAAGGTGGACGTCTGGGACGAGCGCTACGACCGAAAGGGCCACCACGTCCACACCCTGGCGGAGCTGAGAGCGCTCGTCGCCGAACACGCCCATACTGAAGAAGGGCGGAAGAAACTCAACTCGCTCGAACCCTACGGGCTGGTTGCCGAGCCTGGCTGGTTCCAGAACACCTACCCCTACCCCTACAGCCCGCCGACCTGTAAGCCGACGGGTGTCGTGCGCGTCGACCCGGGGGCGCGCTTCGCACGGTTCGAGTCGCGCCTGTCCATCCATCGCGGCGAGGTCACCTTCGCCCTCGGCGACGATGGCAAGAGTGCCCAGGTGAGCGCCTTCACCGACGCCAACTCCAACGTGCTCGCTCTCCGAGTCTCGCGGCGCGGCGAGTTCGACCGGCCCATCTCCTTCCAGATCGCCCGCTACGTCGACGAGCAGCTGGGCGAGCCCGAGGTGGCCGGCGAGGGAAACAGGTTCTGGCACCGCTACGTGTTCCCCGACGGATTCACCTACGCGCTCTTCGGCATCGTCACTGAGGGTGAGGTTGCGAGCCAGCGCACCGGCGAAGCCGACTGGACGGACATTCAGCCGATGACCGGGTGGGTCGGGGGCGGGCGGATGCGCAACTGGGAGGTGGAACTCAAAGGGCGGGAACGACGCGCCACCCTCACCCTCTCCGCCGACTCGTCCTTGGCAACGGTCTTCGTCGGCGTAGCCACCTCCAAGGAAGCCGATGACCCTCTGGCCCACGCCCAGGAACTCGCCTCAGCCGCGGCCTCACTCGGCTACGACGCCGTGCGCCCGCGCCACCAGAAATGGTGGGACAGGTTCTGGCGCAAGTCGAGCCTCCTCCTTTCAGACCGGTTGGCGGAAGCCCTCTGGTATCAGGGACTGTATCTCCTGGCCTGTCAGTCGCGAGGGGAAGGCCCGCCACCCATCGTTGGACCAGGGTACCAGCTTCCTCACGGCGGCTGGCATGGCGCCCTTATCACCGACTACAACGTCGAGATGACCTACTGGCCCATCTTCACCGCCAACCACCTCGAACTGGGCCGGCCCTTCTTTGACTTCTTTCGCCGCCACCTGGAAAAGATGAGGGCCGAGACGAGGGCCGTCTACGACATCGACGGCGTCAGGTTTCCGTGCATCACCAACCTCACCTGTGAGGAACTCTCCTATCTCCCCTGCCGCAACTGGCAGTCGGTCTCGGCTTGGCTCGCACAGATTTACTGGTGGGGCTACGTCTACACGGGCGACGCTCGCTTCCTCCGCCGGACCGCCTACCCCGTCATGCGCGAGGTGGCCAACTTCTACCGTGCCTATGCGCTCCTCGGCGACGATGGCAGATACCACATCTTCCCCTCGACCCCGCCGGAGCAGCCTCCCTGGTGGGCCACAGACCCGGCCATCGACATGGCCCTCATCCGGGCCCACCTCCAGGCGACGCTCGAGGCCTCGGAGCTGCTCGGGTGCGACGCCGGGCTCCGCGATGGGTGGCGCCATCTCCTCGCGCACCTCGCCGAGATACCGGATGACGGCGAGGTCTTCCTGGACCACCGCGACGCCGACCCCGACTCCCGCCTCGGCCACACCGGGCTCCTGTGTGCGACCTGGACGGCAGGTCTCATCGGTCTCACCTCGCCTCCGGGGGAATACGAGATGGCCGTGCGCACGTTTCGCACGCTCCCCGCGCGCACGAGCCCGTCGGTCCAGGACTACCCGTTCGACATCCCCACCTGGAACGACGACTGCTGCTGGCCGAACATGATCGGTTACGCGGCCCGCCTGGGGCTGGCCGAGGAAGCGGCCACGTACCTCTACGACTTCGGCATCTTCCAGCACCTCAAGCCCAACGGCCTCTTCGCCTTCGACGCCCCGGTCACCGATGACCAGCGCGAAACCTACTGGGGCATGCCCGACTCCAACTACGCCATGACGGCCGTGGTCTCGGAAATGCTGCTCCAGAGTTACGATGGCGTCATCCGGATTGCCCCGGCCTGTCCGCGTGAGTGGGAGGCGCGGTTTTCCGGGTTCCTCGCGGTTGGCGCCTTCGAGGTTGACGCAAGAATCGCCCAAGGCAGTATCTCCTGTCTCAGGGTGAGGAGCCTCAAGGGTAACCGCTGCCGGGTGTACAATCCTTGGCCCGGCCAGGCGGTGGCGGTCACGTGTCGAGGCAAGCCCGTGGATGTCGAGCAGAGCGCCGGCGTACTGTCCTTCCAGACTGAGCCTGGAGACGAATACGAGGTCACGCGGGTCGGGCTCGCTGGTCCCGCGGATGTCCGAGAGAAGTCCTGGGAAGAAACACAGGGGCCACTCTGCTACCGAGGGCCAGCATTCATGGGTCAGGTTCCTGAGGAAAAGCGCCTGGCGGTCTGGCTCGGGCTCCCCGGCCGGTGAGTCTGAGAGGCCGAGGGCCCCATAGGGCTCGACCAAGGCGTCGTAGGACGCCGAAGGCGTCCGAGCCGTTGGGAGAGGGGAGGCGAAAAGCCTCCCCGGCGCCGAGAAGGCTCTCCGGCCAAAGTCGGCTGGCGGGGAGCCAGGCGGGTCTGAGGAGGGGAGGATGCCACCGAACATCATCATGTTTCTGACCGACCAACTCCGCCGAGATGCCCTGGGCTGCTATGGCAACCAGGTCTGCCGGACGCCCCACCTGGACCAACTGGCCGGGGAAGGTTCTGTCTTCGAGAACGCCTTCACCACGAGCCCTGTCTGTTCCCCGGCGCGGGCCTCCCTCCTCACCGGGCTCTATCCTCACACCCATGGCGTCATGCTGAACACCCACATCGCCCCGGCCTGGTCGAAGGGGCTCCCCCCGGAGGTGCCCACCTTCAGCCGGATACTCCAGGAGGCGGGCTACGCCCTGGACTACGTCGGCAAATGGCACGTGCATCAGGAGTGGGGGCCCGAGAAGTTCGGATTTGCCCGGCACCTTTCCCCCAGGTGTCCGAGGCAGGTCGTTCCAGGCACGGAGCTGACCGTGGAGTTCCCGGGAGGGAGCCAGCTGGTGGGTGGCGCCAGCGCCCTTCCGGCGGAAGAGCACCGCACTTGGAAGCTGACGGATACAGCCATCGCCTTGCTGGAAGAGCGCTCCCGGGGGGACGCCGTCCCCGTTGGCCTGCTGGCGCCTGCCGCGGAAGGCCAACCCCAAGAAAGGCGCCGAACCCCCGCACTGCGTCCAGAAAGACCCCGAGGGTCTCGGCCCTTCTTCCTGCGGGTGGACACCGACGCGCCCCACTTCCCCAACATCGTTCCTGAGCCGTACGCTTCCCTGTACTCCCCCTCGGCCATCCCCCCCTGGCCCAACTTCAAGGAATCGTTCGTCGGGAAGCCTGCGGGCCACCTCCGCAAGCACCGCGAGTGGCACCTGGAGGCGAAAGGTTGGGACTGGTGGGCCCGGGTCGTGGCCAAGTACTACGGCGACGTCTCCCTCATCGACAGCTGCGTCGGTCGGCTCCTGGGGGCTGTGCGCCAGTGCGGGCTGGAGGCGAACACCGTCTTTCTCTTCAGCGCCGACCACGGGGGCAAGCACTGGACCAGCTTGCCCCACCGAGCGGAGCGAGTGCCCGCCCGGGGCGGGCACAACTGGTCGAGCCCGGGGAGCCTTTTCGGCTCCCCGCCCGCATCGGGCTGGCGGGCACCCGCCACGGCGCGGACGGCTTCGCCGTCCTACCACGCCTCGCTCGAGCCTCTCGACCTCATGCCCACGCTGGTCGAACTGGCCGGGGCGGAACTTCCGCAACCGGTGGAGGGCAGAAGCCTGGTGCCACTCCTTCGCGGCGAGGAGCCAGCGGACTGGCCGGACAGCGTCTACTGCGAGCACCACGGGGCAAGCACTGGACAAGCTTGCCCCACCGAGCGGAGCGAGTGCCCGCCCGGGGCGGGCAGAAGAGGTCGTGCCCGGGGAGCCTTTTCGGCTCCCCTCTCCCAACGGCTCGGACGCCTTTGGCGTCCTACGACGCCTTGGTCGAGCCTCACGACCTCGACGAACTGTACAACCTCGAGACTGACCCGGGCGAGTTGTGGTTCGACAGTCGCGCCCGCCCGCAAGGCGGGCACCCGGTGGGCACCCGCCTGAGTACCGTGCTTCGACGTGCTCAGCACCGTGAGCGAAGCCGAACGGTCGAAGGGGGGAAGGGGCTGGGAGGTGACCGTATGACGGGTGGGGAGAGGTGATATGAAACGGCGAGACGGCGTCGTCCTGGTCGGTGGGGTCGGTACCGGGCGCATCTTCCAGTGGGCTCACCTGCGCGTCTACCCTCATCTCCTAAGGAAAGCCAGGCTGGTGTCTTTCTACGACGTCAACCCGAAGCGCGCCCAGGAAGCCCGCGAAAAGTACGCTGGACTCCTGGAGGACTACGCCGCTGAGCACCCGGAGTCCGCCGAAGCGGCGCGGACGAACGCTCGCCAACTCACCTGTCACGGTTCCCTGGAGGAGTTGCTGGAGAAGGTGGACGTGGTGGACGTGTGCACCCATGCCCGCAACCGGATGGCCATCGCCATCGCTGCCTTCGAGCGGGGCGTCCACTCCATGCTGGAAAAGCCCATGGCCCGCACCTGGATAGAAGCCGACCGGGCCGTGCGCGCTTTCGCCCAGACGCCCGAGGTCTTCTGTCAACTCAACGATGACAACGTCTTTGACCCGCGCTACCAGACGCTTCGCGACCTGGTCGCCCGGGGGGCCGTCGGCCCGGTCCAGAGCATGTGGCTGGTGCGTGGCTCCCGGCTTGACTCGACCAGCGTGCTCAAGAGCCAGGCACTCGCCCTCGACAACGGCGGTGGCTGCCTGATGGACTACGGCTCCCACGGCCTCGCCGGCTCCTGGTACGTCCTGGGCACACACCTGAAGCCGGTCAAGGTGGAGGCTGCCGCCATCGACGTGCTTTTCCCCCACCGGGTGCTCGAGGGCGAGCCCGTCGTCCTGGAAGTGGACGACAACGCACGCATCAAGGTGCTCCTCGAGGATCCGGCCACCGGCTCCTGGGTGACGCTCTTTCTGGAGGCGAGCTGGACGGGCGCCCACATCGGCCCCAAGCAGATGCGCACGGGAGAAGGAGGTGGCGGCCTCCTCCGCATCGAGGGGGACGAGGGGGTCATCGACGGTTCTCACCAGACCCAGATTACGGTGACGCGGTGGGACGGCGGCGAGACGCTGCTTCCGGTGCGGGAGTACCCGGGCGAGACCATCTCCTTCCTCCAGGAGATCGGGCACTTCATCGACTGCGTGCGGACGGGCACGCCACCGGAGTTCGACCTCAACTTCGGGGCCGAGGTCATCGCCCTCTGTGAGGCCGCCTACCTTTCGGCTATCCGTAAGCACGCCGTGACCGTGGAGGAGGCGAAGGAGTTCGCCCGGGAACACGTAAGGAAGTTCGGCGACGGCGAGCAGGCCGAGGAGGCCCTTCTCGCCGACCTCCTCAAACCGTATGGGAGGAAGAGATAGTATGAAGGTGAGCCTCTATACCATCACGCTCAGTGGCGGCTACTATGGCGGCCCCGCCGTCCCCCTTCTCGACATCTTCCGCAAGGCCAAGGCCTGGGGCTACGACGGCATCGAACTGGAGGGGAAGCGCCCGCACGGCTCGCCGCTCGACCTCGATGCCAAGGCCCGGAAGGCCATCCTCCGGGCCGCGCGGGGAAGCGGCCTGGAGATCTGCTGCGTGGCCGCCTACAACGATTACTCCAGCCCCATCGACGAGCACCGGGAGAACGAACTGCTCATGACCCGGGAGCAGATCCGCCTGGCCGCTGACCTGGAGGCGCCCTTCGTGCGCGTCTTTTCGGCCTGGTCCGGCGTCTCTCGCCGCGACGGCGCCATCACCTACGACGTCGCCCGGGCCAACTTCCCCAACCGCTACCCGGGAACCACCGCCCTGGAGCAGTGGGGCTTCGTGCGCGACTGCCTCGGTGAAGCGGCCCGGCTCGCAGAGGAGGCCGGCGTCACCCTGGCCCTGCAGAACCATGCGCCCATCATCGAGCACTACCAGGACATGCTGGACTTCATCGCCGAGGTCAACTCGCCCGCGTTGAAGGCCTGCCTCGACGTCCCCCTCTTCAAGGTGCACACGGAAGAGCACTACCGTGGCGCTCTTGAGGCCACTGGCAGCCTCATGGTGCACACCCACTTCGGCGGGAGGTTCCAGCGACAGCCTGACGGCGCGGTGACCAAGCTGGTGGACCCCAGGCGCCCCCAGGTGTCCGACGAGCGGCTTTTTCTCAGGCTGGCCAAGGAGATCGTCAACTACCAGGGGCACGTCAGTTACGAGCTCTGTAGCCCGGTGCTCATCGGCCACCGCCACAGTGGCCTGGCCTACGCCCTGGAGCAGGCGGAGTTGGCTTGCCGGTACATGCGTCAGATCGTCGATGCGCTGTGAGCCCCCTCCCGGGGGGCAGTCAGCCAGTGACGGGACTCACGACGGTGTCGCCAGTTTCCGGCCAAGAGGCTCGACCAAGGCGCCGTAGGACGCCGAAGGCGTCCGAGCCGTTGCGGGAGCCCGCCAGCCCGATGCGGGCGGGGAGCCGAAAAGGCTCCCCGGCACCTAAGACGGCGGAACCACGTTCCCCAGGAGCTCGCCGAAGCTTGGGCGGAGCCACGGACAGGGCTAAAGCCCTGTCCCTATAATGTAGGGACAGACCTTCAGGTCTGTCCGTCGCAGGCTGAGCCTGCCGAAGGGCGGAGAGTGGAAATGAGAAGGGAACTTGAGCCGGCTTCGCCGGTCGAGACGCTGCGGGACGTCCTCCTTCGCATCGCCCCCGCCGGGCTCGCCTCCTTCCTCAAGGAGGGGCCGGGCTTCCGCGCCCACTTCGTGGGCGCCGGGACGGGCGCGCCCGCGACCGAGCTGTCTTCGACCCTGAGGCTCAGACCCGAAGGGAAACAGGAAGCCGGCTTGGGCCGTCGCTACCAGCTGGCCCCGTCTGGTGTCTTTGCCGAGGTGGCTCTGGAGGTCGCTCGGGAGCTCGGGGTGGCCGTCCAGTCAGTCACACTCACCAATGAGGGCAGTGAACCCGCACCCCCCATCCGCGAACGTCAGCCTGTTCCTTCCCCTCTCGGTTACGGTGGCCCACTGTCCCTGGGCCTGGAGCTTCGCTAGCGGCTTGACCGCTAGCTTCTACCCGCCGCCGCGTCTAGCGGCCGGAACTGGTCACCTTCGGCAAGGCCCGCCCCGGGATGCCCGCCCCGTCCAGTTTCACCCGTTGGTGGACGGGTAAGGGTCACTATGAACTCACCTCCAGTCCCGCGGGGCGAAGCTCCAACCCTGACCTGCCCGTGATGTTCGTTGGCTGGGAAACGGAGGCGGGTGGGATTGTGGGCCGGGCTGGAGTGGTCCGGGCGCTGGCGGATGCTGTTCGGAACCATGGAAGACTGGCGGTTCCTTTTCCGGGCCGGACCCATCGTGAGGGACCTGGTGCTCGCGCCCGGCGAGACCATCCGACTCCCGCGGGTTCATCTGGGCGTCTTCACCGGCGGCCCGGAAGCGGCCACCAACAGCATCCGCCGATACGTCGCCGAAGTGCTGGCCCCCGACGTGGAAGGCGAGCGGCCCCACGCCATGGTCGCTTACGACCACTGGTTCGGCATCGAGCAGGAAGTGACCGAGGAGGTCCTTGTGGCGCAGGTAGGGCGAGCGGCCGAGTTGGGGTGCGAGTACTTCGTCGTCGATGCGGGCTGGTACGGCGGGTCCTCCGAGCGGTTCTTCCTGGGCATTGGGAACTGGGAGCGGGTGGACGAGGTCAAGTTCCCCCGCGGGCTGGAGCCCCTCTCCGAGTACGTGCGCTCCAAGGGGATGCGCTTCGGGCTCTGGTTTGAGCCGGAGCGGGCCCGCGTCGGCTCGGACTGGGCGCGCGAGCATGCCGACTGGTACTGGAGCCTCCCGGATTCCCGCTACCTCATCCTCGACCTCACCCGCACGGACGCCCAGGACGGGCTCATCGCCATGCTGTCTCGGTGGGTCGCCCGGCTCGACATCCGCTGGCTCCGCTGGGACTCGAACCAGGCCCCAGGCCCATTCTGGGACGCGGTGGACCCCACCGGCAAGGTGCAGTTCGCCTACGTGGACGGCTTGTACCGCGTCCTGGACACCCTCCTCGCCCGCCACCCCAACCTGCTGATAGACAACTGCGCCGGGGGCGGTCAGCGCATCGACTTCGGCACCCTTCGCCGGGCCGCCACCACCGTCATCAGCGACCACGCCGAGGACCCCCACGTCTGCCGAGCTATGCAGACCGGCGGCGCCCGGGTCTTCCCGGCCAACTATATGAACAGCTCCATCTACATCGGGCCCGACGACCCCGAGGAGCACGTGGGCCCGCTCGAGCTCATCTCCCGCATGGCCGGTTCCCTCACCCTCTGCGGACACGTGGCCCACTGGTCCCGTCGCCACACCAGGCGGATGGTCCGGCTCCTTGACGGCTACCGCACCTTCCGGCACCTCCTGATGAAGGACTTCTACGCTCTTGCCGGGTGCCCGTCGGCCGACGGGCGCCCGCGAGGCCCGGAGGATTGGGACGTGGTCCAGTTCATCGACCCCACGACCTCGGAGGCCGTCATCCTGGCCTACCGGGTCCGGGGCCATGTCGACCGCGCAAAGGTCTTTCCCAAAGGGCTTGGCCCCGAGGTCACTTACAAGATTGGCAACCCGTTCGCGGGTGGCAAAACGAGGACCGTCCTGGGAAAGGTGCTCATGAACGAGGGCCTGCGTCTCTCGCTCGCGCCTGAGAGCGCCCTCGTCCGCCGCCTGCTGCCCATCCGCGCGTAGCTGGGCGCTCCGGGTGTGCGTCAGCCGACGGCCGCGGTCAGCAAGGAGCCTGAGGGGCTCGGCCTACGCTTGGCTCAGCCGGATGGGGAGAGGGTCTTTGGAGGTGTAGAGGCAGTCGAGGAGGCTCTGGAAGAGTTCCGCCCGCACGGAGGCGTAGCCGGAATCGAAGTAGAGGTTGTGAAGCTCCTGCGGGTCCTCCCGCAGGTGAAAAAGCATCCCGGTACGCGCCACGGGGAAGTAGATGAGCTTCCACTCCTCGGTCCTCACCGCGTACACGCCTGCATACTGCCGGTCAGGGAGGTCGTCGAGTTCACAGGTGACCTGCTCGTAGCCTGCCTCCAGCCCGCCCAGCAGCATCCCGGCAAGGTCCTTCCCCTGAACGCCAGCATGGGTAGGCAAGCCCAGGAGCGACATCACCGTGGGATAGATATCTATCCCCTGGACCATGGCCTTGACTCGCCGGCCCCGCTTGAGGTGCTTGCCCCACGAGACCAGGAGCGGCACCCGCATCAGCCCGTCGAAAAGTAGAGAACCTTTGTAGAGCAGTCCGTGGTCGCCCACGTACTCGCCATGGTCGGAGGTGAACAGGATGAGGGTGTCGCTGGTCAAACCGAGTTTGTCGAGGCCGTCCAGCAGCCGACCGACGCAGGCGTCGATGTTGGAGATCATGCCATAGTAGTTGGCCAGGGCCCACTGGAAGAGTTCGGTCGGGTACGTCGCCCTCCTCTCGATGACCTTCCGCACCGCCTCAGGAAGGCCGGGCGGGAAGCACTTGTCCCGGTCGAACTCGGTCGGCCGAGGCATCTCCTCCGGGCGATACATCCGGCTCGCCGGGGGCGGAGCGTTGAACGGGTGGTGCGGGTCGACGAAGGAAACGTGAGCGAAGAAAGGTCGTCCGCGGTTGGCTTCCACGAACTCGAGGGCCTTCTCGACGATGAAGGCCGAGGGATGAACTTCCGCGGGCAGGTGCGAGTCGAAGAAGTCAGTGACCAGGGGGTGAAAGAGCCGGGTCGCCGGCGGGCTGGAGCCATAGGAAACCCCCTCCTGGGGCCGACCCCAGTTCTCGGCAACAAAATCACTGACGCGCTCAGGCGCCCGCTCACGGAGCCAGTCCAGGTAGTGGCCCCAGAGCGAGTCTTCGATGCCCACGGCCACGTCGAAGCCGTAGTTCTTCTTCGCCGGGTCCTCCAAGGCCGCCCGGGTAGCCTCGGAGAGGATGCCCGCCGGCTCAAGGAACGGACGGGCATCGTTGATGGCGTGCTCGCTCGCGAGGTTGTGCAGCGTGTAGCCCATGGGTGTGAAGTGAAGTTTGCCGAAAAGACCGGTCACGTAGCCCGCGCGCTTCAACGTCTCCGCCAGAGTGACCTCCTCGGGTGAAAGGAGGTCCATGCTTTTCATCCGGAGCGACCTGGGGTAGCGGCCGGTGTGGATGGCGCCCCGGGAAGTCATGCAAACGGGGCACTGGACGTAGGCCTGCTCGAAGAGCACCCCCGTAGCGGCCAAGCGGTCCAGGTTGGGCGTCTGGACGATGCGGTTCCCCATGCAGCCTAAGGCGTCAGCCCGGTGCTGGTCGGTCATGAGGAGGATGACATTCGGCTTCCTGGTCTGCTGCGCGCCCCCGGCCGTCATCAGCACCGCTCCAAGACCCGGCGGGCAAGGACCCGGCGACGCTCCGCGTACACGTCGCCCGTCGGGTTTTGCTTGAGGAGTTTCTCGCAGACGGGAGCCGCGTAGCGGAGTTCCTCGATGGCCGCGAGCATGTCCATCTCCGTCAGTGCGAGGACCGAATAGTAGAAGGGAAAGCGCCGCCAGCGCCCATCACCCGCACGGTGCTGCTTCAGCGTCTCCACGCCAATGCGCAGCCAGCGCTCGGGGTCGGCCTCTTCGAGGCCCCCTACGGCCAGGTGACGCCAGAGGGCGACGCTGCACCGGGCGCAACAGTACATGCCCCGCGCTCGGTCACGCGATGCAAGCAACCGCGCGGCCATCCCCCGGCTTGCCCCCTCGAGGGCCTCCCGAACCTCCCGGTCCGGCACCCGAAGCAGAATCAGCGCCCGGCAGGCCTCTTCGCCGAGGATGTGACGAGCGCCGCCCCCCGAGACGATCCGCTCCCCGGTGAAAAGGCGCAAGCTCTCCGCCATTTCCTCGTCGGTGGGCGCGAACATCCCGGCATACGAGCCCGGCAGCCCCTGTCGACCGGCGATCCACCGAGCCGCCTCCCGCCGCTCGGAAGCCGAAAGAGCCGAGCCCGCGAACCAGACTTCATTGAGCGCGTCCAGCGTGGCACCCAGGCTCTTCCGATTGACGACGCTCATGGCTTCTCCTCTCAAGAGCTGAATTGCCCCGGCTGCCTCTTATGTGCTCGCATCCTCGCCGCGGCCAAACGGAACCAATCGGCACCATGTCCCCGCCGTACCGCGACAGCAAAGGCAGTCAGGGCCTCACCTGCTTCTCGTACTTCTCCACGAGTCGCCGAACGTCGAAGGTGAAGTCTACCCAGGCCTTCTCCCATTCCCGCGCGGAAGCCCGTGTGTACCGGTAGAAACCTTTCCTGTTCGAGGTGCCCTTGGCGCCCTTTCCGACGACCTTCTTCATCAACTCCGGAACTGACTTGGAGTGGGCCAACTCGGGAAACAGGCCTTCCATGACGGCTGCGTACGCAGGTATTCCCGTCAGGTCCATCCAGCGGAAGGGGCCGGCGAGGGTGGCCCACCAGCCCACGTCGTTCCGGAAGGAGCGGTCCACCGCGGCCACATCAGCGACACCCGACTCGACCAGGTAGCAGGCTTCCCGCATCATCGCGTACATGAGCCGGTTGGAAATGAAGCCGCGGATGTCCAGCTTGAGGACTGTCGGCTCCTTGCCACAGAGCAGGCCAAGCTTCTCGGTCAGGCGGACGGTTCGCCTCGCGGTCTTCTCGCCGGGGACGATTTCCAGGTACCGGGTAATCGTTGCCGGCTCGGACCAATGCATGACGATGAACCTCGCCGGATGCCTTCTCCCCTGTTGGAGCAGCGTGGTCGGAAAGCTGGACGTGTTGGAGGCGATGACGGTCCGGGCCGGAACCACTGCCTCCACCTGGTCGTAGATGCTCCGCTTGAGGTCGAGGTCCTCGGTCACAGATTCGATGATGAACTGTGTCTCGGCGAGTTCCCCGAGGCTCTGCGTCGACCGAAAGCGCTCACCCCAGTCGGAGACCTGCGAGCGACGAACGACCTTCCTGGCCACCAGCTCTTCGAGCATCTCGGCGATGTACCGGCAGGCCTGGTTCGCTCGCCGGGCGGTGCGGTTATAGGCGATGACCGCAAGCCCTCTGGACAACAGGCAGGCGGCGATCCCCCGGCCCATCAGCCCCAGGCCGATCAGGCCGACCTTGCCGTTCGACAGGCTCACGGCCCTGAGCACCGTCGAAGGGCCGAACTTCTGCTCTGCTCGCTTGGGCATGGGCCCTCCCTGGTCAGTCCATGAGGGCGATTCTGACTTTCTTGGCGCCCGAGATGCGCGTGTCGGCGCAGGCGCGGTAAAAGGCGCGAGCGTCCCCTCCGACATGAGCGAAGACGTTCACCCGGACCGGCCCCTCAAACATCCGGGGCTGCGCGTCGCGGTCGTAAAACCAGCAGATTTCCGAGACGTCGTCCTCGAGCCCGTAGTGGTCATCACGGGCGAGCCAGACATAGGCCACGTCGCCCGGAAGCACCGCCGAGGTCGCCTTCTCCCGGCCAATCCTGATCTCTTTCGGCAGGAGCAGAGCCACCTCGCTGCCCGAGTAACGGGCATGGATCGCCGTCCCCTCCAGTGGGAGGTGCTTCAGGAGCTCACCACAGGTGCGGGGCATCTCGCGCTCCAGCACGTGTGCGCGTGCAGAAATGCCAGTGTCCACAAAGCGTATTTCCAGGTACTTAGCCATGGGCTTCCTCCGCCTATTCCAGGCATCCGCTTCCCTCGACGGCCCACGCCGCCTCGACCGTCCCGTCCCGGACGACCCACATTCGCCGGTGAAGGTTGTGCGTAGTGCAGCCGTGGGAAGGGATGAGCCGGAGCCGGTCGCCGACCTCGGCACGCACATTCTCTATCGGAGTATGCTCGTCCGCAACGTAGAGGACCTTGGCCTCCGGGAAGCCTTCGACCAGGGGCGGGCCGAACTCGCAGCCCATCCCCTTGGTGCCCACGTCCGCCACCACCTTCGTCCCCCGCGAGGAGACCACCGTGGAGAGGAGGAAACTGGCAACCCGAAACTCGGGCCTGATGCGTTTGTAGCATGCATCCATCAGCGCGTAGCTCCCACACTGCACTTCATCCACGCCGTCCACGTTTCCGGTCATGTCGTAGGTGCCCGTTCCGCCACTGGAGACAATCCGCGCCGCCAGCCCGTGCCCCACAAGCAGCGCCTTGGTCTCCATCAGGAGCGCCATCGCTGCCAAGGCCCCCCGCCGACGGGCGTCGGCGTCTTCCTGCTGCACCACGTGCCCCTCATACCCCTGCAGGCCGTCAAAGCGAAGGTTCCTCGCCTCGGCGACCCTTGAGGCGAGAGTAAGGGTGGGTCTCCCCGGCGGCACGCCACAGCGGTTCATGCCGATGTCCACCTCGACCAGCACGCCAATCACTGCGCCCGCACTTCGGGCGGCACGGTCGAGCTCCTCCACGTTACCGGCCGAATCGACGGCCACGCGCACCGTGGCCCTGCGGGCGAGGTCGGCCAGCCGGCAGGCTTTCCCTGCGCCCACCACCTCATTGGCAATCAGGATGTCTGTGATGCCACCCTCAACGAGCACCTCGGCCTCTGAAAGCTTGGCGCAGGTGATGCCGGTGACGCTGCCCGCAGCGAGTTGTCGGCGGGCGAGTTCCACACACTTGTGGGCTTTGAAGTGCGGCCTCAGTTTGCAGTGACGCGTGGCGAAGTAATCGGCGAGGAGCCTCAAGTTGTGCTCGAGCGCGGGGGCGTCCACGACCACGCACGGGGTAGTGAGGGCGTCGAGCGGTCCGCCAACCAGCGCTTCCGGGTCCGCGGGCGTAGTCACTGGAGGTTCGGCCTCCGGCCTCTTCGGCGGGTGCCCGCCGAGCGGGCGCGGCCCCTCAGATTCCAGCCTACGGGGGCCTCGTCGTCGTAGGCGATGACGGCGCTCTTGCGCTTCAAGAAAGCCAGCAGGCCTTCCCTGCCCAACTCGACGCCGGTGCCGCTCATCTTGTGAGGAGGAACGGGAATCTGCGGGTAGCCCACCAGCATCTGGTTGACCCAGATGATGCCGGTGTCCAGGGCCTTGACCATCCGCAGCGCACGGGCACCATCGGCGGTCCACACCGAACCGGACAACCCGTACCTCACGCCGTTGGCGATGGCGACCGCATCCGCCTCGTCCCGGAACCGGATGACGCTGAGCACGGGGCCGAATATCTCCTCCTGGGCCACGGTCATTTCCGGACGCACGCCCACGAGCAGCGTCGGCTGGAGCCAGAAGCCGTTGGTGAAGGGCGGACCCATCCGGAGCTTCCCGCCGCCCTTGGCCACGGTGGCACCTTCCTGGGGAGCCACGGCCAAGTACCTCGAGGCCACCTCGTACTGGGCGCGGGTGATCAGGGGGCCGACGTGGGTGTCCGGGCTTCTGGGGTCGCCCACCTGTATCTTGTCCATCTCCCGGGCGAGCAGGGCCTCGAACCGCTCAGCCACCGACTCCTCGACCAGGAGCCGCGAACAGGACACACAGAGCTGGCCGGCGTTGACAAAGGCGCTGTAGAGGGCCGCTTGAGCGGCCCGCCCGAGGTCGGCGTCGGCGAAGACGATGAGAGCGTTCTTGCCGCCACATTCCAGGTTGACCATCTTCATCTGGTCAGCGGCCAACTTCTGGATCCGCTGGCCCACAGCGGTGGAGCCGGTGAAAGAGACCTTCTTGACGGCCTGGTGCTTGACCAGGGCCTCGCCGACGTCGGCCCCGGAACCCAGCGCCACGTTGACGATCCCCGGAGGCAGGCCCGCCTGTCGACAGAGCTTGGCAAAGGCCACGCAGGCGAGGGGTGTCTCCACCGAAGGCTTGAGGATGATGGCATTGCCAGCGGCCACCGCCGGGGCAACCTTGAGTGCTGCATTCACGAGCGGGTAGTTCCAGGGGATGATGCCCGCCACCACGCCGTACGGTTCGTACATGGTGAAGTGAAAGCAGCCCGCGGAAAGCGGCTTGACCGCACCCTCGACCTTGTCGGCTGCGCCCCCGTAGAAGCGGATGATGGCTGCGGTCAACGGGACCTCGCCACCTCTCAGCTGCGCCATCGGCTTTCCGGTGTCCACCAGTTCCAGTTCGACAAGGTTGTCCGCTTCCCTCTCCACCAGGTCAGCCAGGTGGAGCAGGAGCTGCCCCCGCTCCGCTCCCGAAAGCTTCTGCCAGCCCTGGGAAGCGAACGCCCTCTGGCTGGATTCGACGACCCGGTTCACGGCGAACGCATCGCAGCACGCCTCACGGGCGATCGCGTCCCCGGTGGCCGGATTCGTCACGTCGTGGAAGCCCCCACCGGCCTCCACCAGTTCCTCGCCGTCAATGATGGGACCAACCTTCAGGAGCGCCATCGAACTCCCTCCCGCCCCAAGGCGACCCTCTCCCTTCCCCTCCCCCAATGGGGGAGGGCCAAGGTGAGGGTAATGAGCGGGCAGAGCAGGGGAAGAGGTGAACAAGCTCACCTGTCCGCGCCCGTCCGGCCCGCTTCGCGGGGTTCGACAAGCTCACCCCGTCCTGAGCCTGCCGAAGGACGGGCACCCCGCCGGGCCCCCGGGTCGCCGGCTCACCGGCTCAACCCGTGGCTCTTCCGTTCCGCCTCGATTCGATCTTTCTGATGAGCGCGACCACACCGCTCACCATCTCTTCACAGACCTGTCGGCCGACCTCAGCGCTCGCCTTTTCCGGGTAGCCCATCACCCCCACCTTGACGTCGTCGCGCTGGGCAATCCTGGGAGCCACGTGCGGGTCGTCCACCAGGCGCTCGACCTGCTGGTAGTTGTCCTGATGCTCCCGGAGGGTCGCCGCCACCCCTGGCTCATCCTGGACGATGCGGTCCATGCGGACCTGCTCCGGCGCCCAATAGAGCATCAGCGAGGTCTCGATGGTGCCGGCGTGGAAGTCATGGTTCTCGAAGGCTTTCACGAAGGTCGGACTGAACTCCCGGAGCGGCGCCAGCGCCACCACCACGTCGGTCAACTCCGGCCGGCGGGCGAGAAAGAGGTTGACCACGTCCTTGAGGGCCCGCAGGTTCTCCGTGCCTGCGTGGCCGAGAAGCAGGAGGACGTTCCGGAACCCCTGCTCGACAAGGCTCTGAATTATCTCTGAGACCATCAGGGCCATCACCTGGGGGGCGACGTTGATTGTTCCGGGCAGGCTGCCCCCACTGTAGGAGTACGCGAGCGCCGGGGCGACGACCGCACCGGTCCTCTCCGAAACCCGCCAGGCCGTCTGACAGGCGGTGTGCACGTCCGTGGAGAGGGGCAGGTGGTAGCCATGCTGTTCCGTGACACCCAGAGGGAGGAGCACCGTGCGTGTCCGGCCCAACGCTTCCCGCATCTCTTCCACGGTCATCTCTTCCATGCGCAGCGCTTCTGGTCGTGCCTTCATGGCCACCCCTTTGCTGCTGGTGTCTGCCCCGGCGGACACGAGCCGCTCGCCGACTCCGGTTGGTGCTTCTGCTCCTCCGTATACCGTTTGCCGGTCTTCAAATCAAAGGAGTTCACTCGCCGCGGCGACCGGCGGCCCTACGCTGCCTTCCGATGGCCGAGCAGCATATTTCTGTTCACTTCAGCAGCAGCCAGCCCTAAGATGCCCCGGCCGGCGATTCGCCGTGGCGAACCGACCGAGGCACACCGCCAAAAGGGCAAAGGTAAGCGATGACCTTACCCGAGGGCATCGAGTTCCGGGCACCCTCCGGGTGTCTTGGCACGCGACCGGAGGGAGGAACCCCATGTTCCACCTCCCACTTCCGCGCGCGAGGCCAGGCGACCTCGAGGCGGTCGCCCGGGCCTTCCCATTCTCACCCTGGGACTACCATGCACTGGACTACATCTGACTCATAAGAAGAACAGAAAGGAAGGTAGGAGAACGTGAGTCCAGGAACCCATGTCTATCCTTTTCCCAAGGAAGCGACTTACGGGAGGCAAACCATCAGGTTCCGCGCACCCATCGTGCTCCGCCTTGAGGGCGAGGTCACCAGGAAGCTCCCAGCTGTCGCCCGTCTGCGCGAAGGCCTGAAGGAACGGGCCGGCCTCACGGCGACCGTCCGCGCCCGTGGCACAGCCGACATTGTTCTGACCATGCCGGCACCTGCTTCGCTCCCTGAGGAGGGCTACCGCCTCACGGTCACAAAGGCAGGCGTGCGGCTCGAAGGAGCGGACGCCCGCGGCCTCTTCTGGGGCGTGGTGAGCCTGCTCCAACTCATCTCCGCTGGCGACGGGCAGGCGGTCGTCAGGCGGGCCACCATCCTCGACTGGCCCCGGCACCCGTTCCGTGGGGTCCACGTCTACATCCCCGCCCGCGAGGACATCCCCTTCTTCAAACGCTACATCCGGTACTTCCTCGCCGACCACAAGATGAACACCATCTTCCTGGAGGTCGGGGCCGGGATGGAGTTGAAGAAGCACCCCGAGGTGAACGAGGGCTACGCCAGGTTCGCTCAAGACATCTTGGCCCGGGGTGACCGGCCCAAGGGGCCGCAAGACCGCTTCCAGAACTCCACGCACCACGAGGTGGCGGGCGGCTCTTTTCTGACGCAGGAGGAGGTACGCGACCTCGTCGACTACGCCCGCAGGCACGAGATCGAGGTCATCCCCGAAATCCAGGGTCTGACCCACGTCTACCACCTGCTCGCCGGGCACAGGGAACTGGCCGAACTGCCCGAGGCCGAGTGGCCCGACGCCTACTGTCCTTCCAACCCGGCCACCTACGACCTCCTCTTTGACGTCATGGGGGAGTACGTGGAGGTCATCCGGCCCACGCGCGTCCACATCGGCCACGACGAGTGGCGGGCCGGCGGCCTCTGCCCGAGGTGCAAGGGGCGCACGGCCCAACTCTTCGCCGACGACGTGGCCAAGATGCACCGGTGGCTCACCGACCGTGGCATCGGCGTCATGATGTGGGGCGACCACTACGTCAAGGAGCATGACGGGAACGCCCGCAGCACCCGTTCCGAGGGCCTCTGGTACGATTACCCCCAGACCTACGAGGCCATCGAGCGAGCCCCCAGAGACATCATCCTCCTCAACTGGTCCTACTCCATGAGTGAAAAGATCGAGGATGAGCTGGGCCGCCAGGGTTTCCGGCAGATTTACGGCAACTTCTCGCCCGAGCGCTTCTCGCCGGAGGAGTGGAACCGCCGAAGCGCCAAGCCCTACATCCTCGGCGGCGAGGTCTCGACCTGGACCGAAGCCAACGAGTTCTGCCTGGGCAAAGACGGCATCCTGCATTCGATGCTTTTCGCAGCCAACAGCCTCTGGGCCTTCCACCACCTTGAGTCGGCAGAACAGGCTGTGCTGCTGCGCGACCTTTTCATCCCACTGCGCGAAAGGCTGAGCGGGACGCCGAGCCCCGCACTTCAGGCGCCGAAGAGCGCCTTCGTAGCCATCGACCTCAAGAGTTCCACCAACGTGGCGCTTCCCGCCGGATTGGCCGGAATGAAGCGTGCGAGGAAGGACCGCTTCCCGGTCCCGTTCAAAGTCACCAGCCGGTGCCTCCAGCTTCGCCGGGAGGGTGAGCCCACCGTCCAGGACGAAGGCGCCCGGCGGGGCGCCCGCGCCGTCGCCCGCGCAGACGCGGCGCTTCCCGGTGCCGACGAGGAGGAGGCCCGAAAGGCCTGGGACGCTCCCCCAACCGACGCACCCACCGCCATTGAGGGCATCCGGGTGAGCGGAAAGGCGAGGAGCCTGGTGTTCCTGCAGGCGTGCGCGGGCACCGGCCGGCACGGACGCACCTTCTCCTCCATCGGTCGGGTGGCCGATTCGAGCGAGCGCATCGGCTTCTACCGCATTCACTACCAGGACGGCCGCACGGTCGAGGTCGATATCCGCTACGGCCAGAACGTCGCCCGACCGGACGCAAGGGCAGGCTCCGGCCGTGATGCCGCCTGCTACTTCGCCGTGCCCGTCTTCCTGGGAGACAGGAAGTTGGGACGGACGCTCTACGCCTTCGAGTGGGTGAACCCGCGGCCGAAGGTGGCTGTTCGTTCCGTGGACTTCGTAGCCACCAAGGCAGAAACCGCCGCGGCCCCCATCTTGCTCGCCCTGACGCGCGTCAAGTAGACGGGCGCGTGCCGTACGAATGTGGAGAGACACATGCGCATCATTGTGAGTTTCGATACCGAGGACTTCACCGACCCCGTTTCCAACGACGTGCTGCTCGACATTGCCCGGGCCCTCTCCGACCATGGCGTACGGGCGGGCTTCGGCCTGTTGGGCGAGAAGGCGCGGTTCATCCGCGACCTGGGTCGCGCCGACGTGGTCGAGGCGCTGAGCCACCACGACATCTGCTACCACACGGACAACCACTTCCTTTTCCCCGACCCGCTGGTGAAGCCCGCCTTCATGTCGGAATACGTCGAAGAGCGCAGCTGGGACGAAGCGGTGCGCCACCTGGTGGCGACGGAAGCGGAGGGCCTGCGCGACATCGAGGAACTCTTCGGCCGTCGGCCCACGACCTACTTCCGTACCGGCGGCGATTCCGCTGCCCAGATCCTCTACGCCTACCACCTCCTGGGCATGACCACCTTCGCCTACGGGCCTTCCCTGTACGAACGCAGCAGGCACATCGCCTGGTTTACGAACATGCTCTGTGTGTCGCTGCCGCTCATCTCGGAAGGGCACACCTACAAGGGAGAAGGCCCCAACCGGCTCGACGAGTTCGCCGCCGGGGGCGCGGACCTGGTGAACGTCCGCTTTCATCCGTGCATGTTTCTGGCCGACACCTTCTGGTGCAACGTGAACTTCCGGGGCCGCTGGGACGCGGGCCGCTTCGGCCCCTGGAAACTCGCGCCGCGTCTGCCTCGAGAGGAGACCCGCACCCGCATCCACAGGATGTGCCAACTCGTCGACTACGCCCGCGAAAAACACGGCGCCGAGTTCACCACCTACGACGCCCTCACCGCCGAGGTGAAACCCAATCCCCCGTGGCTCGAGCGGGACACGGTCCTCCGCCTCGCCCGGGCTCTCCTCCAGCGGTTCGGCTACGTGGAGGTGGATGGCCACTACTACAGCCTGGCCGAAGCCTTCGCCGCCATCATCTGGACGCTGCTCCATCCCCAGGCCAGCCAGGCGCCCTACCGACGCGTCATCGGGCCCGTCCGGGTGCCCGGGTGCCCAGCCGAGGAGGGTGGGCGCCCGACGCAGGCGCCCAGCTCGCTGCAACTCACCGAGGGCTTTGACGTTGCCAAGGAGGACCTGGTCGCTGGCGGTGAGGAGGCCGAACGTTCCCTCTCGGCGTATCGGCGGGTGCCGGCCGACGTTCTGCTCGGGGGGCGAACGGTCCCGCCGGCGACACTCCTCCGGGTGGCGGCGAAGTGCCTGTTGGGCGAAGAGAGGCTCCGCGCCGAACCGATGCCGATTTACCCCGAAGGCTTTGACGACGTCCTTCGCCAGTGGGACGACCTCGGACATGAACTCATCGGCTTCTTCCCTGACCGGGGCCGGGACACGAAGCGGATGAAACAGGCGGCCAAACTTCAGTACTGGAGCTACAAGCCCGCTGTTCTCGGCTGAGCCACAGCCTGCGACGAGCTCCCTTCGGGTCTGAGCCTCAGGGTCGAAGACAGTCGAATCGTCGAGTCGAGCGCCTCACCCCACCCCCCTCCCCAACTGCGACCCTCTCCCTTACCCTCTCCCAGTAGGGGAGGGCATGGGCGAGGGCACGGGCGGTCAATCTCACGGACAGCCTCGCAGCCGGTCCGTCAGACGGTGTCGGGCTGCGGCCCGATGGACCCGCTGGCGCAAGCCAACCAGGTACTGAGCGCGGACCTCCTGGTCGAAGAGCATCGCCCGGTACCGTCCCTCGAGTTCCGGGGGGACTCCGCTTCTTTTGGCCTGCTGGCGCCTGCCGCGGGGGACTCCGTCCCTCTTGACCTGCCGTTCGACAGGCTCACGGCCCTGAGCAGCGTCGAAGGGCTGGCGCCTGCCGCGGAGGTCCCGCCGCCGAAGGGGGTCGAACTCCGGCCCGTGTGCCGAGAGACCCTTCGGGTCCCGCCTCAGCAGGGCAGCCACCGAGGGCCAGACCCTGGGCCGGGGGTTCAAGGCATCAACCCAGATGACGTCGACCTTGAGGTCCGCTGCGCGCGCAAAGAGGCCGTCGATGTCCTTCTCCCCGTCGGAAAGGAAGGGAAGGAGCGGGCCGAACATGACCGCTGTCTTGAGGCCCGCGGCGTGGGCGTGCCCGAGGACCTCGAACCGCTCCTCCACCGTCGACGTCCGGGGCTCCCAGAGCTTCCGCAAGCCTTCCTTGAGCGTGGTGACGGTGACGCCGACCCGGGCGCGACCCCCTGCGGGTCCGACCCTCAGGGTCGAAGACTGCGTCAGGAGCGCCAGGTCCCGGAGGACGAGGGCGCTCTTGGTGAGCACGTTCACCTGGAAGCCACGCTCCAGCAGAAGTTCGCAGCAGCGACGCGTCAACTCGTAGCGGGCCTCCACGGGCTGCCAGCCGTCGCAAGCGCTGCTCACAAAAACCTCGCCCGCGGGTGCCCGCCAGCCCGATGCGGGCGCCCGCCTGAGCTGCCGCCGGAGCACCTCCACCGCATTGACCTTGACGTCCACGAACTCCCCCCAGGGTTCCGGATGCGGGTGGAAGCGCTGCATGAAGCGCGCATAGCAGTAGACACAGGCGTGCTCACAACCGGTGTAGCAGTTGAGGGAGTAGTCGCTGATAGCCGTCCGGTTGAGGATGGTCTTCGCGGTCACTTCCCGAACAACCACTTTACCAGGGTGTCCGTCGGTTGGCTTCGTCACCGTGTCCGTCTCCCCCTCTGGAAAGGTGCCCTTTCGGTGGATGTGTCTACTGTGCCCACGGCGACAGGGCCAAGGCGAAGGCCGGGACAATCTCGACGATTTCACAGGTGGCTCCCAGGGTGTCCCCTGTCGCTCCGCCGAGCCTGTAGTGGAAGTACGCGGCCAGGCCAAGGGTTACGGCAGCGGAGCCGCCCACAACGACCAACGTGTCGGTGCCGACCACCGCCCAGGAGCCCAAGACCAGGACGGTAACGGCCACCACCGCTCCTGCGATCGGGCGGCTTCTGAAGAACACTGACCCCAGGCCGCCCGGGCGGACGTACTGAAGCAGCACCATGTGCACCACCAGTGCACATCGGCCGACAAGGGGCATAAGGAAGGCCGCGCGCCAGAGGTTCGCCAGCGGCAAAGACGCAAGCGAAGCAAACTTCACCAACAGCACACAGACGATGGCAACCACGCCAAAAGCACCAACGTGGCTGTCTTCCATGATTTCCAGGACGCGCTCCCTCGGCCTCGCGCTCAGAAGACCATCGGCAGAGTCAGCCAGGCCGTCCACGTGCAGGCCGCCCGAGAAGGTCAGAAGGAGGACGACGATAACGGCACTGGCGACCAGGGGCGGAGCCACCGCGGAGACCCCCCAGGCCACGAGGGCCGAAAGCGCGCCCAGGAGCACCCCCACCACCGGGAAGAAGGGGACACTCCCGGCGAGGTCTGCTTCTCCCGTGCCCCAGGTCCCTGGAAGCGGGAGGATGGTCAGGAACCGGAGCGCCGCCAGGAATCGCCTCATCGTGGGGTCTCCGACCTCTCCGGCGGGTGCCCGCCGAGCGGGCGCGGCCCCTTCGATTCCGCCTGCGAGACCGCGGCCTCGGCGAAGGTGGCCACTTCTGTCAGGATGCGAACCGCTCCCTCCACCAGGCTCATCGCCAGGGCCGCGCCTGTCCCCTCCCCCAGCCGCATCCCCAGGTCGAGCAGGGGCTTCTTGCCGAGGTGCGCGAGCATGACCTCGTGACCCTTTTCCGTGCTTCGGTGGGCAGCGACGACGTAGTCGGCCACAGCGGGGGCAAGGGTGTAGGCAATCAGGGCCCCCGCCGTGGAGATGAAACCGTCCAGTACAACGGGCTTCCGCTGAGCGGCCGCTCCCAGGATGAGGCCCGCCAACCCGCCCACTTCGAAACCGCCCACTTTCGCCAGCACGTGCAACCCATCTTCGGGGTCGGGCCTGTTCACCTCCAGGGCCCGCTCGATGACGGCAACCTTGTGGAGCAGTCCCTCGTCGTCGATGCCTGTGCCCCGGCCGGTCACCTCAGCAACCGCTCGGCCCGTGATGACCGCGGCGATGGCGGCACTGGGGGTCGTATTGCCTATGCCCATGTCACCGGTACCGAACACGTCCACCGTCGGACCAAGGTCCCGGGCAATCTCGATGCCCGCCTCCACAGCACGGACAGCCTCCAAGCGGGCCATGGCCGGTCCCTTGGCCATGTTCTGCGTACCCGGGGCAATGCGCTGCGAAACAATCCTGCCTGCCTCGGCCAGGGCGCTCAGGTCGCTGGCAACGCCCATGTCCACAACAACCACCCGTGCCCCACTCAGCCGGGCCAGCGCGTTGATCCCCGCCCCGCCACGGACGAAGGTGGCGACCATCTGCGCCGTCACCGCCTGTGGATACTTGCTGACCCCTTCCGCCACCACCCCGTGGTCAGCAGCCATGACCACGATGGCCTTGCGGGCGACTGCCGGCGTCACCGACCGCGTCATCCCCGCCAGGTCTACGGCCAGGTCCATCAGCCTGCCCAGCGCCCAGTGGGGCATGGCCAGCTGGTCCAGCCGGGCTCTGGCTGCGGCCCTGGCCGCCTCATCGGCAGGCAGAATGCTCCGGATGGTCGATTCCAGCAGGCTCACGGCTCGGCGCCTTTCACGGGCACCGGAATCCCACACACCATCAGAACCACCGTGTCGGCAGCAGCGGCTGCCATCTGGTTGCACCTTCCCAGGAGGTCCCGGAAGAGACGGGCCTGAGCATTCTCCGGCACAATGCCCATACCCACCTCGTTGGTGACGAACACCAGGGTCCCCGGGTGCTCCCGGCAGGCGGCGAGGACTTCCTGGCAGCAGCGGGCCAGATGTTCTTCGTCCATTTCCGTGCCGCGCTCGCCGGCCTCGTACAAGAGGTTGTTGACCCACAGCGTAAGGCAATCGACGAGCACCACGTCGTACTGCCGGGCAGCCCGTATGGCACCAGCGAGGGCCACCGGCTCCTCCACCGTATCCCAGCCGGCCGGCCGGGCCTTCTGGTGCTTGCGGATGCGTCGGCGCATCTCCTCGTCCACGATGAGGCACGTGGCCAGGAAGACCTTTCGCCCCGGAAAGGTCTGGCACAACGCCTGAGCGTACGTGCTCTTCCCACTGCGACATCCACCCGTAATGAGGAGAACGCGCGCCATCCGCTCACCCCTCCTGCTCGCGCCCGCTTCGCGGGCCCCCGCAACGGCCCGGAGGCCCTGGTCGAGCCTACCACGCCTTGGTCGAGCTCCGCCGAAGTCTGCCTTCTGATGCTACCAGAAGCCCCTGCCAGGCGGTAGGCTCCTGTGAGCACAACTGTGGATTCCCACGCCGTTCGGGTAGAATGTCGGCGGCACCAACTTCCCTTGCTTGCACAATGAGGAGATGACGCAATGGCCAGGCTCCGCAGAAAGAACGAGGTCACCGGCCCCGTCATCGGCGTCTCCGCCGTCATCGACGGGCGCGAAGCGGCGATGAAGAAGCAGCAGGCGCGGGTGGAAAAGGTCGCGCGGATGGTCGCCGAACTGGTGGACACGGGGTTCCCGCACATCGACGGCACGCCCGCGCACGTCGTCCTCGCCCAGGAACTGGTCAGGGATGCAGCCAGCGCCCAGCGCGTCGGCCGACAGTTTCGCCACGACGGTGTCCAGGTGCTGCTGTGCTACGACGACGTCTGGGCCTACCCGGGCGAGTTGGAAGGGCTCCTCCTCCAGAACATCTCCATGGGACAGATTCCCGTGGCCCACGTCTCGGGCAACTCCGCCACCTGGCCGGGCGTCGTCTACGCCTGTGCCGCCACCGGCATGCTGGCCCAATGGGGCTACCTGGCCCATCGCATTGTCGGTGACCTCGTCGAGAAGGGCGGGCTCCCCGTGGACTTTTCTCCCGACCTCAAGGCCGACCTCCTCGACTGGCTGGCAGCAGCAACCACCTTCGCCGACATGTGGGGGACGCCCTACGCCTCCTTCGGCGGACACTCCATGAACATGGAGACGGGCTTGGCGCACGTCATCCCCGCCCGCCGATACTTCGGCATCAACACCATCCACATCGACATGATGGAACTCCGTGGCCGCATCGAAGCCGGCCGGTACGAGGCCGAGTCCCGGGAACTCGTCCGCTGGCTCGAGACCATGATGCCCGGGCGCATCCACCGCGAGAGCGTCCACGGCGACCGGGAAGAGCACCTGGACCGCCTTCAGTACCAGTCGAAGATGTACCTGGCCATGAAGGAAATCATGGCCGAACTCGGGGCCACGGTAGGAGGCTTCCAGGGGCAGCGTCAGTGGACGGACTACCTCCCCACCGGCGACGTCCCCGAAGCCATCCTCAATGACAACTTCGACCACACCGGCAAGAAGCTCCCCCTCGCCTTCGCCACCGAAAATGACTTCAACCGGGGACTCACCCAGCGCGTCTGCCTGGGCCTCTCCCGCGGGCTCCCCACCATCTTCATGGACTTCCGCAAAGCCTATCTCCCCACCGACCCGCTCCTCGGCAGGCACGCCTCCGCTCGCGACCGCAAGGTCATCGACGGCGCGGGTGGCGTGGTGGACTTCTCGAACTCCGGCAACCACCCTCCCTTCTACGCGAGCCTCGACGAAGAGGACCCCGCCCGGAACTACGCCCACGTCAACCTCTGGCCCGTCATCCAGAGTTACTTCCCCGGTGGCGGCTACTCCGTCGAATTCAACGCCGCGGCCTGCGACATGCTCTTCTGCGGCCTGGCGCTCCGCCCCGACAGCACCTTCGTCCTCCAGGCCTCTCTCGGCAAAAGCGTGGCCCTCTCGCGGGCCCTCTCCCGAGCCATCAACAGCGCTTCCGACCCAACCTGGCCGCACCTCTACGGCGTCTTCGCAGACGACCTCAAGACCGTGCTCGACACCTGGCACTCCAACCACGCCGTGGGCATGGTCGCGCGGGAGCCGGACCGGGCCCGTCGGCGCGTCCAGTACTGGGCCGACATCGCCCGGGTGCCCCTCATCGCTTACGACTCCGTGGCTACGGGTGGGCGGACGCTCCCGCTCCAGTACCAGATGTACGGCGGCCAGGTCCCCGGCGCACGGGCACTGGGGCCACGCGGGTAGTTCGGGACTGAAGGGTTGGACCGATCATGGGCGCCGGGTACCACGTCGTCGTCCTGGACGTCGGCAAGACAAACAAGAAACTCTTCGTCTACGACGACGGGCTCCGGTGCCTGAACCCCGACGAGCCCGCCGCCGTCTTCCCGCAGGTGGAGCGCGACGGCGTGCTCGCCGACGACATGGCCTCCATCCTCGACTGGATGCTCACGGGCCTGGGCCGCGCGGCCCGTCAATTCAAGGAGGTGCGCTGCATCTCCATCTCCACCCATGGCGCCACCATCGCCCTCCTGGGCCGCAAGGAAAACCGGGTCTTCAGAGGCGATGGCGGGCTCGTCTTCCCCATCGTCTCCTACGAGCAGGAGATTGACGCTGAGGAAGACGAGGGCTTTTACCGTGACCTCGAGCTGACGCCCACCGAGATGCAGGAGCGCACCGGCACCCCGCGCTTCCGCTGGCTTCTCAACCATGGCAAACAGGTGTACTGGCTTCGCCGGCGGTTCCCGGAACGCTTCGCCCACGTCACCGACGTCCTCATGTTCCCGCAGTACCTG
>Ga0315282_10001607_pt1 | contig 42340 bp, 40 predicted proteins | sample YL17G07_20_MG_FD_203693 | JGI IMG/M metagenome (GOLD analysis project Ga0315282, IMG submission 203693) | Sediment microbial communities from Yellowstone Lake, YNP, Wyoming, USA - YL17G07_20 | ecosystem: Environmental > Aquatic > Freshwater > Lake > Sediment | place: USA: Wyoming | collected...
TTTCCAGAAGCTTGGGATCGTCAATTTCCTTGAGGAAGATTTCCTGTCTTGGGTTGCCCGGGAGAAGCTGCGCGAGACGCTGGTGGAGTTGACTCGCCGCATCTCCACTCTGCTCGAAAAGTACCATCTGGAAGAAATCTCCGAAGACGTGCTCAAGTCACTGTACCAAGAGCTTGTAGACCCGCAGACCCGTCACGATCTCGGAGAGTTCTACACTCCGGATTGGCTTGCTGACCACATCATCCAGCACGCTCTCAAGTCAAATCCTGAAGCCAAGGTCCTCGATCCCGCCTCTGGCTCCGGCAGCTTCCTTTACTTTGCTATTCGATATAAACGGGAGAAACTCGGCGATTCCAAACGGACGCTGGATCACATCCGAGATAATGTCGTCGGGATGGATATCCATCCTCTTGCGGTTACAATTGCGAAGACGAACTACCTTCTTGCCTTAGGTGATCTGCTGCTGAAACGTCCCAAGGATTTCAGCATTCCGGTATACATGGCAAACTCGCTGCGGATCCCTGAGCGCGGTGGACAACCGACGTTGGAAGAGCGGGTACCCAGCATCTATGTAGAACTGGATAACACACTGGAACCTGTGCCGGAAGTATTCATCCAGCACCCAGCTGCTTTCGACGAAGCAATTGAAACTTGCCACAGATCTGCACTTCAGAACGACAAAGCAGATTTCTCCGCTCAACGGTTTATCACGTTTGCCAAACGGCGTATCACCGAAGCGAAGGTTGATGAAGTGACGCTTGAGATCCTCTACAACGTGGCTAAGCGAATGAGAGAGCTGATTAAGAAAGAACGCAACTCTATTTGGACGTTTATTCTTAAGAACGTATACAAGCCGGTATTTCTGCAAAAGCAGTTCGATGGGATCATCGGTAACCCACCCTGGCTTTCCTACCGGCATATTGAAAAAGGAAAATACCAGGAGTTTGTCAAGAGCGCGATCCTTAACCTTATACAACTAAAAGATCGGAGGCAGGCGGTTTTCATCACTGCCTTCGTAGCGAACAAGAGAGCGAGGAAATTGATACTGGTGAGTCCTGCGTGGCAGAAATAAAATGGCCGCTGATTGTTGGTTCAGCGGCCGAAGCCTTTGTAGGTCCCAGACTGTAAGTAAAGGACACTAACATAATACACCATCGCTTGGACAAAGTCAAGCGCAAAAGTTATGATTCGCGCCTGGACAGACGCAAGAAAAGGAACAGCCAATCCAACTCCCCCCTGCTCCAATCCGTCCGCAGTCCTTTCCCGCCTTCCACCTTTCGGTCTTCAAGATTTCTCGTTCAAGAGTGTTCCGAGTTTCTCCATGAATTCGGTATCCGTCGGCTTGATGCACGAGGGAAACATCGCCACGATGTTCCCCTTCCTGTCGACGAGGTACTTCTGGAAGTTCCACTTCACATCACCAGGGAACGGAGACTCCTTTGTGAGGTATGTCGCTTCGAGGTCCTTTTCCCATCGATGGTTTTCATCGAGAAGCCGTAGATGTTCTTTGAATCCATCGCGGGTCCGGCGTGCGGCTGCGTCAAGAGTTGATGGATGGGAGGAAAAAACATCAGAACAGAAAGGACGCTGAGGCTGATCATCATAGAAACGTCCAATTGGGTAGTGTGAGAAACGAACGACCGGAGTCGTTTCTACAACATCACACCCCACGTCAAAAGTTTCCTCTGAGCGAGCCTCAGCGTCCTTCAATTGATCACGAGGGGGTCTTCGGGGGGGCTTCGGGAACGATCAGCCAGGCGATGACATAACCGATAAGGAATGGGAAGATCCCCGTTGCCAACCCCGCAATGACCGCGATCAATCTGACCACCGTCGGATCAACTTCCAGATATTCTCCGAGCCCGCCGCAGACGCCGCCGAGCCTTCGGTCAGTGACAGATCGATAGAGCCGTTTCATAAGTCCTCCCGCCTGTATTCGTTGTCCGTCAGCGCTCAAGCAACCGTATGGTCCCTTTGTCCGTCTTCAACCGGAGCAATGGACCGCCGCCATTCACGGATGTGCGGAAGTCGTAATCCTCGCGGTGCCGGCTTCTGTATCTCTCCGCGATGTCAAAATCCGAATCAAAACGCGCCCTCCTGCCGATGTCCGCGTCCACGTCCATCCCTTGTCCCTTCGGCACCTTGATCTGGATCTCGCCTTTGTACGTCTCGAAGCGGCTCCTTCGCGCCAGCTTGGCAAAGTCCGCCCAGACCTCGCCCTTGTACGTCTCGAGCATCAGGCCCCCGTCGAGGTCATTGACCTCAACCCTTCCTTTGTATGTCTCGATCTCGACATCGGCGCGCAGATCCGAGACGTTCGTTTTCGATTTGTAATCCTTGATCACGAGTTGAGCGGTGCGAGGCATCTTGATCGTGTAGTGAACCAGTGGAAGATTGCCCGAGTTGCCGTCGAAGAGATCCCAGAAGCTGTGATGACGGCGGTTGACTTTGTCATAGTCGGTTTTGATGCGGACGGAGGATGAAGACGCGTCGATCCTGATCTCAGTGTCCTGGACTTTCTCTGCCGCATCCCTTCCTCGTTCGTCGTCCGCCTCTACCAGCGCGGAGATCTCGAACTCGGGTTTGTCCCACCCCGTCACGCTGATGCTCCCCTTGTAGGTATCGACAGAGACGCGGCCGTCAGCGCTGAGCGGCCCGGATTTTCGCACTTCCTTCGTCTCCTGTGCGTGGAGCGACGCGGCGAGGAAGATGCTCACAAGTGAGAGAATCAGCGCCGCAGGGAATCGTTTCATAAGCCAAACCTCCTTGTCTGTTTGTCGAGAGTACCCCATTTGGCCTACGATGATCGGGTGCCAGAAGTTGCAGGCAAGAAAATTCCATTCTGGGAAAGATTCCCGAAGTTTCGGTTTGCCCGCCGTGCCTTTTGGCGGGAAATGCCGGGAATCTGCCAGACTAGAGATCGTAGAATTTGAGATCTCGTCCCGATCGCAGCTTCGTGACATAGATGATCTGGCCGAGATGCTGGGCGAAGTGCTCAACCACATGCGAGACGGCGTCGAGGCAGGTGACATCGTATTTCTGGATATGCCTTACTTCGAGCAACTTCCCGACATCGAACCGCTCCAACGCCTCATCTGCTTCCCGAAGCGCCGTCTCGAGCCTCTGGAGCAGCTCCGCCTTTGGGATGCCCTCCCGCTCCGCGAACTCCTGCTGGCGGTTGCGCGCATCGGGCCTCCCGCCGATCCCGGAGACGATCCACTGCCGGACGTTGCCGGAGAGGTGGAGCAAGAGGTTCCCCACACTGTTGTTCGTTTCGTGCGCTCGCCACCAGATATCCTCCTCCGAGAGCTCCTGAACGCACCGCTGGATTCTCGGCCAGAATTCCTCCAGCATCCGCTGGCGACAATACTCCATGTACTTCTTTCCGACCTCGTTATTCATCATCCCGATGCACCTTTCTCATTACTTTCTTTGCAGCGATCCGCTTCTTCCGCCGAACTCGCTCCTCTTTCGACGCGAGCGTCGGCATTGTCTTGATCCTCTTTTTCTTGACTCTGAGCGCTCGCCGAAGTACCTCCGCAAACTTTTCAATAGCCTCTTGCTTGTTCTTCCACTGACTGCGCGACTCCTGAGAGACGATCCGCAGGATCCCGTCGGCCTCGAGCTTCGACTTCAGGTTCGATAGGACGATCTCCCTCTGACGCTCCGTGAGGCTCGGCGAGTGCACGACATCAAAGAGGAGCTCAACCTTCGTCTCCAGCTTGTTGACATTCTGCCCGCCCGGGCCACCGCTGCGCGAGGTCCGAAACTCTAGTTCGGACTTCGGGATACTCAACTCGTTGGTAATGTAGAGGTCTGAATCCACGCGCAACCCCTCGGTGCTAAGCAAGCAGAAGAAGCCGCTCGTCCTCGCACAAAATCCAGTTCCGCTCCAGACGGTGCCTAAAAGGGGCAGCTTGACACAATGCCCGTCGAGCTAGATCAGGAGCTTGCCTCCTTCCATCACTTTCCGATCATCAAACCACACCGTCGGCTCCTTGACGAGTCCGTCCAGATGGCTGGCCACCCTAATGGTGCCGCCCATCGACTTATTGTCCCCGAAGGCGATGTGGATCGTCCCCATCACTTTTTCATCTTCAAGGATCAAGCCGGTGAGAATTGCCTTATCATTCGTGCCGATCCCAAACTCGGCCACGTTTCTTCCATCTTTGCCGTGCGGCTCGAGCAGTTCGATCAACCGCTTCGCCTCGGTGCTGCCGGTGATCTCCGTCGCGTGGCCGTCCTTCACGGAGATTCGGATGGGATCGCGAACCATCCCAACGCTCGCCATCGACCCGTCGACAACGACAAGACCTTGCGATTGTCCTTCCAGCGGCGCAAGGTACGCTTCCCCCGTCGGCAGATTGCCCCAGAGTCCTTTTTCACGGAACAATCCCGAGCTCGCGTGCGCCTTTCTCCCTTTGATCGGCAGCGTGATGTCTGTTCCCCCCGGCGCCTTCACCCGAACTACACTTGTTTTCTGCAGCTCTGCACACACGCGAAACGTGCGCTCGGCGATCATGTTATAGTCCGCGTTCATGCAGCGGATCATGATCTCCTCCGTCACGCCGGGGAGGGTAGCTATGCGCACGCCTTTTTCGCTTGCCGCACGACGCGAGTCGGTGTGAGTGAGCGATTTCGATGTCGGGCACAGGACGACGTCGACCATCTTCATCAGTTCGGCGACCTCGGTCGGCGGCTCCTCGCCGTTCGTTTTCCGCGGCAGGATCTCCACGAGCATCACCTCGTTGCCGAGGTCTTTCGAGGCCTTCCAGAGCGCGTACCCGATCGTCCGAAGCGGCTCGTCGGTCACGATGAGAATGCGCTCACCCGGCTTCACGCCCATACAGTCGCGCACGGCGATGAGGGAAGCGGAGGAGAGTTCAGGAGAGATATCCATACGCAACACTGAGTTCGCGAAATGTGAGACGTAAGATGTAAGACGGCTGTTACGTTGAAGATTTCTTGAAACGAATCAAGCCATTGAGAAGTGCTCCGACCATCTCCAGTTGATTAGATTCCTTCTTCGTCTGCCTTGCCGCACCTTCAGCGATGTTGCTGGGGACCGAGACTGCAGCACGCCGCATTTGTGAGACCAGCCCGAACCGCTCATCATCTGGCAAAGACATCGTGAGTTCGTAGATCATCTTCACAAGTCTCATGGACTCTTGCCACACTCTCAATTTCTTATGTGCTCTTTCCATAGCCGATCGGCCCTTCGATCGCGATCTCACGTCTCCCGTCTTCCGTCTAACGTTTTACTTGCTCTACAATGCCGCGCGGTCGACCAGTTCGAGCTTGCGGCCCTCGCGTTTGTCAGCCCGCAAGAGCAGAATCGCGAACACCAGCCCGACAAATCCGAGCAATGAAAACATTACCATGCTGGCAGTATATGCTTGAGTCAGATCACGCAAGAAGCCGTTCAGCCAGGGAAACAGAGCCAGACCGAAATTCTGAATCATCGTCATCAGGCCAAATGCCGTCCCTACCCGATTCTTTTCGACGATGAGCGGTATGGAGGGCCACATCGCCGCTGGGACCATCACGAATGCAGCGCCGAGCACAATCATCGGGATCGCAGGTGGGACCATCGTGAATGCCATGGTCAGGAACGAGGGAACCATGAGAATCGATCCGACGACCATGACCGTAGCTCGTCTTCCGAATCGATCCACCAGTTGTCCGAAGAACGGTGCGAAGACCATCGAAGCGAAGATGATGATCGTCGTCGTGCCGCCTGCCGTGCTGAACATATGAATGATGTTGTAGAACACCTGAGAGAAGAAGCCGCCCTCCGAGCCCGCGGTGAGCGCCAGCCCCCACTTGGTATGGAAGAAATCGGTCGAGAGCGCCGTGAAGGGGAAGATCGCCGAGTAGAACGTCACACACAGCAGCGTGACGTACCAGTAGGAAGATCGAAACCGTTTCGCATCCGCCAGGACGATCTTCTCGCCGGCTCCCTCTTCGTGCAGTTTCAGTTCACGCTCGCCGCGACGATCCAGGACAATGTACAGGAAATTGGCAAGAAGCGACGCGATACAGAAGATCACGGCTGCCCAGAGCGCTGCGCGGTAATCCCCAAAGTACTCTGCGATGAGCGCTTCCGTGTTGAAGCTGAACAAGGTGCCAAGACGACTGATGGTGAGGCCAACACCGAACGAAAACGCAAGCTCCTTGCCTTTGAACCACCGGGCAAAAATCGCACTTTGAGCTACGACGAGCGATTCCGACCCCCAGCCGAAGATGAACCGCCCAAAATTGAGAATCCAGATGTTCGGGGCCACGGCCACGATCCCCGCACCAATCGTGACGAGGAGCGAGAAGAGAAGGCTGGCGCGGCGCGTGCCGATTCTATCGATGAGCAATCCGCCGATGAAAACGGAGAGAACGGCCGCCACGCTGTAGAGCGTGTACATCTGGCCGATGGATTCGCGGCCGATCCCCAGTGCTTCGATCAGCTTCGGGGCAATCGCTCCGACGCTATCGTAGGCGAAATAGCTCCCGAAGGTCAAGAGAGCCACAACAAAGAGAATAGTGAAGCGGTACGGGCGGCGCGAAGGATGAAACCATCCCGGGACGGTAGTTGAGCGATCCTGCACGTTCTCGGTCATGTCATTCCTGAGAATTTAATAAGATTCTTCCATCTCTCTCCAAGAGGTCGCGGTCAGTGTACCAAGCATTTTGCTCATTCACAACAGATATTCGCTCGGAGTCGACAACGACGATACGAACATCGTCTTTGAAAAAACAAAGGCGCTGAATGGAATGAACCGCTCAGCGCCTTGGATCATCCGGCTTCAGATTTTCGCCCTTCTCAGTTCACGCTCTTCAAGATCCCTAACAAGAAGTTCCAGAATTTCTGGACCGAATCGATGTAGATCTTCTCATCCGGCGAATGCACGCCTTCGAGGGTTGGTCCGAACGAAACCATATCCATTCCGGGATATTTCTCGCCGATGATGCCGCACTCGAGGCCGGCGTGAATCGCCTTGACAGCCGGCTCCTTCCCGTACAGCGATTGATACGTCGACTTGGCGAGCTTCAAAATCGGCGAGTCGAGGTTCGGCTTCCATCCCGGGTACCCTTCGGTGTGTTGGACCTGCGCTCGGCCGAGTTCGAAGACGGAGCGAACAGTGTGCAGGATCTCCACGATCTCCGAAGCGACCGAGCTGCGCTGACTCGTCGTCAGGACGATCTTCCCCTTCTGGGTTCGGATGATTGCGACGTTTGTCGAGGTCTCGACGAGCCCGGGAATATCCGCACTCATCTTCATCACCCCGTGGGGCAGAGCTGAAATCGTTTTGAGCACCATCGCCTGAGGCGCTTTCTTCAGAACCTTTCCCTTCTTCCCCTGCGCCACCTCCTCGGTTGTGATGGTGAGGTCGGGCTCCACCGTTGCGAGCTCAGCCTTGATCGTGGACGCGTACTGGGCGACGATCTTGTTTGCCTGCCGCATCTTCGCCGTCGGGACATAGATCAGCGCTTCCGCTTCCCTCGGAATGGCGTTGCTCTTGTTCCCTCCTTCCATGCTCGCGATCCGCGCGCCGATCTCGCCGAGCGCCAGCAGAACTCGATTGAGGATCTTGATGGAGTTCCCCCGGCCCTTGTCGATCTCCAATCCGGAGTGACCCCCCTTCAGACCCTTGACATGGATCTTGACGAGTTTCGTTTTTCCGGGGGCGTTCTCAAAGGCCGCTTTCCACGTCCCGACGGTGTTCCTGCCGCCCGAACAGCCGACGTAGAGTGCTCCTTCCTCTTCCGAATCCAGATTCATCAACGTCTTGCTCTGAACGTATCCCGGTTTCAAATTGCTCGCTCCCGTCAGGCCGGTCTCCTCGTCGACCGTGAAGAGGAACTCCAGAGGCCCGTGCTCGAGCGATTTGTCCTCCATAATGGCGAGGTTCGTCGCAACGGCAATACCATTGTCCGCGCCGAGCGTTGTCCCGTCGGCCATCAGCACATTTCCATCGCGCACGATCTCAATGGGATCTTTCTCAAAATCGTGCACCTTCTCCTTATTTTTCTCACACACCATATCAAGGTGGCCCTGCAAGCAGATCATCGGGCGATTCTCACGGCCCGGCGAAGCGGGCTTCCGGACGACAACATTCATGAACTTGTCCTGTTTTGCCTCGAGGCCCAGTTCCTGCGCCTTCTTCACGACATAGGACGAAATCTGCTTCTCGTTTTTGGAGCCGCGCGGGATTCGGGCAACCTCTGCAAAGTACTTCCAGACAAGCTCGGGTTTCAATCCTTCGATCGCGTTTGCCATGGCTACTTCCTCCTACGTAATCAGTTGATCCACCGTTACCAGTTCATTGCATCTCATTGTTCTGCGTGAAAACGAGAAACCTCTCACGTTCGAGTCTCCAGATAAAAGCAGTGACGCGCTCGTACACCGGTTCCGCCTTCGCCCCAAACTCCCGTCTCATGTTCTCCGCAATGACCGAGACCGGCGTAACACCGTCACAATGGTCCCACACGAAGCTCCCAAGCGCATCGAGCTTCAGTCTGAAGTTCGGTTTTGACAACATCGGCACCAGCCATCTCACCGCAAGAGGGCTCGTGAATCTCGGAACGACCAGAACAATCAGGCCGTTATCATCGATTTCCCACTGAAGGTTCCGTTTCGGCGTCGCTTGAAGGAGGTTCCGGAACCTCGCGCCTCTTTTCTTCATCACAAGACTGTTTTGAAATGAGAATGACCTCTAACAAGAGAGCGGAGCGATCTCGCTGTGAGATGCCCCGCTCCTCTCAAATCCCGATCAACAGAAGCTACATAATGGCGCTCGGCGGTGCCGGTTCATCGGGCCTTCCTGCTTTCCGCAGCGGGACACGGATCAGGTAGAATGCCAGGACCGCGAAGAACAGGATGGCCAGCCATGGAGCGATATCGTCGAAGCCGGGCAAACCCCAGAACTCCGGCGCCTCACCCATGCGATCTTTGATGAAGACGACCGCAGCGATGAACAACCCCATCAGCGCTTCGCCCGCGATCAATCCTGAGGCAGCAAGGATTCCAGCATTCTCGACGCGAGCTTTTTGAGCGTCGTTGTGACCTCGCTTCTTGCTTATCCTGTCCACGATTCCGCGAATAACGCCGCCGACGAATATCGCGAACGTCGTGCCGAGCGGGAGATACATTCCGACCGCGAAGAGCATCGGGCTTCTGACTTTAATGAGGATGAGTGAGAACCCCATGGCGATCCCGACAATGACGAGCGGCCAGGCCATCTCGCCGCCGACAATTCCCTGAGAAAGGGCGGCCATCAATCCCGCCTGCGGCGCCGACAGTGCCTTGCTACCGAAGCCGCCCGTGAGGGGATTTTGCGCAAGGTCGGAATTGTGCAACACGTACAACGGGAAAAACATCACCAGCCCTGCGAGGATCACGCCGACGATATCACCGACCTGCATTTTCCACGGTGTTCCGCCGAGGATATGGCCGACCTTCAGATCCTGGAGCATCTCACCGGCGACAGCCGACGAGACGCAGACAACGGCAGCAACCCCAAGGACTGCGGCTACTCCCTGAGCTCCGGTGACTCCGATGATGACCATGGTGAGTGCAGCGACAACGGTGGTCGCCAAGGTAAGCCCGGAGATCGGGTTATTCGATGAGCCGATCATGCCGACCAAGTTGCCGGAGACAGCCGCGAAGAAGAACCCGGTGACAAGCATGACAATCGCAGCCAGAATTGCACCACTGATGACCTGAGTGAAGTAGAAATAGAGCGCGATCATAAGGATGAAGACAACTGCGATACCCAGAAGGACAACGCGGAACGACAGGTCACGGTCGGTTCGAACAGTGGTGACTTCCGCTGTGGCTGCCTTGCGAACATCTGCGACCCCTCGCTTGATGCCAAGAATGAGATTCTTCCGCATTCGCCAAAGTGTATAGCAAGCTCCGACGAGCATGCCTCCGACGGCGATCGGTCGCGCGATGTACTTGTACAGATGCCCCGTCAGCGCCGCCCAGTCCTGCACCCCGTTTGCCGCAGTGTACTTGTCGATCATCGTCGGACCCAAGAAGAACACCAGCAGCGGAACCAAGAGTCCCCACGCCAGCAGTCCGCCTGCGAAGTTCAATGCGCCGAGCTCCGGACCGATGATATAGCCGACCCCGATATACGCCGGAGTGATGTCCGGCGCGGAAAAGGTCGTTATGCCGCCCGCCGGAATCGTGTTGGCATCCTTGGTGAGACCCAACCGAACGAGGCTCTCTTTCAATTTCCCCACGGCCACTGGAAAATTGTTCTGGTAAAAGAAGACGCCCAATCCATCCTTCGTCGCTATGTCTGCTCTCGCGAGTAGTTTCACCAACGCGCCCACACCCATCGCCTTGAAGAGCTGCATCGCAGCTTCTGCTCCCCGCTGGCCCGCTTTGTGGATTGTGCTCGCTGCGACTGATTCGGGGAACGGAAGAGTCTGATCTTCAACCATCACCCGACGTAGCACCGTGACAAACATGATGCCGAGCACTCCGCCCAGGATCATCAATGCGGTGGCAGTCAAATACTCGCTCAGCATGTTTGCGGTATCGAACTTCCACAATTGAAGAATGACGAAAGCGGGGATCGTGAACACAGCGCCGGCCGCCACCGACTCGCCGATCGATCCGACAGTTCGGGCGAAGTTCTCTTCGAGGATCGATCCCTTATACAGTCGCAGAACAGCCATGCCGATGACAGCCGCCGGATACGTGGCTGCGATCGTCATACCCGCCTTCAACCCGAGATAGGCGTTCGCTGCTCCGAGGACCACGCACATCACCAGACCGATGATGAGCGCACGGATGGTGAACTCCTTCATATCGGTCTCTGCCGAGACGTACGGCTTGAATCCCGTTCCTGCCATAGGAGTCTCCTTCAGTTAGTGTGAATGGAACTGCCCTAGCGTACAAAGATTCCTTTCGTGATGTACCACGCCATATAAGGATTTTCCTTCAATCGGCGAGTTGAATAGGCGTACCACTGTTCGCCGTAGGGGACATAGACACGGAGGCGATGTCCGTCCCTGACAGTTTGATCCCGCCGGGCCTCGCGGACGCCTAAGAGCATCTGAAACTCGTACTGAGTTCGTTTCAACCCGAGCTTCTGGACCAGGGTGTACGCCCGCTCGATCAGATAGTCATCGTGCGTCGCGATTCCCACAGAGGAGCCCCCCTCGAGCATGATCTGCAGCAACTTCAGAAAATTGTCGCGGATCTCTTGCCGATCTTTGAATGCGATGGAGGGGGATTCGTTGTAGATCCCCTTGCACAGACGGATGTTCGCTCCCTCCTTCACGAGGGCTCGCACGTCGGCCTCGCTTCTGTGCAGGTACGCCTGGGTGACGACGCCCAGATTCGTGTAACCCTCCGCTCGAAGCCGCCGGTAGATTGCAAGAGTGCCGTCGGTCGTCCCTGCATCCTCCATATCGACGCGGACGAAGTTGTTGAGCTTCTTCGCCTCGTCAATGATGGAGCGGATGTTCTGATAGCAGAGCTCCTTGTCGATCAGCAGGCCAAGCTGCGTCGGCTTGATGGAAACGTTCGAGTCAAGCTTCTTTTCTCTGATAGCCTGAAGGATCTGGATAATATTGCTCCGGACCTGATGAGCCTCGCTCGCTTCCTTGATATCCTCACCCAGGAGATCCATCGTCGTCATCATGCTTGCCTCATTCAGCCTTTTGACCTCACGTATGGCATCGGCAAGCGTCGTTCCAGCAATGTACTTCCGTGCCACCCGTCCGACAACCGACCTGGGAATGAGGGGCATCGCCGTGACGACAAGCTTATTGAGAAGGGACATGCTCAGCTTTTTCTAAAGAATGACGTAAGCGGAAGGGCCGCCGCTCGTGACGTCATGACCAACGAATCTCGAACTGCGCACCCTGGATGGCGGGAAAAAAGATACCCACTCAACCCTAGAAATGCAACAAGAAATCGGAGGCCTAGAAAAGCAGTCCGACTGAAAATGGGAAGCGTTCGTTTGAATCAGAAAAACATGACGAAACCGACCCACGGCTCTATGCGCTTTTGCGTCTTGTATCCGATGACTCTGCCTGTGATCGGGTCCTTCTCCTCTGCGTATGTCCACTCATAGAACATGGAAACCACGAGGGATCGTTCCGGCGTCCCGTACTCCTGCCGGAGATTGATAGCCACCGAGGACATTGAACGTGCCGAGGATGCCGACGTGTATTGGAGAGGCCTCACGTATCCTGGCACACCAAGAACGCCGGCTCCAGCGACGTCGCTCGACATCGACTCGAAGCCGAACTTCTCAAAATCTGCATCCAGCTCGACGCCGATTTTCCGCATGTCGTAGCTGGCACTGTTGCGATACAGAGAGACGATGGATCCATGTCCGAGCCTCGCATAATCCAAAGCGCCGACTCGGACATAGAAGGGTTTGCCGTCCAGATATGTGAGACCGACACCGCCTGTGATCGTCTGCTGTTGCCGCAGCTTTTCCGAGCGGGAGGGTTGCTGTCCCATCGTCTGAGCCGATGCGTCGATGATGGAGCAGAGTAGACCGAGAAGAAATCCCAGAGCTATTCGTCTCAGCCTGAGATCTCGACGCATCCTAGATCCCGAAGAGGATGCGACAGATGAAGAGAGCGGCGAGCATCCCAAAGAAATCGGCGATGAGACCGGCGGGGACCGCGTGCCGCGTATTCTTTATTTGCACGGAGCCGAAGTAGACAGCGAGGACGTAGAAGGTCGTTTCCGAACTTCCGTACATGGTCGACGCCAAAACGCCGATGAACGAATCCGGCCCATGCACTTTCATGAGCTCCGTCATGATCCCGAGCGACCCGCTTCCCGAGAGCGGCCGCATCAATGCCATCGAAAGTGCCTCGGGAGGCATGCCGATCACATTCGTGATCGGCGCGAGGACGGTCGTGAGCACCTCCATGGCACCGCTCGCACGGAAGATGCCGATGGCACACAACATCGCGACAAGGTAGGGAATGATCCTCACAGCGGTCGAAAATCCATCTTTGGCTCCCTCAACGAAAACCTCATACACCTTCACCTTCTTGATAATCCCCCACCCAAGGAACGCGAAGAGCACCAGCGGGATCGCGAGGACTGCGATCGCGTTGATCAGAGCTCGAAAGAGATCACCCACGGGGCGCCTCCTTCTCCGGCTCCGGAGTGATTTCGAGGTCCTTCTTGTAGCGAGGGAGCCGCTGCAGCACCTTCGCAGCGACAACGCCTGCGACCGTCGCACATCCCGCTCCGAAGATGGACGTGCCGATGATGATGCCGGGGTTCGCGGAGCCCGCGGCAGCGCGCACGGCGATGGCGGTGGCCGGAATGAGGATCAGCCCGCCGGTGTTGATTGCAAGGAATGTGACCATTGCATTCGTCGCTGTGCCGAGCTTCGGATTGAGCTTGTTGAGCTCTTCCATTGCCTTCAGTCCCAGCGGAGTCGCTGCGTTGCTCAGACCGAGCATGTTCGCTGCGATGTTCATGATCATCGCGCTGACCGCCGGATGATCGCTCGGAATATCCGGAAAAAGACGTCGCGTCACAGGTGTGAGCAGACGCGTGACCACTCGCAGCAACCCGGCTTCTTCTGCCACCTTCATCACGCCCAGCCACAGTGCCATGATTCCGATCAAACCGATTGCGATTGTCACCGCTGTGGAAGCATAATCGAGTGCGGCCTGTGCGACAGCCTTGATCTTCACAAATCGAATCGGCTCGAGAAGGATCCGGACTGTTGCCGATATGCCGTCAGCGGCGGTTTGCATCGATTGAACCGTGCCCATCAACCTGTCTCTGCTGGTTGCGGTTTCGGCCATCTCCTTCCAGCGGTCGGGGGTTGAGCCGCCGATCGGAAGCACAATGGACAATTCGCCCGATGCGGTCCTGCTGATGACGGCGGGTTGGCGGACCTCTGAGGTTGTGGTTTGGACCCCATAAAACTGGTTGAACGCGGCTGCGCTCATCACCAGCTCCCCCTCCCACGTTTCCCGCAGCGCGGCGGGAGCCTTCTGAACGGCGAACGTAGCCTCAAGGGGGGTACCGTTCCGATAGGTATTCTGCACCTCGTCCTTCACATCATTGCCGACGGCTACAAGTATGCCGATGGCGATCAGTGAAATCCAGATGTAGTTGAGCATGGCGGGATTGTTTTTAGAAATGAAAAAGCATCAGATTTGAATGCTGGAAAACTACAGCTTTTCGTCCGAAAATCAAGGAGAAACTCTTCTCGCGTGCTCTCCTTTTTCTCCGAGATCGGTCACGAACCGGAGGCTCCGCGGTAAAAGTCATCGCCGTTAAACTCCGCCTCCTGCGTCCCGCACGTCCCGATTTTGCAATGCGTTTCGGAAATCACTATCTTACGCGCGGCGGACGTTGTTGGGAGGTGCAGACAGATTTATGGCAATTCCGAACCGAAAGACCGATATACTCGAAAAAGTCGCACGGCTGGAAGCCGCCCGAAGCCTGGGAACGCTTCGCAGGCAGGTTGCCGGTCTCAAGGCTCTCCTCGGCTCTCAGAGGGGCAAGTTGATCCGACTTCACGCAAACGGCGACGCGCGTCAACCGAGAACGATCTCCAAGCTGCTACTCTTAGGCAAGCTCGATCAGATCGAACAAACGAAGACGATCGGACGGGCACACCACTACGTCAGAAGGTTGAGGAAAGCTCTCACCGAGGTGAGTACCACCAAGATCAACGACCTGAATTTGAATCGGTGGAAAGAGTACGGCACAATTCTGACGGATAGTCTCTGGCTTCTCAAGAGGCGCGACTCTTCCGGTCTTCACTCTGCATGGTACTGGGGCAATTTCATCCCTCAGATTCCGCACCAGTTGACGCTCCGGTACACAAAGAAAGGCGAGTGGGTACTTGACCCGTTCGCCGGGAGCGGGACGACGCTTCTCGAGTGCCAGCGCCTGCACCGGAACTGCCTCGGCATTGAGCTCCAACCATCGATCGCCAAGAAAGTACGCTCGCTGCTGGCGAAGGAGCCATCGCGAGACAACTCAACGACCGTGGCGATCGAAGTCGGTGACAGCAGGATCGTGGATTTCAAGAGTCTCTTGAGGAAGCACGGCGGAACCTCCGTCCAGCTCGCGATCATGCATCCCCCGTATCACAACATCATCAAGTTCAGTCGCCGCTCGAGCGATCTTTCGAACGCGAGGTCCGTCGAGGCCTTCACGGCAATGTTCGGGGCTGTCGTTGACAACGTCAATCGGGTTCTGGAGAAGGGGCGCTATCTCGCGGTCGTCATCGGGGACAAGTACGAGAAGGGTGAGTGGATCCCTTTGGGCTTCAGATTGATGAATGAAGTTCTGAAGCGAAATTTTAGATTGAAGAGCATCGTTGTCAAGAATTTCGAGGAGACGCTCGGCAAGCGCAACCAGAAGGAGCTCTGGCGCTACCGAGCGCTGGCTGGTGGGTTCTACGTGTTCAAGCACGAGTATCTTCTCATCTTCCAGAAAAAGTCACACTCCGATAAGCGGTGAGCTATGAAACCAACGATCGACGCCCGTGAACAAGAACTGAAGAAGAGGTTCGCCTATCCGTACGAGTGGGGTCAGAGACAAAGCGATACCTGGGATGAACAGACGGACTTCATCTACCACATCTTCTGCTTTGATGCGCTCCTGAAAGAGGTGGAGGCTCGCTTCAAGGATGAAACGGCCTATAAAGAGCTGCTGAACTACGCTCTGAACCGATGGTACAATTTCTGGTCGGCGAAGGCCGTGGAACACATCTTCTGTTGTCACCCGGCCGTCAAAGCCGCTCGCGGGGGCAACGATCGACTGCGAGACTTCAGGATCGGCGATATCAGCTTCAACCACAAGACGTCAACCTATCCTCGTGGGTTCAACCACGATCTCGATTACGGGCAGAAACATCCGCGGGAGTTGATCGAATGGTTCTACACCCACCAGAGCCAGCAGCGGCGGAAACACTTCGAGAATCGCCTTTTCATTGTCCTGTACGCGTCGGACGGGCTGCACTGGAAGCTGAAGGCAGAACTGGCCTGGCTCGAATCGTTGATCAAGCCGTACCTGGACAGCTTCGACCCGTCCAGGCTCCACCAGTTCAAGTTTGAGGGGAGGCGAGAGACCGTTGCAGATGTGCTCTGGGCAGTGAGATAGGAGCACTTCGATAGGAAGGTGACCGTCAACTCATGGTTGTGACTGCCATCATCGGGAGCGGAGCTCCCTCAGAACTCAAGTCACCTTAGAAAAGTGTCGAGGCCCACGCGGCGATCGCTCCGACAATTGAGCAGGCACCGTTCACAACGTCGTTCGTGACCCAGCCGAGACCGCGGTATCGTTGCGTCTGTTCGCCGCAGTGAGACCGGCGCTCCGTGAGCTTTCCGCACACGGTGCACCGATATTGAGATTGCATTGTCCCGCCGAGAATGCTATCCGCCAGGCTTCCGAGAGTCCCGGCAATCACAATCACCATTGCGGTTCGATCGTCGTCGTACCAGAAGTACCCTGACAGGGCAAGAACGATCGCACCCGTGATTCCACCGATCAGACCGTGTTCCGAAATTCCCCCACTCGTCCCCCGTTCAACCGGCTTGAACGTCGGAAGAGAGACGGTCGCCCCTTTGGAGAGCAACCCGATCTCGGTCCCCCACGTATCTGCGGTTACCGCGGCAATCGCACCGAGATAGAGCGGGTACAGGTCATACAGCGGATAGAAGGATGAAAGGATGACAAGGATCCCCCCGGCTCCTCCGTTCGCGACCACTTGTCCCCAGTCCCGTCTGCTGGATTTGTCGAAACGAAACTCGAACTGAGCCTTCCGACTTCTCCCGATCTTCGACCAAAGACTCGAGGAAACGAAGAACGTGAGGATGGGCACCGTCCACTGCCAGCCACCGAGTCCGAAAACCACGACGGCAAGGATGAACGTCGCGAGAGCACCGCTGAACGTCAGGAATCTCAGATAGTATGATACGACGGCGACGATGAAACCGAAAGCGATCGCGAGCGGGAGTTGAGCCGGCATTGCTATAACGGAAGAGGCACCGCCTCGGTCGGTTGATTGATAAGAGAAATGATAAGGATGTCAAGGACGAGGTGAGCGTCGCGCATCGTGGTCTTCAGCACCGTATCGGCCTCCAGGAGAGCTTTGAAATTCTGCTCGATATGCGCGGTGGTGAAGTTCGAGCGGAATTCCAGATACTGCTTGACGAAGTACGGGGGGATCCCGATCTCCCGTGCGATCTCTGAATCCGGGATTCGTCGGCGCTCGAGATCGGAGAGCTTCCAGAGCTGGTTGAAAAACCGGGTCAGCATGACGATCATCATCTGGGGGGATTGACCGAGGGTGAGCATGCGCTCGAGGATCTTGACGGCTTCTTTGGCGTCCTTGCGCCCAACGGCGCTCTGCAGCTCAAAGATGGTGTACCCCTTCGACGCCCCCACCACGGTCGCCACATCCTCCGAGGTGATCTGTTTCCTCTCTCCGACGAAGATGAAGAGTTTGTCGATCTCATTCTGGAGGGACCGCAGCGAATTCCCGACGTATGCGTGCATCAGCCGGCAGGCGTCCGCGTTGGCCTCTTTCCCCAGTCGTTGAATCCGGTCGGCGACCCAGCCCGGAACATATTGATCGTAGAGAGGCTTGCATTCGACCAGCGTTGCCTTCTTCTTGAGATCGGTGAACGGCTTCCGGCGAAAATCGGGTTCCAGAGAAACAAGCACAAGACAGGTCGATTCCAGCGGCCGGTTGATGTAGGCCGTGACGATCTCCCTCGCGGATTCAGCGCTTACGAGTTTTTCAAACTCCCTCACGATCACCACGCGCCGGGGGCCCATCATCGGGAACGACGCTGCATGGGCAACGACGTCCTTGGCATCGACCTTGCCACCATCCATCACGTCGAGGTTGAAACTCTTCATCCCGGGATCAAGCGCATGCTCCGTGATCGCCTGGACGCCCTCGTCGATGAGAAAGTCCTCGTCACCGTACAGAAGATAGACCGGAGCGAAGCGTTTCGCTCGGACAGCCTGCTGGAATTCGGCGTACGTCATAGGGAAACCGAATCGTTGGACCATCTGCTCATCGACCCATCCGCCACCTCCATGCCGTTGATAACCTTGCCGAAGATCGTAAAGTTCTTCGGCAGCCCCGGGACATCGCGCAGGAGGATGAAGAATTGGCTGAGGTTCGTGTTCGGACAACGGTTGGCCATCGCGAGAACGCCTCTCTTGTACCCTTAGATGCTCTTGCCGTCCGTGCCCGTGCCGGTCGGGTCACCGGTCTGGATCACAAAGCCTTTCGCGACCCGGTGGAAGATGATGCCGTTGAAATACCCCTGCTCCGCCAGACCGACGAAGTTCGCCACAGTCTTCGGAGCATCAGCCTCGAACAATTCGATCGTCATCGTCCCTTTGGAGGTCTGGAGTTCGGCAGTCATAGGCTTCTTTTGACAGGCGTTCATCGTAAGGGTGAGCAGAACGAGGAAAGGAAGCATGAGATTCTTGCGCATCACCTCCTCCTTTGTCAAATGAAGAGAATTCCCACCACTCCGAGAGCGAGGCAGTAGAACGCGAACCAACTGAACCTTCCACGTTCCATCACTCTCAGAAGCAATTTGATGGCAAAGTAGCCGCTGACCGCTGCAGCGACGGTCCCGAGCAGGATCGGACCCAGTCCGAGCTCTGTCCCTTGCTTTGCGATATCCTTGAGTTCGATGAGCGCAGCACCGGCGATGACCGGAATCGAAAGCAGAAACGAAAACCGGGCCGCGAGGACCGGGGAGAACTTCAGATATATCGCCGTGCTCATGGTCGAGCCTGAGCGAGAGATGCCCGGCAAGATGGCAAATGCCTGCGCAATCCCGATGATCAGTCCCGAGAAGATCCCCATCTTCTTCCCCTCGGCGGGCCGGGACAGCCGCGTCAGGAAGAGAAGGAGCCCCGTGATCACCAGGTTGACTGCGACCAGCTTCGGGTCCGCAAACGCTTCTTCGATCTGCTTGTGATACTTCAGACCGATGACAGCGGCGGGGATGGTGCCGATGAGGATCGCTACACCGAGACGCACGTGTTCCGACGTCTGATAGGCCTCCTTGAACTTCAACGAGACGAGGCCTTTCCACGTCGCACCGATGATTTCGAGAACATCCTTCCAGAGAATGACGCACACCGAGATCAACGTGCCGAGATGGACGTAGACATCGAACGAGAAAACCTCCGGATTCTGCACGTGCAGAAGATGCTGGCCGAGCACGAGATGACCTGAGCTGCTGACGGGAAGAAATTCCGTGAGCCCTTGAAGGAGACCGAGGATGATCGCTTGCAGGGAAGTCATTCGCTCCGCTTTCTCCTAGAGTTGGAACATGACGCCGAACGTCACGCTTATGGTAAAGAAGTTCATCGTGGGGATCATGCCTGTCGGCTTATCGACAACTTCCGAGCCATCCGCCCGTTTCAACGCCCCCAGAAAGTCCCACCGCAGGTCAACGCCGATGCTCCCATAGAATGTCTCGTCGAATCTGGTATTGCCAACAGCGCCGATCTTGACCCCCAAGCCCTCCGTATGGAATGTCTCCTCGGTCCCGTACGTCGGGAAGCTCTGCGTGAATCTGGCGACGTGATATCCTATCCCTCCGCCGGCTTTCAACCGATAGCCCTCGCCGAACACCAGGTACTGCACGAGCAGCGTCGGCATGTGCACTTGGTACGAAATATCGGTGCGCAGAAGTCCCGACCGATCATCAATGGAGTACGATTTCAACAACAGACTGTATTCCAATCCAACACTCCATTCGTCCGCGACCTGGAGCTCTGGGTTGACCGAGAACACAACCACCGAGGTGAACTCGTCGAGTCGCTGGTCGATCCGCGGCTGCGACACCGCATTGACGTAATTGACGAGCGAAGGAGCCGATTGTTCCCCAACGCCCATGCCGAGGGTGACGCCAAAAAACCGGCTCGAGCTGGTTGTGTCAGTGCCCTGCGCATCGAGGGATGCGATCGGAGTCAGGAGAAGAACCGCGAGCAGTGCCTGAGAGGTTTTCACAGGGCGACCGGTACCCCCGTTTGAAGCGATTCAAGGATCCTGAACGTCGCAACGGTCGTCGCCACAAGACTCTCGAACGGGATCGGCGAAGGGTCTCCGTTTTGAATTGCCTGGAGGAAAGCCCGCACCTCGTCGCGATGACCCTTATCGACACTCGAGAGTTTGAATTCTCGCTTCTTACCCTGTTGGTACAGAGACAAACGCTGGAAATTGTCGATGACCGCGCTCCGGCCGGTCGAGGAGATCTCGAGCCGCTCCTTCGGCAGCGAGGGATCCCCGTTTGCAAGATACGTAATCGTTCCGACCGATCCGTTGCGAAACTTCAACGTGACCACCACAGAGTCGTCTTCCGCCGATCCGTCTCCACCGGACGAAAGAGATTCTGCGTAGATCCTTAAAGGCGTTGAATCCGTGAGATACTGCATCAGATCGACGAAGTGGCAGACTTCACCCAGGATCCTCCCTCCGCCTTCGACGGGGTCGCGTGTCCAATGCGTGTGCGGAACGAAACCGGCGTTCACACGATATTGTATCGTGTACGGCTCAAGGGCTTTCTCGAAGAAACGCTTGACGTGTTGAGCGTGAGGCGCGAAGCGTCGGTTGAAGCCAACCATCACAATGATCGACTGCCGGTTGTCTGCGCCAGAGGCGCATCCCCGCCAGACCTTCTGCGGCTGATGAGGCGGGCTGGCGCCTTTGGCGGAGATGACCGATTTGTACGCTTTCTGAACGGCCTTGAGCTCCTCCGCATTCAGGGCAAGGGGTTTCTCAATGAAAACATGCTTGCCGGCCTTCAACGCTTCGACCGCATACGCGGCATGAAGATTGTGCCGGGTCGCAATAAAGACCGTGTTGATGGATTCCTGCTCCAGGATCTCCTTCCGATCCGTCGCTGCGAACTGGAAGCCGAAATTCCGTGCAACGTTCGTCGCATTGAGTCCGTTGGCAGTGCACACTCCCACCAGCGAGGCGTTGCCCGCCCGTTGGATCTGGGGAAGCAAGAAGCCCTGAGCAAAGTTTCCTGCCCCGAGAAAACCGACGCGCGTCGCGATGGGAACCGACGTTCCTCCGGCTGGAGAAACCTCGATCGTCTGTGCCAGCGCCTCCGCTTGTTCCGTCCCGTGATCGCCATAGTCGAGCAAAATTCCGATGTAGTGCTCGCGTTTCTTTGTCTTGCCGCCGGTGATGAGCGCGTACGCAGACGGAGCGGCTTCGACCATGTACCGGTGTGTCGTCAGTTTTTTTACATCAACCGCCCGGGTTGCCAGTAGCCGGAGGAACTCCTGCAGGTTCCGATGCTCCGTCCATCGCACGTACCCGATCGGATAATCCTGACCTTGCTCCTCGTATGCACTATCATACCGGCCCGGTCCGTATGAGCGGGAGAGCCGAACATCGAGCTCCTTCAAATAGTACGGCGCCCGTGGAAGATGAAGTCCGACGTCACCCACCAGGACAACACGACCTTTGTCGCGGCAAAGCTCTCCCGCAAGCTCAACGGGATCGTTGCTCGGCGTGGCAGCCGTGATCATGACAGCGTCAGCGCCGACCCCCTTCGTGAGTGAACGAACAACGTTCTTCACATCATCGGCTGTGCGCTGCAGAGCAGCGTCCGCACCACACTGCTTTGCCAGCTTCACCGCCTTAGGATCAAGATCGATGCCGATGACCGAGCATCCGTTCGCTTTCAACAGTTGAAGGGTCAACTGCCCCACCAGCCCGAGGCCGATGACCACCACGATCTCGCCGAGCGTCGGATGGGCCTGCCGGACACCTTGGAGGGCGATCGCACCGAGCGTCGCATACGCCGCCTCGTCAAGCTCGACCGCCCGCGGCACCTTCGCACACAGGTTCTCCGGAATCAGCATGTACTCGCCGTGACTGGCATACCCGCCGCCCGCACACGCCACGCGATCCCCAGGTTTGAGATCCGTAACGCCGCCACCGACCGCGATCACCGTCCCCGACGCGCTGTAGCCGAGCGGCGCCGCGGTTTCGAGCCTTGCTTTCGCTCTGCGATAGGTGGCCAGAAGACCATACTGTCTCACCTGAGCAAGTACCTTCAGCACAAGCTCTGGATGCACTCTCGCCTTATGAATCAACGAGGACTTCCGCTGGCTGATCGAGGATTTCTCCGTGCCCGCGCTAATAACGGAAAACCGCGTCTGAACCAGGAGATGACCTTGCTTTAAAGCGGGAAGCGGGACCTCCTCCACCTTCACCTCACCTGTCCTATTGTGTTGAGTGATCTGTTTCATATTCTATACCACCTTTTCATCAACAGTCTGAAGGGCGACATCAGAGACCTTCAGATGATCTTTGAGGAAATAGTAAAGGCCGACGACAGTGGTAATGAGATAACCGGACTCGTGCGTGATGATCGAAAAACTCAAAGCGGTTGTCTGATCGACTCCGTAGAGCCGCATCAGAGCGACCGTCAGGAACGTGTGATACGTTCCCAGGGCCCCGGGAGCGGGGAGGGCAAACGCGATCGTCGAAATGGTCAGGAGGATAATCGATGCGCCGAGATTGAGATCGTGATGCGCAAGGCTGCTGAAAGCGAAGAACGGGACATAGAGGCCGAGCGCATAGAATGAATAGATCGACAAGCTCAGAACAACGATCACCAAGAACTTGTCGTGTCTCCGCGTGACGCTGAAACCCGTCAGGAAGGAGTCGACGAGGCGTTGATAGCGTTCCCTGTACCGCCCCGGGATAAGCAGCCGGACCACATTCAACAGTCTGAAGAGAGACTCCCCCTTGAAAAAGAGCACCACGAAGATCGCGAGCATCACGACCGACCCGGCCAGGAAGAGAGGACGGACCGCTTCGACGTTATCGACAAACGGATCCAGCATCTTCGGATACAAAAACAGGATGACGCACAGGACGAGCAGGAACGTCAGCATGTCGATGATGCGTTCGACGACAACGGTACCGAACGCCGAGCTCTTCGAAATACCTTCCGACTTTCCGATGGCAAACGCGCGGGCAACCTCACCCACACGCGGCAGCAGGTTGTTGACCATGAAACCGATCATCACCGCCGAGAAGAGATTTCGCAGGGACAGGTCCCTCTTCACGGGCGCAAGCAAATAGCCCCACCGAACCGCCCGCAGCCAATGGCTTATCAGGGCAATCGGGATGAGCAAGATAACCCAGAAATAGTTGACGTCTTTCAGCGACTGCCAGAGATCGGCGAAATTCGCGTTGCGGAATGCCAGATAGAGGAAGACGGCAGCGAGAAGAAAGCCGAGGAGAGGTTGAACGAGCTTCTTGGATTTCAACGACATGAGGGGATGCGCGATCGTTAGCGGAGATCCACCACCTCTGTCCCGGGCGGCGGTGTGAACGTAAAGAGACCGTCCTTGACGTGCGTATTCACCTTCACGTCCAGAACCGTGTAGGTCGTTTCGGTGTCATTGACATCCACGATCTCGACCTTTCGAACGATCCAGCTCCCTTCATCGATGGTAACCTTCATGGATTTCACAAAGGACTGATCATCCTTCGGCACGAGTTTGAGGGTCACACGACGCACATCGCCTGATTTCTCTGTTCCGAGGAGGGTGGCATAGTAGTTCGCAGGGAGGTGAAGAAGAAACCGATCCGCCGAGAGCGTGTTCTGATTCTCCTTGTAGCGGTCGATCAGGACCTGTTTGTTCGTCGGTGAGTAGGCCCAGACCGTGGTCCCATCCGTCACGAGGGTCTGCTGCTCCGACTCCACCCGGTACTTGTTCGGCTTCTTCATCGTGAGCGACCCGGCGAAATCCTGCTCGATCTGCGAGAAGCCGAACTTCACATGCTGCGTGAAGCGAGCCGTCGCGTCCTGAATCGTTTCGTATTTCTGCTGCAGCTTCGCCGTAACTTCATTGACTGTCAGATCTTGCTGGCGCGCGAACGCTGCGGTGAAGGACCAGATCAGAAGAACGAACGAGAGTCGAATCATGGAAGGTTCCTCAAGAGTACATCGAGCTCAGCTTCAGTTTCCACCAGGACCTCCCGTGCCTTGCTGCCGTCGAACGGGCCCACGATGCCGGCAGCTTCAAGCTCATCGATGAGGCGCGCGGCACGCGAATATCCCACCTTCAGACGCCGCTGCAGCAGCGACACGGATCCTTGTTGATGACGGACCACGATCTTCGCCGCTTCCTCAAAAAACTCGTCCCGAGATCCGTCGCTCGAACCACCCAATCCCTTCTTCTTCTCGAAGACCGATGGAAGCATGGTAGGATGGCTGTATCCTTTCTGTTTCGCGATGTGGTTCACCACGCGTTCCACCTCGTCGGATGAGATGAAAGCGTTCTGAATCCGGATCGGCTTTGGACTTCCCGCGGGGAGATACAACATATCGCCGTTGCCAAGGAGCTGCTCAGCCCCGTTCATATCCAGGATCGTCCGGGAGTCGATTTTGGAAGCAACCTGGTATGCGACGCGGGCGGAGAAGTTCGCCTTGATCACTCCGGTGATGACATCGACGGACGGCCTCTGCGTCGCGAGCACGAGGTGAATACCCACCGCGCGCGCCAGCTGCGCCAGCCGGGCGATAGGCTCCTCGACCTCACGCGCGGCCGTCATCATCAGATCAGCGAGCTCGTCTATGACAATGACCAGATACGGGAGCTTTCGGTGTTTGATCGACTCCGTGTCGTGCAGCCGACCGGTCCTGACGCGCTCATTGTAGTCCGAAACGTTCCGCACGCCCGCTGCGGCGAGCCGGTCGTACCGCTTCTCCATCTCAACTTCCACGCTCTTGAGGGCCAGCACGGCGTTGTTGGGGGTGGTGACGATCTCCTCTTCAATGTCCGGCGAAGCTGCCAGATAGTGGTTCCGCAGTTTCGCGTACAGCGAGAGCTCGATCTTCTTCGGATCGACGATGATGAACTTGACGTCGCTCGGATGCAGGCGGTAGATCAAGCTTCCCAGAATCGTGTTGATGCCCACACTTTTCCCGGACCCGGTCGCACCGGCGATCAGGAGGTGCGGCATCCTGCCCAAATCGTCGACGTACACTTCGCCCGAGATCGTCTTCCCCATCGCCAGCGGAAGGATCCCTTTGTAGTCACGGAACTTTGACGAATTGATGACGCTGCGCAGGGTCACGAGCGCGGGGTTGTGATTCGGAATTTCGACACCGACGGTGCCTTTTCCGGGGATCGGCGCGATGATGCGGATCCCCTTCGCTTTCAATGCCAGCGCGATGTCATCCTGCAGACTTTCAATCCGGCTGATCTTCACTCCCGTTGCCGGAACGATTTCGTACAGCGTGACAACCGGCCCGGGCGTAACGGAAACGCTCTCGATCTCAACTCCGAAATCCGCGAGCTTCGAGCGGAGAAGCTCCGCGTTGGCCTTCAACTCCCCCTCATCGACCTCCTCGCTGCCGCGTGCGACATCGAGCAGTTCGACGGACGGGAACACATAGTCGATCTCCTCCTCTTCAACCTCCGCTTCCTCCTCACGCTCTTCTTCACACGATCGCTGGTCGAAGTCGACCTCCCCTTCCCGCACCGGCTCGTTGATGTCCAGCGGCACCTCTGCCTCGGGGGCACCGCTCGGTTCCTCCTCCACCTCCTCATGCAGAACCGGCGGCGGAGGCTCTTCCCTCTCCCGTTTGATCTCAATGGGACGTGGTGGGGGCATTTGTCTCTTTTTCGCTTCCGCTCGTTCGCGGAGCTCGCCGCGCTTGGCGCCAGCCCACGCGCGCACACGGGCCATCCAATCCCGGAGTCGCTCGTACGACTGCTGGATATCCAGATCGACAAGAAGCGTGAGCACAACTGCCAGGAGGCCCAGCAGCAGGATGAAACCTCCCGTCAGGCCGATCAGCTTGTAGAGCGTGTTGGCGGCAAAGTCTCCGACCGCACCGCTCCACTGCATGGGCAGGATCGGGATCTCCCCGATCAGCCGGACGCAACCCATCAGGGCCGAAAACAACAGGGCGAGTGCGAGCACATAGTTCGTCGCCAGGATGAGCTTGTGAAGCTCCTTCCGCCGCAGGATATACCACGACCACGCTAGGCCGAGAAACGGAACAACGATGACCGCATACCCGAGAGTCGAATTGATGAACCAGTTCGACATTGCTGCTCCGAGCAGCCCCAGGAGGTTCTGCGTCCGGTCGGCCTTCGCCTGCAAGACTTCGTCCGGCGTAATCACCTTCCAGAGGTCCCAGATCCTGACCTCCCCATTCGCCTGATCGGCGGGCGTGTTGGAGACCAGGCTCAGCAAGAGCATGAACGAAAAGAGGATCCCCAGAAACGACAGGATCTGACGACGTCGGTTCGGATTCTTCTTTGAAATCGTTTTTGACTGCGCCTCAGGCATCGTTCTTTGGGAAAGGTACGCTCACATGCGCAGTTAGATGGTGGTGATCGAGTTTGAATCCGCGAGGCGCGCCTCGTCCTTGCGGAGCCGGATGACGTTGCCGCTCAGCACCGGCAGGACCGGGACGGAGTCAACTTCCGCACAGAGTTTGATATCCTCTGCGAACCCGATCTCGATCAAATAGCGCCCGTGCTCGGTGTTCTTCAACATCTTCATGATGGAACGGCCGTACGCTTTCTGCAGCGCCTGCGCAGCAAGCGACGAATCCGTCAGCTCGACTTTGAATGACTTATCTTCAAGAAGCTTCTGAATAATCATGCCGGCGCAGATGGCATCCTCGAGGCTGAAATTGCTGAATGCGTTCGCGCGACCGGCACAGATCAGCAAGAAATCTAAATTGATCCCTTTGATGAAGTCGATCACCGTGGAGACATTGACGAACGATCCAACAGCAAGATGTCGTGCGAACCGGCCGCGATACATCGCCACCGAGCCGTTCGTGGTACAGAAGATGATCGACTTTCCTTTAACGGTCCCCTCTGAGTACTCCAACGGCGAATTGCCAAGATTGAATCCTTGAATGATTTTTCCGTTCCGCTCACCGCCGCGCAGCGTGACGTCGCCGAACAGGCTACCGGAGATCTTAACGGCGTTCTCGATGCTCTCGACCGGTATGATCTCGCGCGCTCCGTTGTTGAGGGCGACCGTGATCGTCGTGCTCGATCTCAGGACGTCGATCACGACGACGTTCTTGTCACGAAGCTGTAACTCATCCAAATCAAGCGAATTGAAGCCCACGTTGATCTTCATAAACCGAGTCCACCTTGTTTACTTATGGTTTCTGCAGAAATGGGATCTTCACGATGGAGACGGGTACTTCGTTCCCCCTGATCAGGACGTTCACCGAGCGCCCCGGTTCTGCGTGCGCCGTCGCCACATAACCCATCCCGATTCCCCTCTCGAGCGAGGGCGAGAACGTGCCGCTCGTCACTTGTCCAACCTGGGAACCTTTGACGCACAGCGCGTACCCGTGGCGCGCCACGGCCTTCTCCGGGAGCGTGAAGCCGACGAGCTTTCTCTTCATCCCCTCCCCTTTTGCCTTCAGAAGAGCAGACTTTCCGATGAACTCTCCTTTGTTCAATTTCGTGATCCATCCCAGACCGGCCTCGAGAGGATGGGTCGTTTGGTCGATGTCGTTGCCGTAGAGGCAATAGCCCATCTCAAGCCTGAGCGTGTCGCGGGCACCGAGCCCGACCGGGACGATGTTGGATCCCTTCCCGGCGTCGAACACGGCTTTCCAGACCTTCTGGGCAGCCGCAGCGTCGGCATCGAAGTAGAGCTCAAACCCCAGCTCCCCTGTGTAGCCCGTGCGCGAAATGAGCATCGGAACGCCTGCGATCTTAACGCTCGTGAAGTGGTAATACTCGATGGCGGCAAGGTTCGCGGCGGTGAGCTTCTGCAACACCGCAAGCGACTCCGGACCCTGAACGGCCAGCAGCGAGGTCGCATCGCTGACGTCCCGCAGGTCGACCTCCCCCTTCAGATGAGACCTGAGCCATTCGAAATCCTTTTTCGTATTGGAGGCATTCACAACCAGCATGTACCGGTCACCACAGTGATAAACGAGGAGGTCGTCCACAATTCCTCCCTCGTCATAGCACATCGCCGAATATTGAGCTCTTCCCTCCGCGAGCTTCGAGACGTCGTTAATCGTCATCATTTGCAGGAACGTCAGGGCATCCTTCCCCCTCACCTCAAATTCACCCATGTGGGACACATCGAAAACACCGACCCGTTTCCTTACGGCAAGGTGTTCCTGGATGATCCCGGTGTATTGCACCGGCATCTCGAAGCCGCCGAACTCTACGAGCTTCGCGCCGAGCGATCGATGAATATCGTTGAATGCTGTTTTTTTCATGGCTGCTTCTGCTGACCTTTCTTCCAGTCCGCAAGGAACCGGTCCAATCCGATGTCTGTCAGAGGATGTTTGATGAGCTGTTCGATCACTTTGAAGGGGATCGTGCAGATATCCGCGCCGATCATCGCCGCCTCGACGACGTGCAGCGGGTGCCGGACGCTCGCGACCAGGACCTGGGTGTCGAACTTGTAGTTACGATAGATCGTGACGATCTGCCGTATCAAGTCCATGCCGGAATGGCTGACGTCATCCAGCCGGCCGATGAACGGGCTGATGAAGTAGGCGCCCGCCTTTGCAGCGAGCAGCGCCTGGCTGGCGGAAAAGCAGAGCGTCACGTTCGTGCGAATCCCTTCCGCCTTCAGAGCCTTGACGGCTTTGAGTCCCTCCTTGATGAGTGGGACCTTCACAACGATGTTACGATGGATTTTTGAAAGCTCCCGGGCCTCCTTCATGATCCCGTCGAAGTCGGTCGCAACCACCTCCGCGCTGATCGGGCCATCGACAATGGCACAGATCTCCTCCAGAAGCTTTCGAAAGTCTTTTCCTTCTTTCGCCACCAGGCTCGGGTTCGTCGTCACACCATCCAAGACTCCGAGGCTCGCGGCTTCTTTGATCTCCGCGATGTTGGCGGTATCGATGAAGAATTTCATTGGCAATCTTCCTTCTTCTACTTCACCCTACGTGTTGTACTGATCGGTGATGTCTTTCTGTTGCTTGATCGAGCGGAACTGGAACTCATCCATCGGCAACGAGGGATCCTGAACAAGCTTGACCTTGACAAAGAACTTGAACATGATCTTCGTGAGCCGACTGATGGTTCCGTGTGAGAGATACTCGGCGACGTTCGGATTGACGCGCAATTCCAGGCGGAACTCACGCGACTCGGACTTGAACCGCCGGATCCAGCGTTCGATCTGGTTGATGGTAGTTCTCTTCGACTGAACTAGGCCGGTCCCCCCGCACGTCGGGCACGCCTCCGTGAAGCTCAGCTGAACATTCTGGCGGATGCGCTGGCGCGTTATTTGCATCAGCCCGAATTCCGTCAGTGCAAGCGCAGTCACCTTGGCGCGGTCCTTTCTCAGCTCCTTCTTCATCTCGTCGTAGACCTTCTTCTTGTTCCTCTCGTCTTCGAGGTCGATGAAGTCGATCACGATGATGCCGCCGATGTCGCGCAGGCGAAGCTGCCGGCAGATTTCGCGGGCAGCCTCCAGGTCCGTGCGAAGCGAGTTGAGCTCCTGCTCCCTCTTCGCCGCGTACCGTCCGCTGTTGACATCAATGACTGTCATCGCTTCCGTCTTCTCGATGAAGATGTACCCCCCGCTCTTCAGCCAGACTTTCTTACTCATCAGCGTCTGGATGTCCTTCTCGACACCATGCTTGTCGAAGACCGGTTCCTTACCCTTGTAGAACTCAAGGCGGCCGAGCATATCCGGCGAGAGCCATTGCAAGTATGCTTTGATCTCCTTGTACAGCTTCTTGTCGTCCACGACAACGTGCTCCACCTTGTCCCCGAAGAGATCACGGATGACGCTCGACGTTGTGGTCAGATCCTTATAGACAAGCGCGGGTGGGGCCTCGGTCTTCACCGCTTTCTCGATGTTACGCCAGACACGAAGGAGTTCCTCAAGGTCCTCCCGGATCATCGCGTCTTCCTTCCCGTCAGCAACGGTTCGGATGATCGCGCCGAAGCCTGCAGGTAACATCGGGCGGACCACACGACGCAGACGCCGCTTCTCTTTGAAATCCGTCAGCTTCTTGGACACGCCGATCTTTCCATCAAAGGGGAGCAGCACCAGAAATCGGCCCGGGAGCGAGATCTCGGACGTTACACGGACTCCCTTCTTGCCGACAGGCTCCTTGGTGATCTGGACGAGGATGTCCTGGCCCTTCTGAAGATTGATTTCCGGCTCGCGCCTCCCCTCTGGCTGCCTGCCTCCGTTTGACGGCCCGACCCTCCGACCCTCAATGGTTGGTGCTGTGGCATCGTTTCTTCCGTCTCCTCCCCGAGAAGCGCCGGTCGCGACTGTCGGAGCGGGGGCCGATGAGTGACCCTCCTCTTCCTCCTCTTCCTCAAACATCGCATTGTACTCGGCAAGGGAGGATCCGATATCGGAGAAATGCAGAAAAGCGTCTTGCTGGAGGCCTACATCGATGAACGCAGCGCGGATACCGGGCATCACCTTGGCAACTTTGCCAAGGTAGATATCCCCGACCATGCGTTCCTTTTCGGGGGTCTCAACGAAGAGTTCGGCGAGTTTGCCGTCTTCAAGAATGGCGATACGATGCTCGTTCGCCGTCGAGTTGATAATGATTTCTTTTCTCATACGGGCATATGGTCCACCTCAGGCTCGACTCAATGGGATCAGAACAGACCGCATCGGACGACGGTGGACGAAGCCCCATAAAGAGCGGTTGAGCACCGCAGGGAGAAACTTGATTTTGCAATTGTCCATATCGACCAACGCGCTGCGCCTGCCCGACCGGCTGACCGCACCGAACACTAAACGGAGCCGGAGAGGCTTGTTTGTCCCTTCTGATTTCAAAGAACGGGACGCACCAAAGTAGCGCAAGACTGATGGCAATGAAGTTAGTTATGAAATCGGTCACGATGACCTTTGGGTTTATTGTGCTTCGCGTTTCTTCAGCCTGCTTGCACAGGTTGAGGAGGCAGCGGAGCGAGCCTCACGTTCTGATGCAATCATCTCCCCTGACGGCAGCAAATACAAAGAGGTCAAGCGACCCTGTGTCACACAAAACTCTTTGCCGACCGTTGCTTCCTTCCGGACCTGGCGGGGTTGAGCAACGTCTTGTTGCACAGGACTTGACCTCTGACACTGTAGGTACAAACAACTACACTCTCCACAAATACTCGGGAAAAAACCAGCTAATTGGCGATCAGCCATCTCCCCGAACAATCCAACCATTCTTTAATCAACCAATAGGATGCGCCTCCGGCGCAGAACTCCTGCTCGCTCGTGGAGCTGATCGGGATCGAACCGACGACCTCTTCGTTGCGAACGAAGCGCTCTCCCAGCTGAGCTACAGCCCCGGCTTCTCGATCTAAGGTAGCGATAAAGTCTTAAAAAAACAACGAGGAGGTAAGAATTGGTTGCGGAGGGGGTCGTACCTCCGGCTCAGCATTGTCTGGAAGCCGGAGCCTGGGAAGGCCCTTCGGAAGATCAGCACAAATTGATTCTGCTACCAGTTTTTGTTAAGATGCAGTAGTCTGGAAGGAGGTCAGATTGAAGAAGAGACGTGCTGAAGTAGGATTCGCTGAGTTCCTGGAAATCGTCCGCAGGCTCAGGAAGGAGTGCCCCTGGGACCGTGAGCAGACCCACCAGTCGATCCGCCACAGCCTGATCGAGGAAGCGTACGAGGTCGTAGAGGCTATTGACCAGAATGATCTTGTGGAATTGAAAAAGGAACTTGGCGATCTGATGCTGCACGTTGTACTCCATTCGATCATGGCAGAGGAGGAAGGGGCCTTCACAATCGATGATGTGATTGCAAACATAAACAGCAAACTCATCCGCCGGCACCCCCACGTCTTCGGGGACACAAAAGTCGAAAACTCGAGGGACGTGAAGCTCAACTGGGAAAAGATCAAAATGAGTGAAGGGCGCCGATCCCTGATGGAGGGAGTCCCGAAGGAGATGCCCGCCCTCCTGAGGGCACACCGGGTTCAGGAAAAAGCGTCGAAGGTCGGATTTGACTGGAAGAGGAAGGAAGAGGTGTGGCAGAAGGTGCGAGAGGAAATCAGCGAGCTCCATGCAGCTGAAGTCTCGCCCGGACAGGACTACCTCGAAGAAGAGTTCGGCGATCTGCTCTTCGCCCTTGTCAATTACTCCCGGTTCCTTCAGATCAACCCCGAGAGCGCTCTCAGCAAAGCGACACAGAAGTTCGCCAGGAGATTTCAGCGGATCGAGCACGAACTCCAGAAGCGCGGGAAGAAGCTGGAGCACTCGACGCTGGAAGAGATGGATGAGTTATGGAATGAGGGGAAACGATCTGAGAAGGGATCGCGGCCTACGTAAGATCCCCCTGGTCGCCGGGCCGCGGGCGAGACTCCTCCTGACCGCCGTTCTTCTTCGTACCGTTGCTGTTCGTCTGGAACCGATCGTACGCGTCGATGATCTCCTTCACCAGACGGTGACGCACGACATCATTGCGATCCAGATACGCGAACGCCACACCCTGGATCGACCTCAGCACCTCTTGAATCTGCACCAGGCCGGAGACCGTTGACTGGGGAAGGTCGATTTGCGTGATATCTCCCGTGATGACAGCCCTTGAATGCGCCCCAAGCCTCGTCAGGAACATTTTCATCTGGATGGCCGTCGCGTTCTGGGCTTCGTCCAGTATCACGAACGCATTGTGGAGCGTTCTGCCGCGCATATAGGCCAGCGGCACAATCTCGATGATCCGCTTCTCCATGTAACTCTTCAGCTTCTCGGCCGACAGCATATCATCGAGCGCATCGTAGAGGGGCCGAAGATACGGATCGACCTTCTCCCTCAGGTCGCCGGGAAGAAACCCCAGGTTCTCTCCAGCCTCCACTGCGGGCCGCGCCAGCACGACCTTCGTCACATCTCTGTTTTTGAGGGCTGCAATCGCCATCGCCACCGCCAGATAGGTCTTGCCGGTGCCAGCAGGACCGATGGAGAACACGATGTCATTTCGTCTGATCTGCTGGACGTATGCTCGCTGTCCCGGAGAGCGCGGCTTAATGATGCCGACCTTCGTGTACAGGATGGCAGCGTCAGCGTCCTCAGAGCTGATCTCGCGCGGGCCCTCGGACACCGAGCCGTTGACGGTCACGAGGTCGATGACGGTGTCGACGTCGTTCGGGGTCAGGTTCCCATTCTTGTTCAAGATGTAGATCAGCTCTTTCAGGATCTTCTCGATTTTCGCCGCATCTCCGTCGGACCCGCGGACGCTGATCTGGTCGCCACGCACGGTGACGGTCGCGTCGAACCGATCCTCGATCATCTGGATGTTCGCGTCGTTGAATCCGAGCAGTTGGACGGTATCCACACCTACCAGCTGAACCTTGCGCTCTGCCAACGTGTGCACCCTCCTTGGTGAGGTCATCTCAGAAAAAGCGAAACGCCCTCGGAACCGCAGACCACGCGGTGAGGGCGTTTCACAAATTTGAATACTTGCTTCTTCAACGGAACCGTTTGACGCGTTCCTCCTTACTTCTTCGGCGGAGCCGCCGGTGGCGCTTCCGCCGCCTGCTTCTTCCTCCAGTACGAACGAACCGCCGATTTCTCTTCCTTTGTCAAATCCGCTTTCGGCGGGATCTTCAGCTTCTGTCCCGGACGGATGATGTCCGGATTCTTGATCTGATCCCGGTTCCCCTGCCAGATCTTCGGCCAGAGGAAAGCGTTGTCATAGATCTTCGGCTTCTTGGCGATGTTCCAGAGGCAATCCCGATCCTTTGCCCACGTGCCGACCGTGTAGGTCATGCTCAACTCTGCGGTCTGCAGTGTCCTCCGCAGCGCATCGAGCCGGTTCTGCTCTTCCTTAACCCTGTCGTAGTATTTCGGCAAGGCGCTCAGCTTGTTCTTTTTTACCTCATCCAGCATCTGTTGGGCGGCGTCGAGTTCCGCCCGGCGTGCCCAGAGCTCCTGATTCGACAGCCTCGAGAGCTCGTTGAGCTTTGCATCGATCTCATCAAGCTTTGCCTCGAAGGCCTTCATGGTTGCCGCATCTCCTCCCACGAGCGCCATCAGCTCATCATTGCACTTCTTCAAGGCTTCCGCCTTGGCGGCATCTTCCTTCTTCAACTGATCGACTTCGACTTGGAGAGCGTTCAGTTTGTTCTTCAGGTCATTCCGCTGTGCGGTGTAGTCTGTAATCTGCTTCTGCCACTCTTCCTTGGTCATTTCTTGCGCTGCGGCGATCGCGCCGACGAACAACACCAAGGCTGCTACAAGCATCAGACGATTCAATACTTTCATTGTCGTGTCTCCTTGAGATAGGCCTTGGATTTACATTCCTTTGATCCGCTCCTGAACGAGCGCCTTGTCTTGTTCGCACTGGCTCAGTTGAGCGTTCTTGTCCGCGATCGCTTTGATCAACGCTGCCTTTTCCGACTCTTTGGCCGAAATGTCTCTTTGCAGAGACGAGACCTCGGCCTTCAAATCATCCAACTGCTTCATCTGCTCAGCAGTCGGTTTGCTACTGCAGCCTGTGGCCAGCGCTGCGAGGAATACACCCGCAACAACGACACCAGCAAGTGATTTCTTCATAAGAGGTTCTCCTTAGTATTCAGATGCGGGACCGGTTTGCCCATATTCAAGGTCGTGGGATATGATAAAAATTTGGGGAGTAAAAGTCAAGGAAAAGCGCCGATTTTTTCGCCCGGTTCTTGTGCAGGCAGAGAAGAGTACCCTCTCCACTGCAGGTTCCCCATTAACCTATATTAATCCGCGATGCGCGAAGCTCACGAACTGATTCCCACCAATGACAACATGGTCATGGACAGGTATGCCGAGAATGCGGCCAGCCTCTACCAGCTGCTTTGTGATCGCATGATCCTCTTGACTCGGCTCTGCATTGCCGCTCGGGTGATTGTGAACGAAGATGACGCTTGCCGCCTTCTCCTTCAGCGCATCGGAAAAACATTCTCTTGGATGGACAAGCGAAGAGTTGAGTGTGCCGCTCGTGACCTTGATCTCGCGGAGGAGCCGATTCGACGTGCTGAGGAGAAGGACCCAGAACTCCTCGTGCTTCAGATCGCGCAGCTTCGGAATGTAGCGCCCGGAGACATCCTCGGGCGAACGGAACGTCGGTTTCTTCTCTGTGTCTCCCTCCGGCATCCTGCGCATCAGCTCGAACGCAGCAGCGATGCTCGTAGCCCGCGCCCGACCGATCCCGAGATGCTCGAGATCAGGAACAGACAGAGAAGCAAGGTCCCGGAGAGTTCGGCCGTCCGCCAGGAGTTTCTTGGCGAGATCGACCGCCGTTGCGCCCTTCGACCCGGTCCGGATCAAGATCGCCAGAAGCTCCGCCTCGCTCAGCGAAGAGGAGCCATGATGCAGGAGCTTCTCCCGCGGTCGTTCGCTCTCAGGCCACTCCTTGATGGTCGTGTGATAGTACGACGCCTCGAAAACCAGCCGTTCCTTGTTCTTCTGGCCCATGGATCTCACTGGGAGGTTACGAAATTGTTCCTGGCAACATCGATCTCCCCCACCTTCTGGAGCGCCCGATTCTTGAACTGGAGAAGGGTGAGCCACGAGTTGACACGCGAATCAGAAAGAGAGATCTTCGAATGAACACCTTGAAAGTTCCTCACCGTGCTCAGGGCAGAGGCAACATCCTCTCGTCGGGTCGCGCCCTGACGAATGACCCTGAGCAGGAGCTGCATGGTATCGTATCCGAACATCGAATTCGCCGTGGGAGTCTTGGAGAACGCCGCCCGGAACTTGTCGGCGAACTCCTGGTACCGTTGATCCACCTCCTCCCAGTAGGCATCCGTCGAGAACACGACCCCGTTCGCGTACGGTCGGTTCCGATCGAGCTCATTGAGGTCGTACCAGTTCCCGGTACCGAGAGGCTGCGTCTGGAAGTTGAGCAGGCGGAGCTGGGATGTTACGATACCGATTTCTCCCGGATCGGAGATCGGTAAGAAAATGGCATCGACCGTTGTGACCGGGATCTCCAGACTGTCATAGAGGGCTTTCGTGCGCTCGGTCGGGATCTTCAGCGAATCTGCAATTCGCTCCCCTCCGACACCGAAAAGGGAATCCACCGCCATACTCGCTCCGGAGGCGTTCAGAGAATCAAGGAGGCCCTGAGGAACGCCCAACTGGACGATCTTCTTTAGATCCGCCGGTTTCAGCTTTGCGGCGAAGTTGACCACCACTTGTTCGGTCAGCTCCATCGCTCGCCGGCGCATTTCTGAAAGCTGCGATCGAAGATCAGTTGCACCGGAGTCGTACCACTGCAGGTCGACCAACTGGCCACCCAGCTGGTTGACCTCGTCAACGAACGCTTGGGTCATCACTTTGTTCGCCGTGTCAGATGCGGAGAGCACCGCAAACCGGCGCGCGTTCTTTGCAGCAAACGCATACTGCGCCATCGCCCGACCCCGCATCGAGAAATCCGGATTCGCCTGAAAGATGTAGTCTCCGATGGCGGCAATCCCATCGGATGTGGCGGTGGGGGTTATCAGCGGCACCCCGCGCGCGTTGGCAAGATTCGCTCCGGCGAACGCCTCGTTACTGAACACAGGGCCGACGATCGCCAAAACTCCGCTGTCCATCGTCAGTTCCGACACCTGGCGCGCAGCAACCCCGGCGTCGTGCTCCGAGTCTCGCACGTCCAGGTTGACTTTCGGCAACGCTTGCGCGTTGTACTCGTCAACAGCAAGGCGCATGCCGTCCAGTAGCTCCTCACCCGCTCCACCCGGCGTCGATTGCCCTGTCTTCAGCATGAGCGGCAGCACAACGCCCACCTTCAACACGCCGCTCTTCTCAATCCGATCAAGCAACGCTGCGGCCTCAGCTAGAGAGGGGATCGTTCGGGGCAGCGCCACAATCGGACGCAGTAGGTTCTTTGCCCCGCTGACATCCCCGGTGTTCAGGACCTTTTCCGCGAGCCGCACGGAGAGCAGGGATCGTGTCTGAGGGATGGTAGCCTCCTGGAGGAGCCGACGGAGTTCCGCAATCTGCAGGTGCGCGAGTGCGACAACTCCGAGCATCCGCTCGGCGCGCGCCGCGAGAAGGGTATCGGGAGAGGCCTGACGGGCGGTCAGGAATTCCCCCCCCGCCGCCGCGTATTGCCTGAGTTGGTACAGGTCCAGGCCGAGGGTATAGTCGGCGTCAATCACGTATCCGGATCTCGGATACCGGTCGACGAGGGTCTTCAGCAAACTCATCGATTTGGCATACTCACCGAGCTGATAGCACGACTTGGCGCCCATAATATAGGCGGCGGTGATCCGATGGCTCTCCGGCATCCGATCGATAATCCTCGTGAAGAGATCGTCCGCTTCGTGATATCGGTGGGCTTTGAAGAGCGCCAGCGCCGACTCGAACGTGCGCTCGACTTCGGGCCGATAGACAACACTATCCCGCTCCGCAAATTGGCCGAAGGCGGGCAGCAATGATGCACTCGCCAGGACGAAGAGGGTGAAGATCACGTTGCAATTCAGGAACAACATCGGAGGTTCAGGAATGTGGCGGTTGGGAGATCTTGAGTTCCCTCGCACCCTGTAAGGCCTTGGAGTTCTGCGGCTCCAGTTCCAATGCTCGCTCGAAATACTCGCGTGCACGCTGCAGGTCCCCGCGCTTGAGAAAGAGAAATCCAAAGTCGGCGACGGCGTCGGTCATGAGCGGATTCAGCTCCAGCGCCTTGCGCAGGTAGCGCTCGGCCTCGTCCAGGCGCTGCAGCGAGAGCAGGACCTCCCCGCACATGTGCCACGCCTTGGGTTCGTTCGGATCCATGTCGATCGCCGTGACAAACTCGTCGTGGGCTTTCCGCCAATCATAGATCTTGGCATAGGCGGTACCGAGCAGATAGTGGGCAATCCAGCTGTACGGTTCGACGGCGATGGCCTGCTTCAGGCATTGGATGGTTTCAACGTACGCGCCGCGCTGCAGCAAGAGCTCGCCGAGCGATTCATTGATCTTCGGGAAGGATGGGTCGATTCTCAGCGTGGCCCGAAAATGCACCTCCGCCAGCTTCACATTGTTGCAGGAGTAGTAGGCCAGCGCCGTGTTAAAGTTGAGGTGAGCGCGCAGGTCTTTGGCGAGCCACTGCTGCTGGCCGAGCAACTTCTTGTAGTACGAGAGCGCTTTCGAGTGCTCGCCCAGCTTCAGGTACAGATTGCCGACAAGGAAGAAAATCTCTTGAGGTTCGCTGCTGGTCGCAACCGCCCTGAGGAGAGTCTTCTCGGCGGCGGCATAGTGCTTCATCTCAAACTGGACGTACGCCATCTCAACCCACCCGATGTCGAGCGATGGTGCCGCCGCGGTGATCTTATGGTAGATCTGCAACGCGTGAAGAAGCTTCCGCTCTTCGACGAACGTCCTGGCTTGTTCAAGCCACTCGGATAATGTCGGTTCATCAATCATACGCGCACAAGATAGACATTGAGGCGCTGAATTGCAATCAGAAATCCCGAGCGAGTGAACGCAGTCCGATGACGAGCGCGAACCCGGTCAGCGCGGCCGACAGGATCCCGACGAGCGTACCCGGCACAACGATGCCACGCACGTCGAACGGAAAGAAGAGGAACAACGATTGAAAGTACTGTGAAAGCGGGACGATGACGACGGATACCAGTACGAAGAGATAAACGAGGGAAACGAGAAACGTCAATGTCGCCCCCTGCGACGAAGCGACGCGAATGGGATTCTTCTCCTGGTAGTTGGCGAAATAGCCGCCGAGGCCCAAGTTGAGCGCGACGAGCGTGATCGACACCCAGAATGCGCTGAAGATGCCGAAGTACATCAACAGCGGGCGCCGCTCCGTGAGCCGGACGAAGGGATCATTGGAGAAGATGGCGACAAGCAATGCCAGCAGGAGCACGAGGAGAAATCCGATGACGAATTTTACGATGTACACCTTCCTCATATCGAGGGGGGCGCTGAGCTGGGACCAGAATGCCTGCCCTTCGAGACTGATCGTTGGGAAGACGAACCGAAGCGCGAGCGAGCAGGAAAGAAATCCGCCGAACGCGTACAGGACCAGGTACGTCAGCGTCTGGACTTCCGTCACGCGGAGGGTCGGATTCAGATTCCCCACGCTGACGGCAAACACACCCACCAGGACGACCATCACCGCCAGATGAATCCACTGGCTCGCCTCGCGGAAGAACTGGAAATACTCCTTCTTCAGCAGCGATTCCATTTGCGGCGAGAGGAGAGACGACTTCCGAAAATCAAAGAGCTTGATTCTCTTTCCCGATTCAACCGTGTTACTTCTGGCCTGAAACTCAAACGTCGCAAGCCAGCTTCGAAAGTAAAACCGGTCCGCCACAAAGAGAACGATCAAAAAGACCGCCAGTGTGACCGCAAGCAGTTGCACAGCAGTCAGGAGCGCGAGGTTGGTTTCACCCCTCGCCAGGAAGAACAGGACATCGGAAACCCAGTTGTTGGGCAGATAGGAGAGGAACCCCGATTCGAGCCCTTTGAAGTACGCATCAACGTTCCCGAAGTGAGCGTTCACCTCTTGCACCTGCCTGATCGGATTCGAGAACCGAAAGAACAGAACGACGATCCCAAGATACAGGACGGCCAATCCTGCCATGACCTTCCGAAATCCCCATTTGCTCGCAACCTTCATGACCGACATAAGAACAAGAACCGCGATGGAAGCCGAGAGGAACATGAACGGAACAAGGACGAACACCATGACGCCGAGCAACAAGTACCACGGGTGCCCAAAATATGCCCCATACCCCAGGAGGACCATCAACGCCACCAGAAAGAGCGTCGTGGAGCTGTAGAGAAAATTGTCCAGGAACTTCAACGTGAAGATCTGCGTGTAGGGAACGGGTTTGGTGAAGAGGTAACCCACTTCGGATGACTTGTAGAGCGTCGCGTACGAGACGATGATGTTCCCGAGGTTCACAGACATGAAGAACACAAAGAGGAGCATGGAGATAAAGCGATGATACAGGAAGAGGCCGATCCGGGTCTGATCGAGGACGAATTTGGTAAGCCCGAGCGAAAAGAAGTAAGCGACGACCGCGAACCCTCCGAACACGAGAAGGGAGCCAAAGCCGCGAACAGCCGTGACGAAGCGCGGCTCGAACGTCGATTTGACAAAGGCGATGAACTTGTACTTCAGGATATGAAAGAAGGTGCCCATCGAGCTCAACCGGGGTTCATCATGGCAGGGATGGGAACGCTCGTAATCTCATTTTGTCAATTCGAGGAAGACGGACTCAAACTTGCCGTCGTACTTCTGCTTGTACGCCTGCAACTCATTGTGCGTGCCGACGAAGACCAGGCGGCCATCCTTGATGAAGCCGATCCGATCGCAGACCTCCTCCGCAATGGGCAAGCTGTGAGTGGACATGAAGATGCTGACGCCTTCCTTTACTTTCCCTCTGAGCGTCTCTCGGACGATCTTCGCGCTGCGAGGATCAAGTCCGATCATCGGCTCATCGATGATCAAGACCTTCGGCTCATGCACAAACGATGCCGCGATGGTCACGCGTTGCTTCATGCCCTGGGAGTAATCCTCCGTCCGTTTATCCACCCAATCCCCGATCTCGAAATGCTCGACAAGCTCCTCGATCTTCCGTGCAACCGCCTTTTTCTCCATCCTGTACAACCCGCCGATAAAATAGAGAAACTCGCGGCCGGTGAGCTTGTCATAGAGGAACGGCTGGTCCGGGACGTACGAGATGCACCTCTTCGCGTCCATGGGGTCCTTCACCACGTCGTACCCGCCGATGGTGATCCGGCCGGATGTCGGTGCAAAGAGACCTGCCATCATCTTGATCGTGGTGGTCTTGCCCGCGCCGTTCGGTCCCAGGAAGCCGAAGGACTCCCCTTTCGGGACGGTGAGCGTGATGTCATCAACGGCAGTGAGACTGCCGAACTTCTTCGTCACATTGCGCAGTTCAATCATACGCGTAGCAAGACTTTGTGTCGCGATCCCAGTTTCGAGTTTTCAGCTTCGAGTTTGGAGTCTGTGTTCTGCAATCGCCCTCTGACTTCTTACTCAGTACTCCTTACTACATTCTCCTCCCATTTCCCATATCCCACCTCACATCTCCCATCTTCCCTCTCCTCTCACTCCCATTCGATCGTCGCCGGGGGTTTCGAGCTGATGTCGTACACAACCCTGTTGATGCCGCGCAGCTCGTTGATGATTCGGTTTGAAACCGTCGCGAGCACGTCGGGCGGTATCCGAGCCCAATCCGCCGTCATGCCGTCGACGCTGGTCACGGCCCGAAGGGCAACAGTGTACTCGTACGTTCTGCCGTCCCCCATCACGCCGACCGACCGCACGGGCAGCAGCACCACGAAGGCCTGCCAGATCTCGTTGTAGAGTCCGGCCTTCCTGATTTCATCAATGAAGATCTCATCCGCCTCGCGAAGCAGGTCGAGCTTTTCTCTTGTCAGATCGCCAAGAACCCTCACCGCAAGACCCGGCCCCGGGAACGGATGGCGCTGGATCAAGTCCTCGGGGACACCGAGCTTCCTGCCGACCTCCCTCACCTCATCTTTGAAGAGCTCCCGGAACGGCTCGATCAGTTTGAAGTTCATCTTCTCGGGCAGCCCGCCGACGTTGTGATGCGTTTTGATCGTCACGGAGGGGCCCTTGAAGGAGGTCGACTCGATGACGTCGGGATAGAGGGTCCCCTGGGCGAGGAATTCAAATCCATCGCCGCCGGCGATCTTGGCAGACTCAGCCTCGAAGACCTCGATGAACGTGTTCCCGATGATCCTTCGTTTCTGTTCCGGGTCGTGCACACCCTTCAGCCTCGTCAGAAACGTCTCCGTCGCATCGACGTAGGTGAGACTGATGTGGAAGGTCTTTCGGAACGTCTCAACGACCTTCTCGCTCTCCCCCTTTCGCATCAAGCCGTTGTTGATGTGAATGCAGTGAAGCCGATCGCCGACTGCTTCCTGCAGCATGACGGCAGCGACCGAGGAATCCACACCGCCGCTCAACGCGCACAGGACACGGGAGGAACCGACCTTCTTCCGAATCTCCTGAATCGACTGCTGGATGAAATGGGCCGGCGTCCACTCGCCTTTGGCGCCACAAACTTTGAAGAGAAAGTTCGAGAGTATCTTCTTCCCATCCGGGGTGTGGGCAACCTCCGGGTGGAATTGCACGCCGAAGATCCTTTTCGCGGGATTGCGGATCGCACAGATCGGAGCGTTCTCCGTGTGAGCGATCGGCTCGAAGCCGGCGGGAATCTGGCTGAGCGCGTCGCCGTGACTCATCCAGACGGTCGTGGAGCCATCCAGCCCCTGAAAGAGGTCTTCTCTTCTGTCGATCCTCAGATCGGCTTTGCCGAATTCCCTGCGTGCAGACGCGTCGACTTTGCCGCCGAGCTGATCTGCAATGAGCTGAAGTCCGTAACAGATACCGAGAACTGGAATGCCCAGTTCAA
>Ga0315282_10001608_pt1 | contig 42331 bp, 25 predicted proteins | sample YL17G07_20_MG_FD_203693 | JGI IMG/M metagenome (GOLD analysis project Ga0315282, IMG submission 203693) | Sediment microbial communities from Yellowstone Lake, YNP, Wyoming, USA - YL17G07_20 | ecosystem: Environmental > Aquatic > Freshwater > Lake > Sediment | place: USA: Wyoming | collected...
TACCTCTCTTTCTGATGGCGCTTCGCCCTGCGCCGGGCGGGACGCATCACGCCCCAACCTGCACTCGGCCCCGCGGGCGGGCGCGCAGGGCGAAGCGCTACCCTGAATCCTCTCCGCGTTCATCCGCGTCCATCCGCGGCTAGAACTCCAACTCCCGAACCTCCCCTCCCCCTCCTCGCCCCTCCTACCCCTCTCCTCGTCCCATTTCCGCCTACCAAACCAACGCCGTCTATCCTGCCTTAGCAGGGAATCTCGTTTACCTCTTGCAATACTGCTATAAATATGCTATACTGCATTCTCAACCCGGCGCCTATTCTGCGAAGCTTCAGCGAAGCAGAACGCCGCGCACCTTGACAACTGAACAGCGATCTGCGCCAATCACCAGCCCAATCCGCGGTGTGCTTCCTTCCCTTCGCCGCTCCTCGCCGAAGGCGACAAGACTCTCTTCTGCGAAATCTCCGAAATCTGCGGCTTGCCCGCCGGCCGCGTGGCGGGATAGATCCCTTCCCCTCCCGAACCCCGAATCCCGAGCCGGTGTCCGATGGTGTCCGACACCTGTCCGATTCGTGTCCGATCCTATTTTGCCCCTCAACCCCCTCTCCGCGCCCCACAGCCCGAAATCGGCTCGCTTGGGGTCCGAAAATCGGCCGTTTTCGATTTTCGGACATTTTCGGACATTTCGGTCACCGAAGCTCAACCTACCGTCACGCCGTCAGGAACACCAAGCCTTTCTGTCGGAGCCTGTCCTGACCCTGAGCTTTGCGAAGGGGAACGGATGCCTCCTTCGTGGGCTTTGTGTTGAGTTCCCGCCCGATTTCCGATCTTTCCGACCATTACCGATCATCGGAAATCTCGGAACCGCCCCTCTAGCCCAACCTAACCACCTTCTAGCCCAAATCGGCCGCGGAATTTCCGATTTCCCGAAAACTCCGAAATCGGAAAATCTCGGAAACCAGCACTGCGTAGCAGTGCGACTCGGACTCCAGCACTGCGTAGCAGTGCGACCTGCGTAGCAGTGCGAGACGAATCCCGCCCACCACTGTTCTGCGCAGCGGAACCGTGCGGCACTGGGCCCTCTCGCCTCTTCGCCTATCGCCTCTTCGCCTTAGCACTGCGGAGCAGTGCGATTCGCCTCTCGGCCGTCTTTGCCGCCCCCTGCCGCTGGATTGCCGCTTCTTGCCACCGCGGATTCCGCGTCCTGGAGCCACTGAAGGGTCTCGTAGACCAGAATCGCCTCGCGCCGTTGCCGCTTTAGCGAAAATCCCCAAAAGCGGCAGAAAGCGGCACTTCGGGGTACGGCGCCGGCCGCCGGGCCGCCCCGGAGAAGCTGAAGACGGTGCTCCGGCATCCGGTGGAGAAGGCCTGGAAGCAGCGACGGCTTCCTTACTATTCGTCGCCGCGCTTCTTCTGAAGGAACGGGTTGAGCCGCGTCGAGTCGCACGGCCTCGTTCCGGCCTTGGGGAGACAGGGGACGACATGCTTGCGCAGGAACGCCAGCGCCCCGAGCGCGTCCTCGTCGAGCAACACCTCCTGCAGTTCCAGCAGCGCTTGCTCGCCCAGTACCACGGTTACCTTGTTCATGGCTTTTCTCCTGGCGACCGCCGCCTCCGCAAGGCCGCCCACAGCGTCATTACCACCAGCCGCGGCAAGGCCCCCAGTCGCGTGATCCGCTTCGGGTCCTTGAGCACCCGCCACAGCCACTCCAACCCGGCCTGTTGCATCCACGCCGGGGCGCGCTGCACCCGGCCCGCGTAGACGTCGAAGCTGCCTCCCACGCCGATGGCCACGGCCGCGCCCAGCGCGTCCAGGTGCCGCCGGATCCACTTCTCCTGCCGCGGCGCCCCGAAGGCGACGAAGAGGATGTCCGGCTTGGCCGCCGCGATGGCCGCCACCACCGCCGGCTCCTCCTCCGGGGTGAAGTATCCATGCTGCACCCCCGCGAGGGTCAGATCGGGATAGCGCTTCCGCATCGTCTGCGCCGCCTCCTCCGCCACCCCGGGCTGCCCGCCGACCAGGTAGACCGAGTATCCCTTCCGCGCGGCCACCTCGCACAGACGATCCATCATGTCCACGCCGGACACCCGGTCCGTCACCGCCAGCCCCAGCACCCGCGCCATCCACACCACGCCCCGGCCGTCGGCCGTGACGATGTCCGCCTGCCGTACGATGTCGTGGTACTCGGCGTCGTCCTGCGCCCGCACCAGGCCGGTGCCGTCAGAGGTGACGATCATGTGCGGGGACCGGTCGGTGATGAACTCCTCCACCCGCGCCAGCGCCCCGTCCATCCCGATGCGGGCGATGGGCACGCCCAGCACGTCCACGTGCTCCTCGCCTGTGTCCTTGGGCGTGGACGCGATGCGCGCGGCCATGAAGAAGATCACGAACCCGACCGCCAGCAGCGCAACCAGCAATCCGAGCTTAACGAGGAAGGAGGCCTTGATCACCAGCACCAGGAGCAGGGCCACCGCACAGAGGTAGACCGTCGCCGCGTGGAACAGCAGCACCGTGCGGCGGGGGCTGAGGCCGCCGCGGATGAGGGCCTCGTGCAGCAACTCGCGGCGCTGGCCGAGGGCGAGGCGGGGGTGACGGCCGCCGTAGATCATCGCGTAGGTGGTCTCTCCCACGGGCACGCCCAGCGCGAGCAGGGGCACACCCACCACCAGGAAGGCGGTGTTCTTCAGCATCCCGACGATGGTGATGGCCCCGAGCGCGAACCCCAGGGCCCAGTGGGCCGCGCTCCCCAACGAAGGGTAGCTGCGGCGGGCGGCCCCCGCGGCCGTCGCCGCTAAGGCCAGTCCCAGCACCCCGGCCGCGGGCGCAGAACGGGAGGGGCCGACGGCGAGCGCGGCGATGGCAAAGGTGACGGAGATGATGGCCACCAGCCCGGCCGTGAGCTTGGGCAGCCGGCGGCAGAGCAGCACGCCGTAGAGCACGGCGAGCATCCACAGCACGGTGACGGGAATGGACCAGATTCCCAAAACGGTAAGCTCGGAACGGAAGGGTAGCTTGAGGTCAACGATCTCGAGCCCCAGGGCGATCCCCACCCCGGCGATCCCGAGCATGAGCAGGAACTGGAAGACGTGAGAGAGGCCGAGGACGTCGCTCACCAACCCGGCGACCCCGCCGAGCAGGGCCAGCACGACCACGGCCCGCACTTGCGGCACGTCGCCGCCGAGAAGGAGGGCGGGCACGCAAAACGCGAGCGTGATGCTCATGCCGGAAACGAGCCATTGCCTGCGGGGCCGCACCCCGGCGGGAAGCTCGTCCTGGTCGGGCTGGCGAGTGTGCACCCCCAGCAGGCGGGGCAGGAAGTAGGCGAAGAGGAAGGCGCTGCCGATCAGCAGCCCGGTCGGCAGCCACTGGAGGTGATGAGTTGCCGCATCCAATGCGTGCATGCGTTTCCCAAGGGGCCAGCCATGTGCGGCCCGGCCGTTCCCTGGCCCCTGGACCCTGGCCCCTTGACCCTACCTTCTCACGTCCCCACCTGATAGTCCGCCAGGTACTTCACCTGCTCCGGGGTGAGCTGGTCAATGGTGATTCCCATCGCGGAGAGCTTGAGGCGGGCGACCTCCTCGTCAATCTCCCGCGGTACAGTATACACCTTGTGCTCCAGTTCCTTGGCATGCGCGACGAGATACTGCGCACACAGGGCCTGGTTGGCGAAGCTCATGTCCATCACCGCCGCGGGATGGCCCTCGGCCGCGGCGAGGTTGACCAGCCGGCCCTCGGCGAGCAGGTAGATTCGCCGGCCATCCTCGAGGGTGAACTCGTCCACCATGGGTCGGACGCGCCGCTCCGAGAGGGAGAGGGAGCGCAGCGCGGGGATGTCAATCTCGACGTCGAAGTGCCCCGAGTTGGCCACCAGCGCGCCGTCGGGCATGACCTCGAAGTGCTCCTTCCGGATGGTGGAGGTGTCGCCGGTGAGGGTGACGAAGGTCTCGCCCCACTTCGCGGCTTCTGCCATCGGCATCACGAGGTAGCCGTCCATCGCCGCCTCGAGGGCGCGCAGCGGGTCCACCTCGCACACCGCGACGATGGCGCCCATCCCCTTCGCCCGCATCGCCACCCCGCGGCCGCACCAGCCGTAGCCGATGACCACGAACTTGCGGCCGGCCATCAGCACATTGGTGGCGCGGATGATGCCGTCAATGGTGCTCTGCCCGGTGCCGTAGCGGTTGTCGAAGAGGTGCTTCGTGCTGGCATCGTTCACCGCGATGACCGGATAGGCGAGCGCGTTGTTCTGCTCCATCGCCCGCAGGCGAATGACGCCGGTGGTGGTCTCCTCCGAGCCGCCCAGCATCTTCGGCAGCATGTCTCGGTGCTTGGCGTGCAGCGTGGCCACCAGGTCGCACCCATCGTCCATGGTGATCCGGGGCTTCGTGGCGATCACGGCCTCGAGGTGCTCGTAATAAGTCTTGTTGTCCTCTCCCTTGATGGCAAAGGTGGGGACGCCCAGCTCTGTTGCCAGCCAGGCGGCGACGTCGTCCTGCGTGCTGAGGGGGTTGGAGGCACAGAGGGCCACCTCCGCGCCGCCGGCCTTCAGCACGCGCATGAGGTTGGCGGTCTCGGTGGTCACGTGCAGGCAGGCCCCGAGGCGGGCTCCGGCGAGCGGCTTCTCTTTGAGGAAGCGCTCCTCGATGAGGCGCAGCACCGGCATGTGCTGCCACGCGTACTCGATCCGCAGCCCGCCGGAAGCGGCGAGGCTCACGTCCTTTACGTCGTAGTTCATGAAGCGGTCTCCTGGATGACGAGCCGGTCGCGCTCGCCGAGGAATTCGAGGATGGCTCCGGTGACGACCGCGATCTGCTCCGGCGTCAGGTCGGGATAGATGGGAATGGACAGCACTTCCTTTGCCAGTTGTTCACATACCGGTAGGTCGCCAGGTTTGTAACCCAGATAGGCGTAGGCCTCCTGGAGGTGGAGGGGCAGCGGGTAATAGGTGTCCGTGCCGATCCCCTGCCGCCGCAGGTGGGCGCGGAGCGCGTCCCGGTCTGCGCCGCGGATGGTGTACAGGCAGTAGACGTGGGAGCCGTCGCGGCTGGCGGCGGGGAGCACCAGGCCGGTGTCCTTGAACTGCTCCCGATAGGCCTCGGCGTGGCTGCAGCGCGCCCGGTTCCAGGCATCGAGGTGAGGGAGCTTCACCCGGAGGATGGCGGCCTGGATCTCATCGAGGCGGCTGTTGAACCCGACGGTAGGGTGATAGTACTTCTTCCCGCCGAGGACGGAGGCGTCGGCCTGGGTGCGTAGGAGACGGATGCGGCGAGCCAGGCCCTCATCGTTCGCCGCGACCATGCCGGCGTCGCCGCAGGCCGCAAGGTTCTTGGTCGGGTAGAAGCTGAAGCACCCGGTGTCGCCGAGCGAGCCGAGCCGCTTGCCCTGCCACTTGGCACCTGCCGCTTGGGCGACGTCCTCCACCACCCGGAGGTTATGCGCCTTGGCGAGCGCGAGGAGGTCGCCCATGGGCACGGCTTCGCCGTAGAGGTGGACGGGGATGATGGCCCGGGTGCGGGGGGTGATGCGGCGCTCCGCGTCGGCCGGGTCCATGTTGAAGCCGCCGGGAAGGGAGTCCACGAACACCGGGGTAGCCCCCATGTGGCAGACGCCCGCGGCGGTCGCGGTATAGGTGAAGGAGGGAACGAGCACCTCGTCGCCTGGGCTGATTCCCAGGGCCATGAGCGAAAGGGTGAGGGCGTCGGTGCCGGAGGCCACCCCGATGGCGTGGTTCACCCCCAGGAAGGCGGCCATCTCCGTCTCGAAGGCGCCCACGTTCGGGCCCAGCACGAAGGCGGAGGTGGCGAACACCTCCCGCAGGGCGACGATGATCTTGGACTGGAGCGACCAGTGCTGGGGTCGGAGGTCAACGAGAGGGACGCCGGCGCTGGCCGCGGCCGGCCCGCTCGAGTTCGTGTTGCTCTGACTCATCTCGCGCCTCGCCTCCTCCGGGACTGCGTCGGGGCGCGCCACACCGAGTGGGATCCGGGCGTCCAGAGAGTCCTCAGGTGAGAAGAAAGCCGGTGGTCGGACTCGAACCGACGGCCGGCGGTTTACGAAACCGCTGCTCTGCCACTGAGCTACACCGGCGCGAGCAGAACATAACATACCACAGGGGCCGTGTCAACGCGAGCGCCTCGTGCTGGGTCCCCGGGTCCCCCACGCCCTGGGCTATCCTCCTACCCCTCCTGCGCCAGCACCCAGTCGTACCACATATATCGCTCGGTCCAGTGGAGGGTCGAGTTGACGTGATAGCCAAGGCCGGTGAGCAGAGGCGGGAGGGCGTCCTGGTCTCCTCCCGCGAAGTACTCCGGCTGCCGGCCGCGGGCGAGGATCTCCTGCGTGGCGACGGAGAGAAGGCCGTACCCGAAGCCCTGACGGCGGTGCTCCGGGGCGACAAAGAGCATGTCAATAGCATCATACTGATCAGGACCGGCGCCGACGCTCACCACCCCCGCGATCTCGCCCTCGCGCTCGGCCGCATAGTAGGCGACGGGCAGGCCCATGCACATGAACTCGAACTCGCGCACTACCGCCCCTGAGTCCTGGTAGCCGCTGACCATGGAGTCACCCATGTTCCGCTCGACGAAGCGCCGCCAAAGGGGCCGGTCGTTCGCCGTGAGCCGGCGCACGGGGTGGAGTGTTCTTGGTTTGAAGCCTTCGGCCGTCGCGGTGTATACCTTCGCCGCGGTCCAGTCGGCCACTCGAAGCTCCTCGGACAGACATTCCTTGATAGCCTCGTGGGTGGTGGCGACACCGACGGGAGTGGGTTCGCGAATCCACGCGCGGACGGCGTGCTCATCGCTACTCTCCAGCTCGCCCTCCAGCCGCAGCTTGGCGCGCGGCGCGGTGCCGTGGACACAGGCCAGTAGAGAGGGCTTCTCCAGCGAGTCTACGTAGTAGTGGTCTTCAAGGGCCGGCGCGCGCGGTTGCTCACCCCGATCCACCAGCTTTCCCTCGTTCACCCAGTACCGCTCCAGCATTGCCCCGTCTATGGCAGACGGGGGAAGCAAATCGCGGATCAGATCACGATACCGGAGCGGGTCGCGCCGGCAGAAGGCCCATCTGAGCTGGTTATCATCGCACAGCAGCATAGTCGTCCCGATCTCCTGCCTATCCCCCATACTCCGTCCGCGCGAGCACGCTGTCCTGCAGTTCCCGCGGGAGCCGGGTGAAGTACTCACTGTAGCCACCGATGCGGACGATGAGGTCGCGGTACTGTTCGGGATGGCGTTGAGCGGCGCGAAGCTCTTCGGCGTCTAGGACGGAGAGCTGGATCTGCATCCCGCCCTGGGCGAAGAAGGTGCGGATAAGGGCGGCCACGCCGCGGATGCCTTCTTCGGAAGCGAGGAACTGGCGCATGAAGCGGATGTTGAGGACCGGGGTGCCGACGGCCATCCAGAGGGGGAGGCGTAGGACGGAGTTGAGCATGGCCGTGGGGCCGTGCACATCGCGGCCTTGGGCGGGGCCAATGGAATCGGTGAGGACCTCGCCCGACCGTCGGCCGTCGGGGGTCGCCCCGGTGGCGAGGCCGGCGGGGAGGTACATCACGAAGAGAATGCAGCAGGGGAGGTAGCGGCCGCCCCGGGGCGTGGAATGCGCGTAGAGTTCGTGCCAGGCGAAGTCGACCACTTCGCGCCCGAGGTCGTCCACCACGGGATCGTCGTTGCCGAATCTCGGAGCCGAGGACAGCAGGCGCTGGATCTGCTCGTAACCTTCGAAGTCTGCGCGCAGTGCGGCCACCAGGTCGACCTTGGTGACGGCCGCTTCCTGGAACACTCGCTGCCGGATGGCGGCGAGGCCGTCAATCATGTTGGCCGCGCCCTCGTAGCTCACCAGGGCCCAGTTGTACCGTGCGCCTCCGGCTTCGAAGGACCTGCGGCGGAGCAGGCAATCCCGGGTGAACATGGTCCGCGGCAGCTTGGGATCGCCGCGATGGAAGCGCTGTTCCAGCAGTGCGTTCTGCCGGACCACGAACGCGTCGGTGAGGAACTGGATCTGCCGCTTCACCGCGTGCACTACTTCCTCGAAGCTGGCGAAGTCGGCGAACGCGCCGGTATGGGGGCCGACCTGACGATTCGCGAGCGGGTCGAAGCCGTCGTACATCGCCAGTTCGAGCGCCTTCGCGAGGTTGATCTCGCCTTCCAGGCTGCCCACGTTCGAGCGCCCGCCGATCATGGTCTCCGTGCAGCCGCCGAAGCTGAGGTCGCGGGCGTCCTCGAGGGTCAGGCCCAGGTCCATCCGGAGCAGACTGGAGATGTAGAGATCGTCATTGTAGAGGGCCGGGCGACCGCTCCCACGCGCCAGCACGCGCACCGCGGCGAGGAGCGCCTCCTCCGAGGTGTCGGCGGTGATGCGAAACGCGACATTGGGACGGCGCAGGTGGTTGCGCTCGCACGCGGCGATGCACTCCAGCGTCAACTCATTCGTGCCGTCTCGCCCGTCAGGGGTGCGGCCGCCGATCTGGAGGTTCCAGCCGTTGCATCCCTCGAAGCTCTGCCACAACTCGTCCAGCCAGGCGCGGGCCTGCCTCACTTCCAGGCTTCCGTCCGCGAGGTCTTGCGCAAAGAGCGGGCCCAGCACCTGATCGAGCCGGCCGATGCCGTCACAGCCGTCGAGCATCCAGGCAAAGTGCACGGCGAGCAGGCCTTCGAAGAAGGTGCGGGCGGGACGGAGGAAGGCGTGGGCGAAGCTGTCGGCGATCTGCGACAGCTCGATCTGCCGCACGCCGGTAGCCTGGGCCGCGGCCCCCCGGACCACCTCGAGGGTGCGGGCGTGGAAGGTGAGCACTCCCTGGGCGTAGTCCTCCAGCGAGAGCAGCAGGTTCCGCGTCTCGGGGTCGGATTGCTCCTCGGCGAGGGCGACCCGCAACTCCTCGGTCATCGCGAGGAACCCCTCGTTGACGACGCGATGGACATCGGGGTTGGCATGGGTCCAGCCGCCGAAATGCGGAAGGCGGGGCGAGAGGTCTTCCACCAGGAGGTCTATCTCTGCGGCGTGCTGGGGGAAGCGGCTCTTCTTCGCGGCGATGAACTGGGGATTCAGGTACAGGCCGGCATTATGCTGGTGGCCGCAGAGCAGGTCGGCGCCCGACCTGCTGTCCCCCGTCGTCCACGCCCGCGCGCCCGGGAAGGCCTCGAACGGCACGAGCCAGCCCGACTCCGGCAGCGAGATGGGCATGTGCTCGTACAGCCTTCGATAGGCGAGCCCGTAGGCGCGGGGCCACGGCAGTCCGAGGCCCTCGTAGAAGCCCAAGGCCACCCACTCTCCCAGTTCCCGCAGGACCGCGGCGTCTGGGACGCGGCCTGAAGCATGAGTCTCGGTCAGCACGCTACCTCCCAGGCTTCCATTCAAACGGCCCGATATCCCACCCCTTCCCCTGGGGGCGCTTGGTCCCCGTGATGTCGGTGGTGACGGCAGGTTGGGGCCCCTTGCCGGCATTGGCGCCGCGGTCAATAAGCGCGCGGCTGCGGGCGGTGAGTCGGTAGCATTCGATCCAGCCCTGGCGGGTGTCGGCCGTCCCATCGGGGTTCGACAGACCGGGGTCCGCGAACACCGCACCCTTTTCCTTATTCGGGTCCACGAAGCCCTCGCTGGGGACGGGCTTGCCCGCGTTGTAGTAGCAGTTGTTGCCGCTGCGGAAGTCAGAGAGGTGGCCGCTCCGCTGTTGGTAGATCATCGGCATGGCGCCCCGCGTGTCGAGGAAGATGTTGTTGAAGAAGTAGACCCCGTCCGACTTGCCCTCCTCGGTGTCCCCGTGCAGCCAGGTAGTGCTGGTGCGGAGGTGGACGACACCGTGACCCTTGTCTTGGCCCCCGCAGTTGTGCACCAGGTTATTGTAGAAGTAGCCGTGGAAGCAGTCATAGGTGCCGATGGCGCCGCCCGGGCAGTCGCGGATGATGTTGTTGCGGTAGACGCAGTTGTAGGACTGATAGGCGGCGCCGCGCATGAGGGGCAGGTCGGTCTCCTGGCCAAAGCCGGCCGCAGGGTTGAGGTCGTCGCTGAGTTGATGGGAGATCACGTTGCCTTCGATGATCGTGTCCTTCGAGCCGCCCTTGGAGTAGAGGGCCATGTCGCCGAAGTCGTGCAGGTAGTTGTTGCGCATGGCGCTGAAGTCCACGTCCACGAAGTCAATCCCTTCCTGGTAGGTCACGAGGTCTTCGCGACGGCCGGGCCGGGCGATCTCGTTGCCCTCGATGGTGATGTACGTGCACTGGTTGATCTTGATGCAGTCGCCGTCGAACCCGGCGTCGTGGGCGTAGCTGTCGCGGATGGTGACGTGATTCGCGTGCCCATCTACGTGGAACGCGTTGCCTCCACCGCGGCCGTCAATGTCCAGGCCGACGATGTCCACGTACTGCTTGCCGTGGAGGGTGAGGGAGGCGAGGCGGGCGGTGCGCGGGCCGTCGTAGGCGCGCACCGTGATGTGGGCCTTCGGCGTGCCGTCCGCGCCCTCATCCCAGTAGGTGCGGCGGGGGTAGTCGCCTGCGCGGAAGTTGATGGTATCGCCGGGCTGGGCGACGGCGGTGACCGCCGGCAGCGTGGCGAAGGGCTGCTTCATGGTACCCGGGTTGGCGTCGTCGCCGGACGGAGCGACGAACAGGTCGCGCCCCAAGGCAGGCGGGGCAACGAGGGCGAGCGCGGCAAGGGCGACGAAGACGGCGCGCATAGCGGACTCCTTGGCATCTGCTGCCCCCTATGTTGGCAGCGCGGCACGGTTTCCCTGCCGCCGAAAGGGAGGGCGGCGGGCGCGGTCAAGAAGGGGGCCTATGGCTGACCTTCACCACGAGCGCGACTATCAGCCCACCGACGCGGGCGCGCACGGGTCGTTCCTCTCAGGCACGCGCATCGAAGTGCTTCGCGAACCGCCCGGACGGGGTGGTTACCGGCACGTTCTGTTCGACTTCGACGGCACCCTCAGCCTCCTCCGGGAGGGGTGGACGGAGGTCATGGTCGGGATGATGGTGGAGGTGTTGCTCGACACGCCGCGGCATGAGTCCGCGGAGGAACTCGCGGTCCTCGTTCGCGAGTACGTCGCTCACCTCACCGGAAAGCAGACCATCTATCAGATGATCCGGTTGGCGGAGGAGGTGGCGTCCCGCGGAGGCGCGCCGGAGGAGCCCCTGGCCTACAAACGCCGCTACCTCGACCTCCTCACGCAGCGGATTGCGGCGCGGCGGGAGGCGCTACGTGCGGGGGCCGACCCGCGGGAGATGCTGGTGCCCGGGAGTCTCGAGCTATTGGACGCGTTGGCGGCAAGGGGCGTGCGGCTCTATCTGGCAAGCGGCACGGACGAGCCGTACGTACGGGAAGAGGCCGGTCTCCTCGGCCTCACTCCGTTCTTCGAGCATCGAGCGTACGGGGCGGTGGACGACTACCGCAGCTTCTCCAAGGCGGGAGTGATCGCGCGCATTCTGGAGGAGAACGGCATCGCCGGTGCGGGCCTGCTCGGATTCGGCGACGGCTATGTCGAGATCGAGAACGTGAAGGCGGCCGGCGGCGCCGCGGTGGGAGTGGCGAGCGACGAGGCCGGGCGAAGCGGCCGCCCGGACGCGTGGAAGCGGGAGCGGCTGGTGGGGATCGGCGCGGATCTGATCGTGCCGGACTACCGGGAGTGGGAGGCGCTGACCGCGTATCTGTTGTAAGGCGGGTATGTCGGCGCGCCGCGCCGCATGCCGCCACGCCAAGGGGAAGGCGGGGACGCGCCTTCGGCGACATCCCCGCCCTACAATCTACGGGTCCGTTACCGCTTTACCAGTCCTCGAAGCACCCGATGTCGTAGGCGCTCCCTTGCGGCCGGGATTCGCCATCGAAATCGTTGGTGACGTCGGGCGAGAGGTTCGTGCCCGTGTTCGCCGCCAGCGAACCGGACTTCAGATGGAAGTTGTTGTTCGCCGGGTCCACGAAGAGCTGCGCCGGCGTCGCCAGGAACGAATGGGTGTCAAAGCCGGCGCCCTGCCAGGTGGCGAGGGTGATGGTGCGCTTCCCGTCCTTGCAGAAGCGGTCCACACAGGCATTGTAGTCGCTGCCCCCGGAGGCCAGTGCGGCCGTTCCATACATCCAGATCGAGCACTTGCTGGTGTTCGCCGTGTACAGCACGTTGTTCTTCACCAGGTTGCCCACCGGGCTGTACTTGCCGGAGGACTTGGGGATGTTGATGCAGTGGCGTCCTTCGGTCGAGACCGGGAAGACGATGGTGTTGTTGTACACCTTGTCCCGACTCGACCCGAACGTGCCGTCAATCGAGTACAGCGAGATGCCGGAGGCGTGGTTGAGATAGAGCAGGTTGTTCCGGAAGACGCTGTCCGACACGCCGTCGCAGTTGATGCCGGAGCCGCCGCCCCCCGCGCCGTTATCCCAGATCACGTTCTGCTCCACCAGCGCGTAGGAGATCTGCCCGTCTCCACCCATGGACTTGTCGCCGTTCATGTGGATGCCGCAGGCGTAGTTGTTGTGGGAGTTGTTGCCGCGAATCGTGGGGTAGTCGGCGGAGTTGCTGTGGTAGATCCCGTGCTCACCGTTGTTGTTCGTCTCGTTGTACTGAATCGTCTCATAGTCGCTGAAGGCGGAGAAGATCCCGGTGCTCGCGTTGTTGTGCGTCCAGCAGTTCTGCACCGTGATGTGGCTCGCGGTGCGGACGTCCACGCCATACTTCAGGGAGTTGTAGGACTCGATCCCGTCAATCACCCAGTACTGCACGGTCAGATCGTAGTTCTCCACCTCGATGTTGCTGGTGTGGCGGTTGATCGGGCCGGCGGCATTCACGGCCACCGTGGCGCCCGCGTCGGCCGCCATGGTGATCGGCGCTCCCGACTGTCCGGGGGTCTCCGCGCGGAAGCCCAGGTAGGTGCCGGTACGAATCAGGGTGGTGTCTCCCGGCTGCATCGTGTCCGCGGCGTGCTGCAGCGTCGCCCATGGTTGCGCCGAAGTGCCGGGATTACTGTCGCTGCCGTTCGTCGCCACGTAGTAGGTGGTGGCGAAGGCGTTCACTCCAATACAGCATACGGCGATCAGCAGCAACAACAACGTCCGTAGCTTCATGGTATCCCCCTAGATCAAGATGTACATCCTTCGCTGCGTCGGTCCAACTGTCGCGCGATTCACCTCCTTTCGTTTCGCTTTCTTTCCTGCGCCTTCTGCCGCTCTTCCGCGGCCTGGTAGTACTCCGCCAGCCATACCTCCTCTTGCTTCGCAAGCTCCGGCCGGCCCAGGCGCGCATAGCTGAGCCGCAACCGGTCGTGATGAGAGGGGCTGCTGGTGAGCCGCCCCACTTCCTGATACGCGGCGAGCGCTTTGCCGATCGCCTCTTCCTCCGCCCGCGTCCGCGGCCGCCCTCGCCCCTGCAGCCCCAGGTTCTCATAGGAGAAGCCCAGCCCGAACAGTGTCGCCACCCGCGCCTCCGGGAACAAATGCAGCACGCGCGTGGCATACCCGTCGCAGATCGCGTAGATTCGCGCCGCCTCCGCCCAACGTTCCTGTGCGGAGGCGTACGCGGCGAGGTGGAAGTACACCGAGGCCGCCCCGGCCGCGCCCAGGCGATCCGCTCCGCGAGAGGCGGCCTCCAGCCAGGGCATCGCCTCCGCCTTCCGGCCTTGGTTCATGAGGTCGTACCCCAGCAGCTCGGGATCCGTCACCGTCACCTTCGCCTGCTCGCGCCAGGCCTTCACCCGCGCTTCCCAGGCCGCCTCTTGCTTCTGCTCGGCCAGCTGCGCCCGCAGTTGCGGCTTGCGTTTCTCGTAGTCCGCTGGCAGCTCAAAGCCCCGCGCCTCCACCCTCACGATCTCGTAGCCCAGGCTGGCGGGAAGCACGCCGCTCACCTCGCCGATCTTCAGCGCCGCCACCGCCTGCTGGCGTTCCGGGGCGAGTCTGTTCACCAGGACGGCCTTCTCCAGTCCTCCGGTCTCCTTCCCGCGTTGATCCTCCGAGACCGTCGCGGCAAGGCGGGCGAAGTCCGCGCCCTCGCGGATCTGCTTGAACAGGTCTTCGGCCCGCCGACGCGCCGCCTCCTGCGCCGCGTCGTAGTCGCGGGCCCCTTGAGGACGCCGGATCAGGATCGCCCGCAACGTCACGGTCGCGAACTGCGCCCGCAGTTCCTGCTCGCCCACCGCCGGCGGAGGCGTGACCTTGGCCTTCACCTTCCCCTCGAGCAGCGGCATGACGATGTCATCGTGGCGCCGGGTCTCCAGCCATCCCCGCAACCACGCGCGGAACTCGGCCTCCCGCATCTTGGACTGCTTGGGCCCGCCCAGACGGGCGGAGAACTCGGCGAACTGCGTCTCGACGTCCCCTCTCCCCTCCTTGAGCTGAGCGACCTGTTCGTCAACCACCGCGTCGAACGCTTTCCCGGCCTCACGGGGGGAAACGGACAGCTTCCGCCTCCGCGCCTCGTTGCGAATGAGCTGTTCTTCCTCCGCGCGAGAGAGCGCCTCCAGTCGAAACGACCACACCCGGTCCAGAGGCAAGCCCGGCCCGAGTTGCGCGTAACGCTCGGCGATCTTCAGGAACGCCCGATCGAAGATAGCGCGCGGCAGGGGCGTTCCGTTCACCGCGGCCACGGTGTCGCTCGGGAGGGAGGGCGGCGCGGCGGAGGACGCTGGCGACCACAGTCCGAAGGCGACGGCAACGATCGCCGCCGCGACGTACCCGCGCGTGCCCTTTCCTGCGAGCGCGCCCATACTGCCTGGCCACTTACCCACGGTGCGTCTCTCCCCTCCACATAAACTGAGGGGCAACGGGACCCGCCGAGGCGGGTCCCGTGCCAGGTCGGTGCTGTGACCCCTACGGGGCCGCGGTGATCTTCAGGAAGTCGCCGGAAAGCGTGAAGGCCGTGCCACTCAGGTCGCCGATGCGGATGAAGACCTGCACCTGTCCTGTCGCCGAGCGATAGGCCGCGGGACTGGAGACGTTGACGGTGTAGGTCGTGTCGCTGGTGCTGGTGATGTTGCGATCATCCACCAGGACGTCCGCGCCCGTCGTGTAGTTATGCATGTAAACGCGCTGCCGCTGCGGCTGGACGGAGACGTGGTTCTCGTAGGTGATGCTCAGGCTGGAGAGCGATCCCAGCCCGGTTTCGAACGTGTAGCGCATCTTGGTGCCGTACTTGCCGCTCAGCTTCACCGCATTCACCACCAGATACACGTTGTCCGAGACGTGCAGGCTGGTGTGATCGCCGGACTGGATGGACCCACCTTCCGAGACCGCGGTGGTGCAGAAAAAGTCACCGCCACCGCCGCCGCCCGTCGCGGTGATGTAGCTGTTCTTCGTTTCGGTGTCCGAGCCATAGGGGTTGACCGCCGTCAGGGACACGGTGAAAGTGCCCCCACCATATACGTGAGATGGGCTCTGCGCCGTGCTCGTGCCGCCGTCGCCGAACGTCCACGACCAACTCGTGGGGCCGTTAGTCGAAAGGTCGGTGAAGGCCACGGCGAGCGGCGCCGCGCCGCTGGTCGGATTGCCGCTGAAGTTCGCCACCGGCGGGTTGCCGGCGCCACCGCCGTACTCATACGCGCCGATGTCGATCGCCCCGTCCGAGGCCCGCGCCACCCAGTTGATCGGATGCGAGTACTCCTTGATCGGCAGGTTGCCCACGCTGTTGATGCCGGCGTTGATGCACTGGGAGCCGGCCGTGAGGTGGAAGTCACCCAAGGGCCACGCCGCGTTCACCACGCCCGGGTCGCTGCCGATCACGCTGTTGAGCATGTTCGGGTTGGTGAGGGCGGTTCCGCTCCACACCCAGTTGTTGTAGGAGGGGTTGATCACGCCATAGGTGCGCTGCCCCTGCACCTTGTCGAACATCCGGTTGGCATTGGTGAAGAAGACGTTGTTGTGCAGGGTCGTGTTCGCGCACTTGTCGCCCGCCATCACCGGGCCGGTGAGACCAGTGGCGTAGCAGGTGTTGTTGGTCATCGTCATATAGCCGACGTTCCGGCCGCTCCCACCTTCGGTGCGCTCGTTGGTAAAGAACAGCCAGGGGTTCAGGCCGCCGTTTTGGGTGATGACATTCCCGGTCACCGTGGCATACTGGTCAATGTCGGGCATCTGGTTGTCGTCATACCCGCAGAACTCGAACGCGCGGTAGCCCGCGGCGCCGCCCGCGGCGACGTAGTTGTACTCCATGATGGAGTTGCGGCTGCGGTCCTTGAAGGAAATGCCGCCGGTGGGGTCATGCAGCCAGTTGTACCGGTACTCCGCGTTGTAGCCCTCCAGGTACAACTGGTGGGCGAACGCGCCGCCCCCGTTCTGGTAGAACTCGTTGTACTCGAAGATGGCATCGCCCCGCTCGGCATCCCGCGCGTTGTGCCAGCCGCCCATGTAGCCGTTGTTGTTGTTGTGGACGTAGCAGTGGCGGGCGATGATATTGCAGGAGACGTTGTAGATGCCGCGGCTGGCCGCGCCCGTGATCTCCAGGTTCTCGATGGAGAACCACTTGCCCACCAGCCCGAAGACGCTTTCGGGATCCTCGAACTGCGCACAGTTGTTCGCGCCCGCCGCGTTGAACACCGGCTTGTTGTTGGGGTCGAAGGCCTTGATCTGCACCTCGGCCGCCTGCGAGCTGCCGCCCCCGGCCTTCACCCAGAAATTGGGGTAGTTGCCGGGATGCACCCACACGATGTCGTTGTCCCCCAGGGTGACGACGAGAAGAAGATCGTTTATCGTGGCATACTGCTGCCCCGATCCGACGTGGTACTCCGTGGCGCAGGCCGCCCCGCTCAGCAGCAGGCAGCCCAGCGCCATGAGACACAGCAGGAAAATCCGCATGCTTCCCTCCCTCAGACTGGTTGGAACCGCGACCATGGCTCCCGATGGGGGCGACGCTCACGAGATTCCCCCCCTGCGCGGCGCGTTCGTACTCCGCGCGCGGCCGAGGCGCTGCTTGGATCGCCCTGTTCACCCCCTTTCTGCACGGAAGAGACGCGCCGCTCTCGCCCACGCCGCGCGCGGGGATACTACTACACTCGGGCGGCGCGCGAAAGGGACAGAAGTCCTGTGATGTGCGGGACAATCAGGACGGTAATACAACCCTACGAAGCAGCCCGAGGAGCCGGCCGGCGGGGCGTGGGCGGCCCCATCGGGCCGCCCACGCAGAGGGGAACTACGGTGCCGCGGTGATCTTCACCAAGTCCGTCGAGTTGTCGAAGGCGGTGCTGCCCGACCCGCCTACCTTCACCCGCACCTGCACCGTCCCGCCGGAGAGGTAGCTCACCGGGCTGGAGACGGTAGGCGTGAGGGTGCTGTCCGTGGTCGTGAACGTCCCCGTCCCAACCGAGGTCCAGGTGGACGTGGAGTAGTTGTACGCATAGATGGTCACCGGCTGGCTTCCCGTGCTCACCTTCCCCTCCACCGTCACCACCAGCGAGGACAGGCTGCCCAGGCCGGTGTTGTAGGTGTAGCTCACCTGCGCGGTCTGCTTGCCGGCGGCCTTGGCCGAGCCCACCACCAGGTAGACATTGTCTGAAGCGTGCACGCTGGTGTGATCGCCCGACTTGAGGGTCCCCGTGTTCACCGTGCAGGAGGCGCAGAAGTAGTCCTGCGCCGCGCCGGTCGCGGTGATGTAGTTGGTCTTGGTCTCGCCATCCGAACCATACGCGTTGGTCGCGGTCAGCGACACCGTGAACGTCCCGGCCGCGTACTGATGGCTGGGGTTCTGCGCGGTGCTCGTCCCGCCGTCCCCGAACGTCCACGACCAGGAGGTCGGGCTGCCCGTCGAGGTATCGGTGAAGGCCACGTTCAGCGGCGCGGCACCCGACGTCGGGTTGCCGGTGAAGTTCGCCACCGGCGGCTCGGCCCCCGGCGTGGCGACCTTGTAGCAGCGGGTGTCGTTCTGGGCGATACTGTCGGTGGTGAATGTCAGGTTGCCCGATCCGTCATAGCTCGTCGAGACCGAGTTCCCGGAGATCAGCTCCGTCACCACCTTGTTCGGGTTGCTGGGCCAGCCCAGATCCGAGTTGCGGACGGTGATCGTCGTGGCGGAGGCGCCTCCCGTGTTGCGCACGGTGAGGTAGAGGGCGCCGCCCGCGTCCGGCCCGAAGCGCTCCACGACCATCGCCGCGACGTTCGCGGTGGCCGCGGTGATCGGCTCCCAGCCCGCGGCGTCAAGGCCACCCAGGATGGGCATGTACTTCTTGTAGAGCGTCCGGTAGCTCTCGTAGTTGGCGCAGGTATCAAAGCCCGGGTAGATGCCCCAGGTCAGGCAGTCCTTGATCGCGGACTCCGTCTGCGCGCCGCCCAGGAAAGAGCACGGCTTCTTCCCCGCGATCATGCGGATGATGCTCTCGTTATGGACGCTGGAGGCATAGCTCTCCCCGGCCCCGATCATGTCCAGGAACGGCGCCACCATGAACAGTTCGTAGGTGGGACTGGAGTTGGCGATCACCACCCGGTCCTCAAGGGTCATCTGCTCGTACGCGGCCTTCGCGAACTCGATGTTCGAGAAGGCCGCCCACATGCACGGCTTGCCGATGTTCGCCGACCAGTCGTAGTCCTCGAAGATGGCCGCGTTGTAGTCATAGGTGCCCCAGTGCTCGGCGGCCAGGTTGTGCACCGCGCCCCAGCCGGCCCAGCCTCCGCCCACGGAGTCGTGGTAGAGGCCGGTGTAGTGGTCGGTCGGGCCCGGGGCCTCTCCCCACTGCTGATACCATTCCCAGTACTCCACGCTCTGGCCGCGGTTCCGCCCGGGGAGGCCGCTGAGCGTGAAGTTGCGGAAGTTCGGGATCTCTACATCCGGGTTGGTGATATACCGGTAAGTGGTGATGCTCCCATCGCAGTTCCACCGCCCGTCCGACCAGCGCGTCCTATCATCCGGCCCGATGTAGGTGCCGTCCGGGTTCTTGTTTCCGGAAAGGATGGCCTGCTGCGCCGACTCCGCAATGGATTGGCCCTTCGCCGGACAGTACGGGAGGGCGTTGGCCGGCGTGTCTTCGGCCGCCGCCTCCAACTGCGCCACCGTGGTCCACTGCAGGTGCCAGCACCATGGCTCCTGATACTTGCAGGTGTAGATGTTGTTGGCGTCGGTCCAGGAGTCGCTCCAGTTGTACCCCTCCTGATACTTCAGGGCGAAGTCGGAAGGAGTAGTGGGACGCCCGGAGGTCCCGGGGTCCAGGTACCAGTTGCCGCCCGGGTAGGCGCGCGCAAACCACGCAGGGAAGGCGTCCTGGAACTTCTTCACCGCCGAGCGATCCCCCCAGAACGGGTCGTGCTTGTACAGCACGAAGTGGAAGTCCGCGGTATTCGGGTGCTTCGTGGTCAGGGACGTGGTGGCCAGCTCGAACTCGATCCAGAACCCGCCCTGGCTGTTGTATTGGATGGCATAGGCCGAGGGTGGATAGAAGAAGGGTGAGAGGGAAAGGCCCATCGTCGGGCTCGTGGTCTTGGTCACCGCGCCGAACGGGTTCAGCGACAGGTCCGGGTGGCGCGCCTGGTGGAAGTGGTAGTTGGCGAAGTACCAGTTCCCACTCCCCGCGGCGATGGTGCGCTTCGTGTTGACGTCATCCCACCAGGTCCAGTTGGTGGCGTCCACGGGAACGCGGAAGTAGACCATGAAGCAGCGGTCGGTGCCCGGCCCGGTGACGGTGCCGTCCACCTTGATGTAGGGCTGGCCGCCGGTGAGGGTGATGCTGAAGGTGAGGTTGTTGGCGGTGCCGGTGAAGTTGACGTTGCCCCCGTTCTGGGTAGCCGTGCCGGTGACTGCGGTGCCGGGATAGAAGGTGTTGCGCTGATAGGGGATCGTCACACCGTCCATCGCGGCTACGACGAAGCCACCGGTCACACCGGAGAGTTGCGGGACGGTGTTCCCGTCCACGGTCAGGGAATTCCACGAGCCGTCGCTGTTGAGCGTCAACGTCATGCCGTCGTTCGTGGACACCGTGACCGGCGACGCCGACCCAGCCAGAAGGAACCCTACGTACATCACTACCGCCAGCACGACAGCAACTGCTGAAACAGCTCTGGTATGCATGTGCACCTCCCCTCCTCGGGTAGTGTGTGGTACGTCTCGGACGGCCCTCCTCACCTCCTCTCTCGCATCGCCGTGTTCGGGCGCACGGGCCGCGACCACCCGCGCCGCACGCCCCTCCGTGGAGATACGATACTGCGAAGCGAAGCCCTTGTCATTGCACGCAATCGGCATTCCCCTGCACTATCTGCGCATGGTATCGGCGGCCGGGAGCAGGCCGTTGTCGGCAGGACCCGGGGAGCGGGTTGCGGTCCGGCCCGAGGATTCCTTCTCGGGCCGGATGCTCGAAACTGTCCATAGGGGCGCGGGAAGCGCGGCCCAGCGGGAGACTGCCCTGCCTGCGAAACAGCTCGCAGGCAGGGCAGGAACACCGTGACGATGCTGCGTAGACGCCGCCCCGCGGCCGCGGGGCGGCGCTCCGCATCCTCCCCGAACCCTCGCGTCCCAAAGGCCCGCGCGTTCAGGGCTTTATCGCAATACTCATCAACGCCTTGGTCGAAGCCTTCGCACAGGTAACGTCCGTGTTACCATAGGCTCCCGCGGCCGCCTTCGCCCCCGTGGCTGTTCCGAACCCGCCCCCGTTCCCGGCGTTCCGCGCGTTGTCCGTGCGCTCGGTGAGGCCGGTCAGGTTCGCGTTGGTCCAGGCGGAGTAGTTGGTCGAGTTGTTCTGGTCCGGCAAGGAGGTGGCCAGGGCCGCTACTACGAGGGTATTGGCCACCGTAGTAGTCGCGCCCGGGATAGACCCACTGGTGTCTGCGGTGCCTTCCGTACCGGTGGCCGTTACGTCCCATGGGTCGCCGGTCGTGGTCGCGCCGCGAATCGCGATGATCCGGCCGAAGTTGTGATCGCCAGAGTCGCTGGTGGTCGGGTTGCCCTGGGTTCCGTTGTAGCGGGACCAGAACACGGTGAGGCGAGTCGCGGTGGCTGAGCCTGCGGTGCCGTAGGCGACCGGAGAGCCGGTCACTTCGGCCCAGGTTCCGCCATTCGGATTGGCAATGGTGATGGCCTGGTTGGCCGTCTCCAAGAAGAGCAACAGGATGTCATTCGTCTGCAGGCCGGCCGGCAGCGGCGGGGTGATGGCGGCCGCGCCCGAAGCAATGGTTCCGGCGGCAACGAACGTCGGGGGCGTGGTGGCGACGACGATATAGTTGGTCTTGGTTTCCCCGTCCGAACCGTAGGCATTCGTCGCCGTCAGACTCACGGTGTAGTTCGCGATGCTGTTGTAGGTGTGGCTCGGGTTCTGCGCGGTGGAAGACCCACCGTCCCCGAAGGTCCAACTCCAGGAGGTCGGCGCGGGGGTGGAAAGATCCGTGAATGCTACGGCGAGGGGCGGAGCGCCACTGGTCGGATTGCCGCTGAAGTTCGCCACCGGCGGAACATCGTTCCTCGCGATCCGGTACACCCGATCGGTGTTGACGGCTACCGAGTCGCTGGTGATGACGAGATTGCCGCTGCCATCATAGCTGGTGGTAACCGCCCCGCCATTCAGCAACTCGGTGACCGCGACGGGCGGATAGCTGGACCAGCCCAGTTCGGAGTTGTTGACGGTAATGGTGGTCGTTCCCGCGGCCTTGGCCCGCAGGACCAGATAGAGCGTGTTCGACGCGTCCGGGCCGTAGCGCTCCAGCAGCATGTTGGCATTGCTGCAGCGCGCGGCCGTGAGGGCGTGCCAGCCGGCCGCGTCGAGGGCGTTGAACACCGGTACGTACTTGGTGTAGAGGGTCTTGTAGCTCTTATACCCATTGTCTGAGCCGCAGCCGGGATAGATGTCCATGAGCAGGATGTCCTGCATCGCGGCGTCCGTCGTCGCGCCGTAGTAGAACGAGCTCGGCTTCTGCGCGGCGATCGTCCGCACCAGGCTGAGGTTGTGCAGATTGGAGCTGTAGCTCTCGCCCGCCCCGATCATGTCCAGCCAGGGGGCGACCTCGAACAGCACGAAATCCGCGGAACTGTTGGACATCACCGGGCGGTTATGCGCGGACATCTGCTCGTAGGCATACTTCATGAACTCCACGTTGGACATCGGCGCCCACATGGTGGGAACGCCCGAAGTACCGCCGACGGTGCCGAAGTAGATGCCCGGGCTGTAGTCGTAGTACGGCCAGTGCTCGGTGGCGAAGTTATGCACCACTTCCCAGCCGGCCCACCAGCCGCCCACGGAGTCCAGGTAGAGGCCGGTGTAGAAGTCACTAGGACCCGGCTCCACGGCCCATTCCTTGTAGAACTCCCAGTACTCTGCGCCGGTGCCGCGGTTGTGGGTGGGCAGGGGGTTGTTGTAGTTGCGGAAGTTCGGGATTTCGAGGTCCGGATTGCAGATCGCCCGGAACATCTGCCCGCCGTCCGTCCAGTAGTTCGTTTCGTCCCAGCCAATGTAGGTCCCGGTGCGATTGCGGGCGCCGGAGAGGATAATCATCTGCGCCCCTTCCGCCTTCCCCCAGCCCTTGCCGGGGTCGTACCAGGAGTTGTCGCCGGAGGAGGCCGCGGTCTCGGCCGCCGCCTGGGTCATCCACGTGCAGTGCTCGCACCAGGGTTCCACGTACTTGCAGTTGATGATGTCGTTGTCAATGCAGTACTGGTCGTCCCACATGGAGGTTTCCAGCCACACGATGCCATAGGTGGCCGGGGTGTCCGGGGCGACCGGGCGGTTGCTGTTGTCATACATCCAGTTGCCGCCGCGGGAGAGCGGGTTGCGCGTGAACCAGGCGGGAAAAGCGGACTGGTAGCGGGTCACCGCGCTGCGGTTCCCCCAGGCCGGGTCGTGCTTGTAGAGGACGAAATGGAAGTCCGCGGTGTTCGGATGCTTCGTCGTATTGGGGGTGGTCCCCAACTCGAACTCGATCCAGAACCCTCCCTGGGAGTTGTACTGGATCGAGTAGGCCGTCGGCGGGTAGAACAGGGGCGAGAGCGACAGCCCCATCGCCGGCGCCGCGGTCTTGGTGACGGTGCCGAACGGGTTGTCTGTAATCCACGGGTGGCGCGTCTGGTTCACCACGCACAGGCTGGAGTACCAGTTCGAGGCGCCATTGGTGATGGTCCGGGTGGTGTTGATGTCATCTGCCCAGGCCCAACCATTGGCATCCACGGGAATGCGGAAGTAGAGCATGAAGGCCCGGTCCGTGCCCGGCCCGGTCACCGTGCCGTCCACCTTGATGTAGGGCTGGCCGCCGGTGAGGGTGATGTTGAAGGTCAGGTTGTTGCCGGTGCCGCTGAAGTTGACGTTGCCCCCGTTTTGGGTAGCCGTCCCGGTGATCGCGGTGCCGGGATAGAAGGTGTTTCGCTGGTAGGGAAAGCTAACCCCTTCCATGGGGGCGACGATGAAGCCGCCGGTCACGCCCCCCAACTGCGGGACGGTATTCCCGTCCACGGTCAGCGATCCCCACGACCCGTTGCTGTTGAGGGTCAGCGTCATCCCGTCGTTCGTGGATACCGTGACCGCCGCCGCCGACCCAGCCAGAAGAAACCCTACGTACAGCACTACCGCCAGCAGTACGGCAACTGCAGATGAAGCTCTCGTGCGCATGTGTGCCTCCCCCCTTGGGGTAGTGTGTTTGACAACTCGCAGACGGCCGTAGTCACCTCCTCTCGCACGTCGGCCTTGCCGGGAGGCAGGGGCCGCGCCAGGTCGGGCCGCGTATGCCCTCTCCCCAGGATAGGATACGGCGGAGCAGAGCCCTTGTCATTGGACGCAATCGGCATTTCTCTGCACTATCTCGGCATCATGTCGCCCGCCGTCACGCTACCAGGCCAGAGTAGAAGCCGGGGACAGTCACCTATCTAGTGTATTGCACATGACGGTTCTTTACATCTCAGTTGGAGGCGGCAGAGCCTTTGGCTCGGCAGTCTGAGTGCGAGGCTACTCTCCGTGATGTAAAGGTATCCTCTGTGCAGTACACTAGCGAAACGGGTACCACGGGCTGACCGGCAGGCGGAACGTGCGTTGGATGAAAGCGGCCATTTGGCCGCGGTCGAGGATTATCTCCGGACGATACGAGCCGTCCGGGTAGCCGGCGACGATGTTGTGATGGAAGCAGTAGTCTATGTACTTGTAGGCCCAGAAGTCGGTAGGAACGTCGGGGAATTCCGCCGTCGCACCCCCGGTTGGGACATGCGCGTCGCCCCCGGCAAAGGTGCGGGCCATGTAGCCGGCGATCTGCGCGCGATTCACCACTTCCTCTGGATAGAAATAACCGTCCGGATACCCATTGACAATGTCGTTGGCATGGCAGTATTCGATGTACTTGTAGGCCCAGTATTCGCAGGCGACGTCTGGGAAGGTGGGAGTGGCGGGACCAGTGGGGACATTCACATCGCCTTTGGCGAGGCTGCGGGCGGTGAAGACGGCCATCTGCGCACGGTTGACCGGCTCATCAGGAACATACACGTCGCCGGGGTAGCCATGCACGATGTCCGCGTCAACACAGGCCAGGATGCTCGCGACGCTCCAATAGTCTATGGGCACGTCCAGGAAGCTGACGGCGATGTAGGATCTCAGCGCGAAGGAGTTGCGGCCATAGGCGTTGGAGGCCGTGAGCCAGACCAGATGGGTTCCCTCGTTCAGATAGGTATGGGTGGGGTTCTGTTCGGTGCTGGTCCCGCCGTCCCCGAAGTGCCACTCCCACGCCGTAGGAGTGTGAACGGAGGTGTCCGTGAACGCCACCGTGAAGGGACGGACGCCGGCCTTCGGCGTAGCGAAGAAGTTGGCCAGGGGTTTCGGACCGGCGTCCAGATCCCAGACCAAGAGGCCCCCACCGAAATCGGAACCGTTGGGCAGGAGATTGGAGGCATACGCCTGGAAGGCAATACAGCGTCCGTTTGCACTCATGGAAGGGAAAGCGGAATCACTGTTCCCCTGCGTCCCGGACTCGCTTACGCTTACCCGCTGGACCGTCCCTGCCACTCGATCCACGAGAAAGATGTCCTCATCATTGTTCGTGTCATTTGGCACGAGGTTCGTCGCCGACGAGGTGAAGCACACAAACCGGCCGTCAGCACTGAGGCAGCCACCGTCTGACCAGCCGTCTCCTTGCTCGCCGCTCTCGTTTGCACTCACCAGCTCCGTCGTTCCTGCAACCCGGTCTCGCAGGAAGACGTCATACGTGTTGTTCGTATCTCCAGGGAAAAGGTTGGTGGCCATGGAGGAGAAGAGCACATAGCGCCCATCTGCGCTCACCGGTCCAGGATCTGTCCGGTCGTTCACCAACTCCCCTGTGCTGCTCACACTGACGCATTCCGTGGTCCCGAGCAGCCGATCCCGCAGGAAGACCATATCGAGACCACCCGCACCGGGAACCAGGTTGGTGGAACTGGACAAGAACGTGACGAACCGCCCGTCTTCGCTGATGTAACCGGCGTAGGACCATCCGTCGCCCTCTTCGCCGGAGGTGCTGATACTCACGCGTTCCGTCGTTCCCAGGAGGCGGTCCCTCACAAACACATCAGGCCGGTAGTTGCCATCGCCAGGGACAAGGTTGTCGGCACCCGACGCGAACGCGACGAAGCGCCCATCCGAGCTGATCGCCGGAGTCCCACATGACCCTCCATTCGCCGGCTCTCCCGCGCTGTTGACACTCACCAGTTCCGTCACTCCGGTCAAACGATCTCGAAGGTAGACACCGCCGCCGGCGTCTCCAGGCACCAGATTCGTCGCGCAAGACAAGAACACCACATAGCGTCCGTCTGCACTCAGCTGGGGCCGACTGGAGTTGTCCTCCCCGAACTCTCCGGTACTACTCATGCTCACCAACTCCGTGTGGCAGGCATCGCGATCGCGTACATACACGTGCTGAACGCCGGTGAGGTCGCCGGGGACGAGATGGAGATCCGAGGATTCAAAGGCGACGACGCGACCATTGGCACTGATGGCAGAGGCGCCGCATTCGGCAGACTCGCCAATGTCGCTGAGGCCCACTCGTTCCAGCAGCACCGCGTGAACAGCCGTTGTGGACCCAAGGAGGGCGATACAGACCAACACTCCGACTAGGCCGGCGGCGGCCCTCCCTCCTCCTCCAATGGCCCTGTGTCCCTTCATCTTCATGCACTTCCCCAGCATACGCGCTCACCTTTCTGACGGAGTCTCTCTGGAGCCACAGTCTCGCCCAGCTGTGTCTATCTCTGCGGACAAGCAAAGCAATTGTACCAAACGAGGCGAGAACTGGGAAGAGCCGACCGGAGAACCAAAAGGAGTTGTCCCGTCAGCACAGGTCGCGACCCTCGCCCCTCGCCCTGGCTGGCCCCTCCCCTCCGCCTCTTCGCCTCTCGCCTTTCGCCTCCTCGCTTTTGCGAGGGTTCGAGGAAACCCGTCATTTGCGTCATATCGCGTCATAGCCCGGGACCCCGGGCCCCGGATCTCGGGCCCCTTTCCCTCCCGCCTGTCGCCTCTTCGCCTCTCGCCTCTTCGCCTCATCGCCTTGGCGTGCTATAATCCCGCAACACGAGTCACGAGGTGGGCTATGGCCAACAGCTATGACATCGCGCTGGTAGACGAGCTGCGCAGGCGCTTGAACTGCACGTACGAGGAAGCGTTGTTGGGGTTGGAGGCGGGAGGCGGCGATCTGGTGCGCTCATTGGCGGCCACGGAGCACGTCAAGTCCCAGCGAGACGGCGCCGCGCTCAGCGGCGAACTCATCGGGCGCGCCGTGGAACTGGCGAAGGAGGGCAAACTCAGAGGGCTTCGGGTCAAGCTTGGCGACCGCGCGGTGGGAGAAGTGCCTGTCCCCAAGGGCCCGGCCGGCGGCGCCCTCGCCGCCCTCGTCACCCTCTTGCTCTCTCGCATCTCCGTGGAGATGGTCTGTGAAGACACCCAAGGAACGGAAGCAGCATGTACTTCCAAGACATCATCTTCGCCCTCGAGCGATTCTGGGCCAGCCGCGACTGCGTAATCGAGCAGCCCTATGACGTCGAAGTGGGGGCCGGCACCATGTGCCCGGCCACCTTCCTGCGCGTGCTGGGCCCCGAGCCCTGGCGCGTGGGCTACGTGCAGCCCTCCCGGCGCCCGGACGACGGTCGCTACGGCGAGAACCCCTACCGGCTCTACCGCCACACGCAGTACCAGGTGGTCCTCAAGCCCTCGCCGGACGACGTGCAGGCGCAATACCTCGACAGCCTGCGCGAGCTGGGCTTCGAGCCCAAGGAGCACGACATCCGCTTCATGGAGGACGACTGGGAGGCCCCTACCCTGGGCGCCTCCGGCGTCGGCTGGCAGGTGTGGCTGGACGGGCTGGAGATCACCCAGTTCACCTACTTTCAGGTCGCCGGCGGGATCGAACTGTCCCCCGTGTCCGTGGAGCTGACCTACGGCCTGGACCGTATCTGCATGGCCATCCAGGGCGTGGACCATTTCAAGGACATCCAATGGGGGCCGGGCGTCACCTATGGGGAGATCTACCGCACCGCCGAGGCGGAGTGGTCGCGGTATAACTATGAGATAGCCGACGTGGAGATGGTGCGCCAGAGCTTCGAGCTGTTCGAGCGGGAGGCGCAGCGGCTGCTGCAGTTAACCCGGGCGGCCACCCCAGAGGAGGCGGCGGCCCTGCTCCGAGAGCGGAGCTGTGTACTTCCGGCCTACGAGTTGGTGCTGAAGTGCTCGAACGCATTCAATGTGCTGGACGCCCGCGGGGCCCTGAGCGTGCGAGAGCGGGCGGCCTATATCGGGAGGGTGCGGAACCTGGCGCGGCAGGTGGCGCGGGCCTATCTGGCGCAGCGCGAGGCGCTCGGGTTCCCGCTGCTGGCCGCCAAGGTTGGAGGCTGAGCCCGCGAGTAGGCGGCCGTTGCTGATGAAATCCGGGCGACGCCGAGGTCAGGCGTCGCCCGCTGCCGTCAAGGGGGACATGACAGATGAGGTGGGTATGGTTGGGGGCAATGGTGACCGTGGTGCTCGTCGCGGCGTCCCTCGGCCGCGCGGACGGGCCGGCCTCGGCCGAACCTCCGGCCTCCCTGCCCCCGGTGTCGCTGCTCATGGTAAGCAACTCACCGGAGAAGCTGCGCGGGTTCGGGCTGTGCTACGAAGCCGTGCTGGCCGACGGGAAGAGCGCGCGCCTGCTTTATCACCACGTCAATGCCACCTCCGGGCCGGCGCGGCTGGCGGTCGAGCTGTGGAACCTGGGACAGCACCCGGCCCGGGTGCGGCTTACCGCGGGCCTGGGCGGGCCGTCGCGGGATGAGCTGGGCGTGGGGCACCAGGCCGCGGCCGACTACCTGCGCAAGGTCATGCGCAACGCGGGCACGACCGTCTCCCTCCCGCCGGAGACGATCGTGACCGCCTTCTCCCAGGTCATGCCCCGCGGCTCCGTCGCTTCGGGGGTGGCCGAACTGCGCCCCGTAGGCCCGGCGAAGATCAGCGTCCGCGTCCTCCTCGGCCCGACCGGCCCCTCCCCGGGGCCGCGCCCGGTCGGCAGCTACACCCCCTCGCCGCTCCTTGGGCGGTATCAATATCCTGCACCCCAGCGCGAGCTGAAGGCGCGCTACGACGTTGGAGGGAACTGGGCGTTCGTGGCCATCGGCGACCAGCCCGCGGTCGGACTCAAGGACGGTGACCGCCTGCAGGGAAGCTATGGAGTCGTGCACGAAGTGACGCTCGAACTCGCCAATCCGACGCGCGAACCGGCCGCGGCCCTGCTCGCCCTGCAGTCCGGCGGCGGCCCCGCGCGCGGGTGCCTGCTGGTAGACGGGCGCCAGACGGAAACGCCCGTGCTGCGGGAGGGAGATGAGGCGGCCCTGGCCAAGTATCATCTCGCCCCTGGGGAGACGCGCGTGGTGAGCATTGCCATCATGCCGGAGGCCGGATCCAACTACCCGGTGCGCCTGGTGGCGCATACCTGGTGAGGGCCTCTCGCCGCGCCATCGCCGCGGTCTTCCTCGCGGGCGCCCTGCTGGGAGGGCTGCTCGTGCGCCTGCCGGCCGCGGTCGGCTCCCAAGAGGTGCTCGTCTCAGGCCGCTACTCGCGCGTGCGGGCCGATGTCGGCCTCGACACGCTCGCCCACCAGGCGGCCGCGCTGATGGACGCCGCGGTCCCCGCGGCCGCGCGGGTCACCGGCGCCAGCGACCTTTCCCCGGTGCGCGCAGTGGTGTTCGGGAACCGCGGGCCGTTCTCCGCTGCCACCGGGGTGGCACGCGGCAACCCGGTGGTCGGCCTCGCCGTGTTCCCGGAGCAGGTCATCTACCTCGACGGATCGGGGGCCTTCTCCTCGCTCTCCCGCGTCGTCCCCCACGAGGTGGGCCACGTGATGGAGTACCGGGCGGCCGGCGCGGGGGCGGGCGCGCTGCCGCGTTGGTTCAACGAAGGAGTGGCCGAACACGTCGCCGGGCCCACGCCGGCCTATGTGGACGCGACCGCGCTGGCGGGCCTTCGGCAAGGCGGAACGCTGCCCATGGCGAAGTTGGAGGCAGCCTTCCAGGACCCGGACCGGGTGGGTCTGGCCTACGCGGAGTCCGCCTCCCTCGTGGAGTTCCTGGTCCAGCGGAAGGGAGAGGGCGTGATTGCCGCGCTGCTTGCGGAGGTGCGGCGCGGGCGGGATTTCCCCGGAGCGCTCCGTGACGTGGCCGGGCTGGCGCCGGGGGAGTGGGAGGAAGCGTGGCAGGACTCGCTGCGACGCCGGTGGTTCGCGGCGCCGGACCTGAACGTGCTGCTGTGGCTGGCGATGGTAGTGCTGCTGCTCCTCGCCTTCGTGCGCATGGTGCGGGAGCGGCGCCGGAGGCGCGAGGAAGCCGAGGCGGAAATCGCAGTGGAGGATCACGACTACCAGTGAGGCACCTCTCGTGACGGCCGAACCCGAGGGCGCGCCGCCGCCTGAGGCGCCCGCGCCTCCGGCGCGGTGGTCCGAGCGCGACCCCGCACTGGCGGCCGTCACCTATGCCGCCGCCTACCTGACACTGGCCGCAGCCGGCGGCCGGCTGGCCGAGTTGCTCCGGTCGCCGCTCCCTCAGGCGCTGCTCGTCGCCGCGCTGGGGCTGGGCTGCACCGTTCTCTCCCTGCTCCTGGTGTTGAGCGTGTGCCGCGTGCGGATTGCCCGGTGGGCGCAGGTGGGACTCTTCGTGCTGACGACGGTGGTCTGCCTCGTCGCCCGACCGGAGGTGACGGCCGCGCTGGCACAATGGTGGCATCTTCCCCAGCAGGTGTCGGCCCATATCCCCGCCGGGTTCCCAGGGGACACGCTGATCGGCAATCTGGCACTGATTCTGTGGGCCACCCTCATCGGCCGGCAGGTCGCCCGCATCGTCCGCGACGCCAACCTGCTGCTACCGGTGGCGGTGGTCGCCTCGCTCGCGGACATCATCACGGTGTTCTGGGGGTTCGTCGCCCATGCCACCCGCACTGCGCCCACGGTGGTCGCGGCGCTCAGTGTCCGCGTCCCGGTGGCGGAGGTGCCGCCGGCGGCCCAGTTCCTCGTCTTGACATATATCGGAATAGGCGATTTCCTATTCCTGGCCATCTTCCTGACGGCGGCCCTGCGGCACCGCATGCGCGCGGCGGCGGCGATGTGGGCGGCCTTCGTGGCGATGGTGGTGGCCGCGCCGCTGGTGGACCTGTCCGCGTACGGCCTCCCCGGATTGCCGTTCATCTCCGCCGGGGTGGTGTGGGTCAACCGGCGTTTCTTCCGCTTCTCCGCGGAGGAGAAGCGCGCGCTGGCTGTCGTCGGGGGCCTGCTAGTCGCGCTGATTGGCGCCGCCGTGGTAGTCCTCCTTCGGCGCCACAGATGATGGAAGAAGGCACGCGACCGTGGAGGAACAGTACAACCCGCAGGTCATAGAACCCAAGTGGCAGGCGCGCTGGGCGGAGGAAGGACTCCATCGCACCCGCGAGGACTCGGCGCGCCCGAAGTTCTATTGCCTCGAGATGTTCCCGTATCCCAGCGGCGACGTGCACGTGGGGCACGTGCGCAACTACAGCATCGGGGACGCGCTCGCCCGCTATCGCCGCATGCTGGGCTACACAGTGCTCTACCCCATGGGGTTCGACTCCTTCGGGCAGCCGGCGGAGGCCGCGGCCGTCAAGCGCGGCGAGCACCCCGCACGATGGACCTACGAGTGCATCGACCGGATGCGCGCGCAGTTCCTCCGCCTCGGTAACAGCTATGATTGGGATCGGGAGGTCGTCACCAGCGACCCCGAGTACTACCGCTGGAACCAGTGGTTCTTCCTCAAGTTCCTGGAGCACGACCTGGCTTACCGGGCGAATGCGCCGGTCAACTGGTGCCCGCGGTGTGAGTTCGTGCTGTCGGATGAAGAGGCGCAGGGCGGCAAGTGCTGGCGCTGCGACGGCGTGGTGACCAAGCAGCTTCGCGAGCAGTGGTTCTTTCGCATCACCCGCTATGCCGATAGATTGCTGGACGACCTGGCGCAGCTCCGCGAGTGGCCCGAGCGCGTCCGCACCATGCAGGCGAACTGGATCGGCCGCAGCGAGGGAGTCGAGTTCGAGCTGGAGGTGGTCGGGAGCGGAGAGAAGATCCGGGTTTTCACCACCCGCATAGACACGCTCTTCGGCGTCACGTACGTGGTGCTCGCACCCGAGCACCCCTTGGTGGATCAGCTCGTGGCCGATCCGAAGATGGCGCGGGAGGTGGAGGAGTACCGCGCGCAGGCAGCGGCCCGCACCAACGTGGAGCGGATCTCCGAGTCCACGCAAGAGGGCGTGCCGCTCGGGGTCTCCGTCGTCAACCCGGCGAACGGCGAGCGTATTCCGGTGTGGATTGCGGACTATGTGCTGCTGGAGTACGGCACCGGCGCCATCATGGCCGTGCCCGGGCACGACCAGCGGGACTTCGAGTTCGCCACCCTTCAGAACTTGCCCATCCGCGTGGTGATTCAGCCCGAAGGCGACACACTCGACGCGGCCACAATGAAGGAGGCCCACGTCGGCACGGGCAAGCAAGTTAACTCCGGTCAGTTCGACGGCCTGTCCAACGAAGAGGGGAAGGTGAAGATCGCGGACTGGCTGGAGGCGCGGGGCATCGGACGCCAGGTGACGAACTACCGCCTCCACGACTGGCTAGTCTCGCGCCAGCGCTACTGGGGCACACCCATCCCCATCATCTACTGCGACGGCTGCGGGGTCGTGCCGGTTCCGGAGGCCGACCTGCCGGTGGTGCTGCCGCGGGACCTGCCCTTCACCGGGACGGCCTCCATGCTGGGCGAGGCGGAATCGTTCGTGAAGGTCGCCTGCCCGAAGTGCGGCCGTGCCGCGCGGCGCGAGACCGACACCATGGCGCAGTGGATCGAGTCCTGCTGGTACTTCCTGCGCTACACCGACCCGCAGAACGACCAGAGGCCGTTCCGCCCCGAAGTGGCCGACGCCTGGATGCCGGTAGACCAGTACATCGGCGGCATCGAGCACGCCGTGCTCCACCTGCTGTACTCCCGCTTCTTCGTCAAGGTCCTTCACGACATGGGGATGACGAAGGTGGAGGAACCCTTCATGCGGCTCTTCACCCAGGGCATGCTCCAGATGGAAGGCCAGACCATGAGCAAGTCCAAGGGCAACGTGGTCGGGCCGGACGAGGTGATCCCCAAGTATGGGGCGGACGCACTGCGGACCTACGTGCTCTTCCTCGCCCCCGCCGATCAGGAGGCGGACTGGAAGCAGGGCGGGATCGAGGGCATCTCCCGCTGGCTCAACCGGGTGTGGCGCGCGGTGACGGGCCGCCTTCCGTTCTTCTGGTCCGACTGGCGCGACCACGTCTCCGAGGCTCGCCGCGACGAGGCGGTAGCTCTTCGTCGCAGGACCCATCAGACCGTCCAGCGGGTGACAAACGACATCGCCCGGTTCCACTTCAACACCGCCATCTCCGCGATGATGGAGATGGCCAACCATATGACAGAGGCCATGAACAGACTCGTCCATACGGGCGGTTTCCCCGACGTCGCGTTGGCCTACTCGGAGGCATGCGAAACGCTGACCCTCCTGCTGGCCCCCTTCGCCCCGCACCTGGCGGAGGAGTTGTGGCACCGTCTTGGGAAAGCGCAGAGCGTGCACCTCGCGAGCTGGCCCGCGTACGACGCGGAGGTGGCGCGGGAGGAGCAGATCACCGTGGTCGTGCAGGTGAACGGCAAGCTCCGCGATCGCCTCCTCGTAGGGCCGGACGTGTCGGAGGAGGAGTTGAAGGCGCTCGCCTTCGCCTCCGAGAAGGTGAGGCCATACCTCGAAGGAAAGACCATCCGGCAGACCCTGGTCGTCCCGGGGCGGCTGGTGAGCATCGTCGTGGGCTGAACGGTCGCAGGCGAGGGAAGAGATGCTCTACCTTTCGAGGGGGGAACAAGCGGCGCTGTTCCTGCTCCTGGCGGCCCTGCTCGCCGGCGCGGGAGTGCTCACCTACCGGCGGGGCGTTGCGGCGGGTCGCGCGGAGGTCGAGAGGTCCGTCTTCGTGGAGGCGCGCCTCCCGCCCGCGACCGCGTCTTCTGCTCCCGGGGCATCACCAACTTCTCCGGGGGCGGCCGCCGAGCCCGCGCCTGCCGATCCGGCTCCGTCCACGCGCGGCCGCAAGCCCGTGCCCTCCGGGGTCATCTCTCTGAACTCGGCCACCCTCGAGCAACTCGACTCCCTCCCCGGCATCGGCCCGGTGTACGCGCAGCGCATTCTTGCCTATCGGGAGCAGCTCCGCCGAGAGAACGGAAGAGGGTTCACCAGCGTGGACGAGTTGCTCAACGTCTCGGGGATCGGGCCGAAGCGCCTCGCGGCTCTCCGAGACCGCGTGGTTCCGTAAGGTTGTAGGGTTTTCATGACAACCTTTTGGGGGGAACCCCCATCGTGGTGTGTCCCAAGAAGGAGTACACTGAGGTAAGCCCCTTGCCGAGGGGCCGCGCGGCCAACGGGCGGGGCAGCCGTCTCCCCGGGAGAAGCGAAGGGGGAGATCCTGCGGAGGTGGCGCCGAGCGGGGAACTCGTGTAGGGCAAAGGTCAGTTTGAGTTTGAGCGGAGACTCCACACAGCAAGGCCTCGACAAAGGCGCGGAGCGGGTAGCGGCCAAGGCGAGGACGCTCGTGCGCGATTGGCTGGGTGATCTGGAGCACGCGCAAAACGGCGTGCTTCGCGCCTGCCCGCCGCGCCAGATGGAGCAAGCGTTCTTCCGTTACGTGCGGGAGGCGAAACCGCAGCCGGCCCTCAACCGGGCCTTGGCCGGCTGTTCCCGAGAGGATTTGCGGCGCGCCGCTCGTCTGCTCCGGACGCGCGTCGCCGCGCTCTCGCCCGCCACTCACGACGAGGCCCACCTGAAAGTGGGGGCGCTTGCCTTCGCCTCCTGTCTCCGCACCCTCTCCTTCGATCGGCCCGTGGCGGAGCCCGCGGCCGCCCGCGAGGGGCCGGGCGACGCGGACTCTCACGCGATGCGCGCCACCGAGATGCTCTGGCACACCGCCGCGGCCTTGCGCGCGGCCAAGACCACCAGCGCGGCGGCCCGCGCGCTGACCGAGGGCGCGGCCGGCTTGTGCGAGGCGCGTCGCGCGGTGTGGTGGCGGCGGGAGGGGAACGAACTCGTCGCGGCCGGCGCGCTGGGTTTCTGCGTGCCTCCGGAGGGCCTCTCCTTCCGGCTCACCGGCGGGTTCTGGGGAGACAAGGCCCTTCACCGGGAGGCGGTGGTGGAGCTTTCCGCGGAGACCCCGGAGCACGCCGCCCTGCTTGCGCGCGTCGAGGCCGAACGGGGCGTGATGGTGCGTCTGTGGGAGGGCCACCGGTGGATCGGCGCGCTGAGCGTGCACGACGGGAACTTCGACGAGGAGCGCCGCGATCTGCTCGCCGCGATCGCCGAGCAAGGCGCGGCGACCTTCCGCGCGGTGGACCTCGAACAGGCGCGGGAGCAGGCCAAGTCACAGCACGCGGCAGAGGGCGGCTTCGCCTCCGCCCTCACCACCGCGGCGAATCTGGAGGAGTTGCTCACCCAGGTCTGTCTGCACGCCAACACCGTCGCCTCCGCGGATGCCTGCTGCCTCTTCCTTACCGACGAGGACGAGCGCCTCCACCTTCACACCCTGTGCACCCTCACCTCCGAAGAAGCGGACCAACTCGGCCCCGATCTGGAGGCCGTCGCCGCCCGCGCGACCGTGGGGAAACCCAGCGAGGTGGTATGGCTGAACGAGGCCAAGCTCCGGGAGGCCGGGCACGAGGCCCTGCTCGAGGCCGGCTACCTCGGCGCGCTGGCCCTCTCCTTCGTCGCCCGCGAGCACCCCCTCGGCACGCTGGTGCTGCTCGCCCGCCGCCCCGCCGCCTTCGGCGCGCGGGTCCGCCAGGAGCTGGCCGCCTTCGCCCTCCAGGCCACCGCCACCATCGAGAATATGCAGCTGTTCGAGAACGCCCAGCGCCGCCTCACCGAGATGTCAGACCTCACCTGGGTCAGCAGCCGGGTGGCCAGCACTCTCGACCCCGACAGCATTGCCCAAACCGTCTCCCGCGCGGCCGCGGACGTCCTCGGGGTGGCGCGGGTAGCTCTCTTCCTGACCGACGAGGACGGGGAGTTCGTGCCCCTCCCCAAGGGGCAGGTAGGGTTCGACACGGTGAAAGCGCAGCACCTTCCCGCGGCCGGCCACCTGGGGGCGGAGGCCCTCGACTCACAATCCACGCGTACGGTGGCCGATGCCGTCCGGGAGGCGCGCACCGAAGACGCGCTCGTCGAGTGGGCGCAGGCCACCTCCCTCCTGTGCGCCCCGATGATCGCGCCCCAAGGCCTGAGTGGGTTGTTCGTGGTGGCTGAGGACAGCCCCCGCATCTTCGGGCTGCACACCGTCACCTTGCTCGCCACCTATGCCAACCAGGCCGCGCTGGCCTTCCAGAGCGCGATGCTCTACCAGCACGCGGTGCAGCACGTGCGTCGCCTCTCCCGGCTCGGAGAACTCTCCGACGCCCTCGGCTCGGTGACCGACCCGAGCCAGACCGCGAGCTTGACCCTGAAGACGGCCGTGGAGCTGCTCGACGCGCCCGTCGGGTTGATCTGGCTGATGAACCCGGAGGGCAGCGAACTGGAGCTGAAGGCCGTGCACGGGCTGTGGCCGGGCGAATGGGCCATGCAGCGCCTGAAGCCGGGAGAAGGGCTGGCCGGGCTGGCGGCGCAGTCCGGACGCCCGCTGGTGAGCCTGGACGTCACCCGGGACGGCCGCTTCACCTACCGCCGGCAGGCGCGGCAGAAGGGCCTGGGCGCGGCCGTTGCCGCACCCCTCATCTCAAGGGGCCGCACCGTCGGCGTCCTCAATCTCTATCGGAAGTCCCCCGCCCGCTTCTCCGACGAGGACAGACGCCTGCTCATGTCCCTGGCCAGCATCGCGGCCGTGTCCATTGAGAACACCAACCTCGCGCGAGAGGCGCAGCACCGCACGGAGTTCGTCGCCGCGATGATGGCCGAGGTCAATCACCGGATGCGCAACAGTCTCCAGTCCGTCGCCGGCCTGCTGCGCATGGAACTCGAGCGTCCTCAGGCGCGGTCCGCGGAGGAGGTGGTGCGCCGGGCCATCGCCCACGTGCAGGCAGTGGCGGCCGTACACGAGGTGATCCGGGAGCAGGAGGTGCCCTTCGTGGACATGAAGGAAGCCGCGCTGCGCGTGGTCCATGCCACCCGCGGGCTGCTGCGCGACCCCTCCATTGACATCCAGGTGACCGGCGCGCGCGTCCTCCTCCCCTCGCAGAAGGCAGTCAGCCTCGCGCTCGTCCTGAACGAGTTGACGGACAACGCCATCCGCCACGGCCTGGCCGGCCGGTCCAACGGGCGCATCTCCGTCAGCCTCGCGGAAGTGGGCGGGGAGGTGGTGCTTCAGGTGCGCGACAACGGGGTCGGGATGCGCGGGCCCATCCCCCCGGCAGACAGCCGGGGACTGGGGCTTCAGATCGTGCAAGGGCTGGTCGAGCAGGAGTTGGGCGGAACGGTGGAGTTCGAGGGCCGACATGGGTTCACCGTGCGCGCCCGGTTCTCGAAATTGCAGCAATCCCGCGACATTGTGCCGCTTTGACCAGCAGGCGGCAGCCGAATCTCCCCACCGCCGCACCCATCGTCGGATATACTCCGGGTGGTGAAATGCCTGTCCAGGAGGTGCACGCGATGAGCAGAATCACATGGCTGCTGGCTGCGCTGTTGGTGATCGGCGTCTTGGCGATCGCGGGGCCGGCGAGCGCACAGGGGACCGCGACTCCGCAGCAACCGGCCGCGGCCGGGGAGTATCCTAACGTGAGCGGCGTCGAGGCCTTCACCGCCGCCGCCAACTACATGTCGCTTCCGGGCTATCTCCGCTGGATGACCTTCAAGGAGCAGGGCCTGTGGCTGACGTACGCGGAGGCCCTTCGCATCGTCCAGTCTCAGCGGGGCGGCCTCGCCTGACCCGCGCGCATCGGCGCGCCCGAGCGGGGCCGAGCGGCCGTGCCCGGCCCCAGTTTCTTGGCCTGGCCGCCTGCCTGCTGCTGGCCGTGGTGTCGTGCGCTTCCTGCACCTCGGCCAACCCGGCCGTGGGCGCGACGGGTGACCTCGCTCTCCTGACCCCGGAGGCGCGCGAGAGGGCGGTGATCCACCTGGCCGACAGCGGCGTTGCCAGCGTGCTGATCCCCCTGGAGTGGGGACGCGTGGAGCCGCAGCCGGGCCGGTTCGTCTGGGGTCGCGACGACGCCGCGGTGGGGGCGGCGCGTGCCCGCGGGTTCGAGGTGGCGCTGATCCTCGGGCCCACCGCTCCCTGGGCCGTGGATCCGAACCTGGGCCTCTCGCCTGACCTGGCGTGCTTCTCGGTGCCGAAGTCGCTCTCCTCGTGGGACCGGTACGTACGGCGGGCGGCGACCCATTTCCGCGGCAAGGTGCGCGTGTGGCAGGTGCGCGCACAGCCGAACGCACGCAACTTCCGCGGCTCTGTCGAAGAGTACTTCGCGCTCCTCGCGGCGGCCGCCCGCGTTCTGCGGGCGGTGGACCCGCAGAACCGGATCATCCAGCCCGAGTCCGTGCCCTTCGACCCCGCGGGCCTCGACCGGCGCTTGAAAGCTCCCCTCGGAGGGACCTGGGACATCTGGGGGGCGTACCTACCGGCCCGCGCCGACCTCTCTCCGAGCGCGCTTGCCCTCGCGATGATGACCACCGAAGTGCTCGCTCCCCCGTCCGCCAGCCGGCCGGTGTGGGTGGTGGGCGCGGCCGGTGACCTGACGGCCGATCGCTGGGTGCAATACTACCTCCTCGCCGCCGCCTTCGGCGCCTCCCGCTTCTACGCCCCTCCTGACATCCTCCATCCGCAGTGGGCGCCGGCCCTCTCTCACTTGCGTTACCAGGGGTTCCTCCGGCTCGGGCCGGGCGTGTGGGCCTTCGCCTTCACGGACGACTCCGGCCCGGCCGTGGTGGCGTGGAGCGAGCAGGAGACGCGGCTCCCGCCGTCCGCGCTTGCGCCGGTGTCCGACGCGGCCCTGCTGGCGACGAGCGCGGCCCTCGGCGGGCTCCCCGGCTCGGCCGGCCTTCTCGCCGGGCCCGCGCCCATGCTCACGCTCGGCCCTCGCCCCGTTCTCCTGCGAGGTCTCGACATCCGAGGGGCGCGCGCGGGCGCGCCCACCCGCGCGGACGTGCTCGCCGCGCGGGGAACGCCTGACCTGAGCGGGCTTGCCTCCGTCTCCGTGGACTACAACCGGCCGGGGCAGCCTGAGGTGGGGCTGTACAACCGCGCGTTGCGCGCCTTGCCGGGCGGCAGCGTGTGTGAGCTGCCGCATCCGGATCGCATCGCCGTCGGAACGTGTCTCCGACCCGGCCCGGTCGCACCGGCGGCCGACGTTCCCTGGGTCTACTTTGATGTGGACGACTCGTGGCTCTACGGCGCGCGGGAGCGCCTCCGGGTTGCTGTCACGGTGGAGGTGGAGGCGCCTGCGGCCGGCAAGGAGGTGGTGGGCTTCAACCTCTACTACGACGCGGTGGACGGCTACCGCACCACTCCCTGGCAATGGGTGGACGGGGGCGGGGGCTGGCGCACCTACCGCGTGGTCCTCGAGGGGGTGAGCTTCACCAATCGGAACGGCTACGACTTTCGCATCAACGCGAAGGGGAGCCACCAAGACCTGTGGGTCGCCTCGGTAAAGGTGGAGAAGCTCGGGGCGCCGGCCTCCGCGGGTTAGTTGACCGCCACCCCCTCGCCCGGCGCGGGGGAAGCGGGCCCCTGCGCCTGCAGCCCGTGCAAGATGGCCGTCAGGTCCAGCCCCAGCATCACCGGGTCGAGTACCTGGAACTCCCCCTCCTGACGCGCCAGGCTTCGCACCGGCACCTCTTCCTCCGCCGCCCGAGCGGGCTGGCACTCCGTCTCCAGCACCCGGGCAAAGGGGTTGTCCGGCGCCGCCGCGTTGGGTCGCGTCACCACGCCCAAGCGGCCTCCGGGCAGTCCTAGCAGCGTTCCCCACGGGTACGGCCCGAGCATGGTCACGAACTGCCGGAAGAGGCGCGGCTCGACGTGCGCCTGACACTCCGTCTGCATCAACTCCAGCGCCCGCAGGGGCGGGAGCGGCGGGCGATAGGGGCGGGTGGTAGTGAGCGCGTCGTAGATATCTGAGATGCAGGCCATCATGCTGTATAGGTGCAAGCTGCGCGGCCAGCGCGTCCTGGGATAGCCGCTGAGGTCGCAGCGCATGTGGTGCTCGAAGGAAACCACCGCCACCACCTCCGGCAGTTTGGGCTCGCGCGCGAGCAGTACCGACCCGTCCACCGGGTGGCGGCTCATCACCTGGAACTCCGGCTCCTCCAGCGGGCCGGGTTTGCGCAGGATCTCCAGCGGCACGAGAATCTTGCCTACGTCGTGCAGCAGGGTGGCTATCCCCAGCTCGTCGAGCTGCTGCCGGTCCAATCGAATCTGGCGCCCCAGCTCCCCGGCCAGGACACAGATGTTGAGGGCGTGGATGAAGGTGTACTCGTCCATCCCCTTCAAGGAGGTCAGGTTGTAGAGGATGGACCGATCCCCCAGTACGTCCTCCACAATCTCGCACACGCTCTTCTGCACCCCGGTGACGTCCACCGGGCGACCCGTGCGCACCCCCATGGCCGCACCCCGCAGCACGTCCAGCGCGGTGGAGTGCACCCACCGCCAGTCCCGCTTCGACCCGCTCGCTAGCCGGCCCGCGAGAATGCGTTCTACCCCTCGCGCCTCCAGCGCGCGTGCGAGGCCCCCCTCCTCCGCCAGCCCTCCGGGGTCCGCGGCCAACACGGCCACCAGTTGCTCGAGGTCCTCGAGCGTCACGCCGCGCCGGAAGACCAGAGACTCCGCCTGGCGTCGCAGACAGGCCCCCAGCAGATTGCCCAGCGAGGCGTGAGGGGCCACCAGCGGAACGTCCTGCAGCACGATGTAACCACTGACAAACTTCACGGAGAACTCGCGGCGCTCCCTCAGGTAGGCCGTGAGATCGGCGTGCAGGCCCGCCAGCACGGTGCGCACCATCGGGTGCGCGAGGTCGTAGAAACTGATGTTCTTCATCGCGCGGGCCAGGTCGGTGACCAGCCCGATGCACACGGTCTGCTCACCGGCAGAGATGGAAGCCGCGGTGCTAGCAGACACGGCCGCCCTCCTCCCGGAGGTTGTGGGCCGGAGCCTGCGCGGCGTCTCGCAGGGCGTGCAGGCAGAGTTCCCGGATCGCGGGCTGACGGCAGCGCCGCCATTCCTCCAGGGCGCGCCGCGCCGGCGGCGTGCCGATCCGCCGCAGCGCCTCCACCGCGGCCGCGCGCGGCCCGGTGCGGCAGAACCGCGCCAGCAGCCCTCCCCCCATGAGAAACTCGGCGAGCGCCGGGATCGCCTCCGGGGAGCCGATGCGCCCCAGTGCACCCGCCGCGGCCTTCTTTACCGCCGCGCCCGACCCGAAGTCCGATTCCCGACCCAGCAGGTAGCACAGCCCCGGCACCGCCGCCGCGACGCGCAGTTGCCCCAGCAGCGACGCCGCCGCCGCGCGGATTTCCGGCAGCGGATCCCCAAGCAAGCGAACGACCACCTTCGCTCCCTCGAGGTTCTGTGTTTCCCCCACCGCCCGAATCAAGGCCCGTCGGGCCTGCGGGTCCACATGCACCGCCGCCACGGCGATTTGGCTCGCCAGGTTGGGGAGGGAGATCTGCAGCAGCACGCGCAACGCCCGTTCCAGATCCACCACCGGCAACTCGGCCAGCAGATGACGCAGACCGGAGAACGCCGGCGCCTCCCGCTCCGCCAACACCCGCATCGCCTCCCGCGCCTCCAGCCGGTGGCTCTGCCGCGCCAGATCCATCAGCGCCTCCAGCCCTGGGTCGCCCAACTGCCCCAGCATCTCGATCAGGCCCGGGCGCGCCTCCGGCGGCCGGCGCTCGATCTCCCGTTGCAGCAGCGCAATGAGATTCCGGTTCACACTCCGCTGCAGCGCGCTTTCCGCAATCGCCCTGCGCCCCGTGCTCGCCCCTCCCTCCTCGGTCAGGTCCTGCAGCAGTCGCCTGACGATACTGATGAGCAGCTCTCCCTCGCTCGTGCGTACGGCCTGCTGCAAGCTCTCCACGAGCCCCTTCACCACGACCGCGTATTGGCTCGCGTTCACCTCCGCATCGAGCAGGTCCAGCAGCATGTGGGCGCGCGACCGTCGCACCGCGCGCGGCTCGAGCGTCCCGAGCAGGTCGGCCAACTCCACCCTCGGGTCGGCCGGCCGCTCGGCGCCCCCTTCCAGCAGGCGGGGGGTGCTGTCTCCGTGACGCTGCGTCAGTTCGGGCAGGAGCATCCCCACGACGTTGCGGTAGACCTGCTCCGGAATCCCCTGCGCCAGGGCCCGTGCGTGCAGACCGCGCTCCAGCGCGAAGGCCTCCTCCCGGTGCGACAGGAGGCGATGCAAGAGCAGCGCCAGTCCTTCCGAGCGCTCGGTAGTAATGCTGCCAGGGTAGTCGAGCACCAGCGACAGGCGGCACTCGAACGTCATCTGCTGGGTGAGCAGCGCGAGCACGTCCGCGCTTCCCTCGCTCGCCGGCGCGGGCGCGCGGAAGATGTGCGCCCGCCAAGAGGGCCCCAGAGAGCCCAACTGCGAGAGGATGGAGGCCTGCCAGCGCTGATAATTGGCGCTTCCCGTGTTGAGGGCGATCTCCCCCGCACTCTGGAGGAGGGAGGCCAGCACCGTCGCGACCACGGCCGTGGGGGAGTCGGTGTCCGCGGGGTCAAACGGCACCGGCTCCGCGGTGGAGGCGCGGATCTCCTCCAGCGTGCGGTACTCCGCGACCGAGCGCACCAGGTGAAGGCATGTCTCCAGAATGTGCCGCAGCGGTTCGACCGCCTGCGGGTCAATCTCCCGACACACCTCGATCCACGCGGCCTCGCACTCCTGCAGGTCGCGCTTGAAGTCCAGGTCCTCCACCAGCAGCCCGCCCGTCCCGTCCGGACCAAAGGCCTGCATCAGCCCCCCCGTGGAGAGCAGCAACTGCGCCTCCTCGGCCAGCAACTGCAGCAGGCGGCCGAGATCGGAGGGTTCCAACGTGCTGGTGAG
>Ga0315282_10001609_pt1 | contig 42317 bp, 35 predicted proteins | sample YL17G07_20_MG_FD_203693 | JGI IMG/M metagenome (GOLD analysis project Ga0315282, IMG submission 203693) | Sediment microbial communities from Yellowstone Lake, YNP, Wyoming, USA - YL17G07_20 | ecosystem: Environmental > Aquatic > Freshwater > Lake > Sediment | place: USA: Wyoming | collected...
GGATAAATGGCCTTTGGGTGGAGCACCTTGGCGCCAAAGTAGCTGAGCTCCGCCGCCTCCGCATAGGAGCATAGCTTCACAGTTCGTGCTCCGGCAAACACGGCCGGATCAGCGGTCATGAGACCCGGAACGTCCTTCCAGATTTGAATGTCGGACGCATCAAGCGCGGCCCCCACAATGGCTGCCGTATAGTCGGAGCCCTCAAAGCCGAGCGTGGTCGTCGCGCGCCACTCGTCACTCATAATCCAAGAGGTTCGCCAAGATGCGCATTCACGGCAGCTTGGTAGATCCTCCCCGCGAGAGCGACATCTTCCAAAGCTATGCCGTTGGATTTGAACAGAGTGATTTCGCTTGCGTCTTCACGCCCAGGAAAGTCGCCAACGACCACCAACCCAAGTTCCCGGGCATCCTCCCAGTAGAACGCTTCCGCTTCGGCTGCGCTTGCCAGATCGCCGGACTCCAGCATCGACTGCTCGACCGAATCGACCACCACACAGGCACTGCGGCGCACTGTCTCCACATCGATCTCTCGCCTGCTCATATGGTTACAACCGATGGCGCTTATGTGGGCCCCCTGAGCCAGCCATTCTCCGTTGAACACCGGCTCCTTCGAGGTGGTAGCCGTGATGACAATGTCCATATCCCGCACCGCCTCCTCAGGACTGGAGGCCGGCTCGACCCGGATTCCTAGTGTCTCACTCATCTCCTTGCAAAATTCCTCGCGGCGCTCCCGGTTGCGCCCGAAAGCCACGATAGTCTTGATGGGACGGACTGCGCAGACTGCCTCAAGCTGAGAGCGAGCCTGGAAACCGGTGCCAAAAATGCCGAGCCTGGATGAGTCGGGCCGCGCCATGTACTTGGTTGCGACGCCCGTGGCTGCCCCCGTGCGCAACTGGCCTAGCAGCTCGGCCTCGATCATGGCCATGAGGCGGCTGTCTTCGCCGCCGTAAAGGAGGACGTGGAATTCCGTCCTGCCATCGACAGTGATGTAGCTCTTGAGCCCGGCTAAGCCCAGTGTGGGGATCGACGCGCTCATCACGTGCAGCATGCCGTGCTCGAGGCGGCAGCGTCGTCTGGGCGCATTTTCAGTCTTCTTTTCTCCTTGCAGCCGGAATGCCTCCTCGACAGCTTCCAGCGCCATCGCCATAGACGCGAGCTTCTTGACGTCAGATTCGCGTAACAAAATTGCCATGAATGTTCCTCACCAATAGTGAATCGCAGGCCCGATACTCATTGAGGACCCGTTGCAGCCTCAACTATACTGAACCCGAACTACCTGTCCAAGCAAAGATTATTCAAGCTCCGGGGAGGACGATACAGCGTCCGCATGATTCATAGTTCTCCGACGCTGCCCGCAAGAGTTCTTCGCGTCACTTCCGCAGTCCTGGCAGGGCAACGGCAAAGTCGCAGCCATCGGCGCCGGCATCGGAATCGGGATCGCAATCGGAATCGGATTTGGTCGCCTAACGCTGCAAAAAGGCCGATAGCGATCCCGATTCCGACCCCGATTCCGAGTTTTGACAGCGGCAGTGCCGCGGAAAGTAGCACGCTCAAGCCCCGCAGGGATTGCGGGTCTGACTTTGCCGGAGCCCTGGCAGTCCTGGACATACTAGTTGAATGCCTGGCACCCCGGAGCTATACTCTTGCTTGGCCCGAGAGGGTAATGCCGATCCAAGCACCCGCATTAGGACCCTCGAGCGGGGGCGTCAGGAATGCCGGCTACGGCCAAAAAGCAAGATCCAGCAGAGCTGGAGCGCCTGGTCACGTGGCAACTCACTCGGGCCCTTCGTGTTTGCGCCCATCTGAATCCGGCTTATCAAGCGCTGTTAGAAAATGATCCGAACGGTCCACATCGCCAAGTACGTCCTCGCTGAAGCGGGGATGGTGTTGCGCAATGCAGCCGTCCACGTTTCCGACCCTGGACGCATTTCGAGACTGGAGCCCTGGCAAAGTCCTCCGCCGAATTTAGAAACCAAGGTTGTCGACTGGGGCTCTGCGATCATACTCCCGGGCCTGATAAACGCTCATTCTCACCTGGAGTTGACCGGGCTGCACAGGCACGGCAGCAGGGCCACTTCCTTCACTGGCTGGCTTTCCACCGTGATGCAGGAAAAACAACAATGGACGCCGGAGGACTACTGCGAGTCTATCAGACGGGGTGCCCGGCTGGCCCTAGCCTCGGGCACCACGCTCGTGGGGGATATCTCGACCAGCGGCTTCACCTGGGAAGTGCTCAAGACGGAAAAGCTGCGAAAAGTGGTCTTCGAAGAAGCGATCTCGCTCCTGCCGGAAAAAGTGAACGAGGCCTTCTCCACTCTGAAATCACGGCTTGAGCGCGCAGAGCCCGACGGTTTCCTGTCATCCAGCGTCTCGCCGCACGCTCCCTATTCCGTCTCGCCCGAACTGTACCGCGCGGTGGCTGACCTTGCGCGTCATCGGAACGTGCGTCTGGCTACTCATGTGGCTGAGACAAAGGAGGAGCTGGAGTTTCTAAAATACGGGTCCGGGGAGTTCAAAGACTTTCTTTCCGGACTTGGAGTCTTGCCGGACGGATGGAAGCCTCCAGGGCTGGCTCCCGTGCCTTACCTGGAAGGATTCGGCCTTCTCGATCACCCTGCCATCCTCGTCCATTGCAACTATCTGGACGAACAGTCGATGTCCACAATTCTGAGCCGGAGTTGCAGTGTGGTCTACTGCCCGCGGAGCCATGCCTTCTTCGGCCACGAGCCGCATCCGGTGCGGCAGCTGTTGGATATGGGAGTCAACGTGGCCCTGGGCACGGACTCGCTGGCGAGCAACGACTCCTTGAGCATCCTGGACGAAATGCGTTTCCTGTTCCGGACCCGCAAGGACCTGAGATGCGACGAAATCATCCGCATGGCTACGCTGAACGGCGCGGTTGCACTCGATTTCGGGAACGTGCTCGGCCGCTTGAGAAGAGGTTACTGGGCAGACATGACCGTGCTTCGGCTGCCTGAAAGCGTGAGCGGCCGCAATGTGGTGGCGCAGCTTCTGGAGGGTGCCGGTGAGTGCCTCGCCACCATAGTCCAGGGCGAGATCGTCTGGACAAAGGCGCCAGGCCTGCAAACGACTGACGAATGACCCGTGAAGAACTCTTCACTCATTGTCCGTCAAATTGTGAGAGATTCGCATGTTTAGAAAGTCGATCTTCTTGGGCTTGATGCTCATGCTCGGAACCATGCTTGTGTGGCTCATCCTCAAGGCACGCAAGGAAGCACAGGCGCCGGGAGCGCCTGTTGAGATCGTGAGGACGGCTAAGTCAAGCCCCACGCGCGTCATTATCCCGCAGGATCTGGATGCTGCGGAATCCCGTGTGGAAATCCCTCCTGCCGGCAGAGGGCAAACGAAAACTGCTGAGCGCAGCTCGCACGCCCACGTCGTGATCCGCAATCACGGCACAGTTGCCTACCACGACTTCATGCTGAAGCTGACGTGCTTCGGGAGCAACGGAAAGGTCATCGACACTCAAACCCGATTGGTGCCGGGAACGATCCAGCCCGGTGAGACTATGACCGCGGACGATATTGCGATTGATAACCTCCCTGAGGGCACCGTGCGCTGCCGCATCAGCGTTCTTTACGCCGACCTGGGTCCCGCCCCGAGTCGTTGACAAGGCTCGTGCTTCCGTGTCCGTGCAGGTGCGAGCGGCGGACGCACACCTGAAGCTGTGAAGAGACTCCCTGGAATCCCGGTGCTGGGGAAGATTTCACGTTGCGTCGCTCGCTCATCACCCCAGCCCCTGGACCATCCTCTCCCCGCCGGCGTTTATCTGAGGAGACCGAAAGAGTTGCGCTTGTTGACATACTCGTATCTGCATGATAATCTCCTGCGCAGATACGGTCTGCGATGAACCTTATGGGTCGCCGATCGCCGGGACAGAGATTCATGAGACGATGCGCCGTCACCCTCACGCTGATCATTCTGGCGTGCGCCGTTGCGGTTCCTTCAGCCGCAGCGGCCGAGGGAAACGGATCACTCGCTGGAACGGTCATGACGACCGATGGCCGCGGTCTAGTCGGCGCCGTGATCGCACTGTTCCGGCAGGATGATAGCGGCGCGATCGTTTCGCTCACAAGATCGGATCAGCGGGGGATTTACGGCCTCGACGGTATTGCGCCCGGTTCTTATTCCTTGCGCGTAAGCAGATACGGCTACCAGGTGCTCAACTCGCCCCGCGTAACCATAGGTCCCGGCAAAACCACAACCGTCAACTTCGTGCTCCAGCAGTTGCTCGACTTCATCTCCGCCAGCCATGATCCGCGCAATTGGGACCTAAAAACCGTGATGCGGAGCACGTCCGACCGCCGCCTGATTTTTCGCGATCTTCCAGGAATAGCGGCGGGCGAGGAACGCGCCGCGGTCTTCCATCGCAGCGGCACTCTTAGCATTGTTTCCGGCGAGCTTCTGAGCGAAAGCAATTACGCACGATACCCAAATCGCGGCGACACCGGCCTCACCTCAAACTTCGCCTTTGTCGAGCCGGTCAGCCAGCGCGGCCGCATGATCTTTTCCGGCCAGCTAACTTCGGGCTCTGATTCGCTCTGGAGAGTGCGCAACACTTTCGACTACCGCCCGGATCCAAACCGGGACTGGAAGTTTTCGGTCGGCTATGGGCGTTTGAATCCCGGCAGCCTCACCATGGGAACGCTGGCTCGTCCCGCGCTGTTTTTCGAACGGGATCCCTCTTCGCGCGATTCCGGCGTGGAGACTCTGGCCGTGGGATTTCAAGCCCGCAACCAGTTTTCTGACAGCCTTGCCCTGGAATATGGTGTTGACCTCTGCCGCATCAACTACGGCCCTACCAAGAGCGTCTTGAGCCCCTACTTGCAGCTCGCCGTCGCTCCGTATCATGGGTGGCTGCTGAGGACCATGATGACTTCCCGACGCATCGATGCCAACAGCATTGTCGACCTGCCGGACGGCGAGACGCTTAATCTGCTGGAACCCGCGTACATTTCCGAGATCAACAACCAGATCCGCATCAGTCAAGTCAGACACTCCGAGCTCTCGGTAGCCAGAAAGCTGGCCGAAGACACCACTCTGGAAGTAACAGTCTACCGCGACCGCGCGGACGGGCCCGGCACACCCTTCCTCATGACCACCAGCACCAAGGGCGAAAAAAAGTCGACTGCTGCGGTTCAACTCCGGGAGGACCAGGACGCCCAGCAGGGTCTGCGGGTCGGTTTTACCCGCGTGCTGATGGACTCCGTCCGAGGCTCGGTCACCTACGATTATGGCACTGCAGCCGGTCTCTCCAGCCTGAATCAGCTGATGCCAAGCGACGTCATGGCGACGCGCTTGCTGGATTTCATCCAACGCTCTTACTATCACTCGATCAGCAGCCAACTGGAAGCCAAGATTCCGCAAACACGAACGCACGTACAGGCAACCTTGCGCTGGTATCCCGGGGATCCCCTCAGCCCGATCGACCAGTTCGCAGACAGGATGGACGCCGTCGCAAAGGGAATGAGCTTCTCCCTCAGGCAGGTCATACCAGTGCCGGAATTCATGGGTTGCCCCGGACGGTGGGAGGCTCGCATCGATGTGCGCAATCCGTTCGATCAGGGGATGAACCGTATCCCGACGAGCGATGGGGAACTCATCCTAGCCCGTAGTCCGCGCACTGTTCGTTTCGGCTTGAACCTCAACTTTTTTTAACGAAACTGTCTAGCTACTGCTGCCACCATTGCGCTCTCTGTGGCGATTTTCACCTGTTGTCCGATTTAGAGTATCCGCAGACCGGCTCTTGCCCCCAACTATTCAATGCATTTATACTTGTCGTGACAAGGATGTGGACATCCAAGATGTTGGATTTCAATCCAAACACTTGAAGTTCTGTGAGACCTGAATTGGAGCTTACGCTGGCTCTCATAAGTAAATCGTGCGCCGTCAACGTTTAGGGCCAGCTTGGACTCGTAGGTTCATTCCAGTCCTGGTATGAATATTGCTTATCGGAACTCTGGGCTGTCTACCCGGTTACCAGAGTCCAAGATGAATACGTTCCCCGTGCCCTTCAAGACCGTCGCCAGCGTACTGCTGACGATCTTCATGGTGACGATCGGCATTCTGAACCTGCGCGATCGCGCTACCTGGAAGGATCCGACGGACGGTGTCCTCTGGGTTGAGTCAGAGTCGGGACTGAAGGCGGTAGAAGTGTTTCCGGGTGGGCCGGGCGCAACGGCCGGCATCAGGCCGGGCGATGTGCTGTACTCTCTTGACGGCAACCCTATTGTCAACCTGGGTCAATACTCAGACAGTTTGTATCGCAAGGGATCATATGGGTCGCTTGTCTACGGGCTGATGTCCGGCTCCGGGATGCGCGAGGCGGTGCTCCAGCTGGCTCCGAGGGCATCACTGAAACCCGAGGACGCGCTTCGGATTCTTCTGGCTTTTCTCTATCTGGGCATAGGAATATTCGTCGTCGTCCGCGGTGGCCGCCTATCGCGGGCATTCCATTTCTACCTCATTTGCGTGACTGCCTTCGTCCTGCACTTGTACAGCTACACGGCGAGAATTGGCACTCTGGATCTGTTAGTTTACGCGCTCTCGATCTTCGCGATCTTGCTGCTGCCGGCGCTTTTTCTCCACTTCTGCTTGCGTTTCCCGATCGATCCAAAACCCGCACGCAGCCAAGCGCCGCTTCTCTATGTCCCGGTTATCGTCCTGGGTGCGGTACAGGTTCTCTGGTGGACCGGCCGATTGGCAAATGTAGGACTGCCGCGCAACGCCCGTTCGAGCGGGATCATCGACCGCATTCACCTCGTTTATCTGTGCGCCGGCCTTTTGATCGGAGCGTTCATCCTCCTGCGACGGAAGCTGGCGGCGCAGGATCTGACGACACGCCAGCAGATGAAGTGGGTCAGCTACGGAACCCTCGCCGGCATTGTGCCATTTGTCGTCATCTATGTTCTGCCGGTGCTCGCCGGCGCGCGCGCCAGCTTCGCGATGCTTTGTTCGCAGCTGTTTCTGGGCCTGATTCCGCTGTCGTTTGCCTACGCCATCCTTCACTACCGGCTGCTGGATGTCGAGGCGATCGTGCGCCGCAGCGCAGCCTACCTGGTGGCCAGTTCACTCTTACTGGCTCTCTATCTGGTGTTTGTCTTGGTGTTGGGAAGATGGCTGGAATCGATCATTCCTGAAGCCGATTTTGTGATCGTCTGCATCGCCGCTCTGGCGATCGCCATGATGTTCGCGCCGCTCCGAAACTCGATTCAGGGGCAGCTGAACCGCTTTTTTTACAAAGAACAGTTCGATGATCGTGCCAGCCTCCTTGATTTCGCGCGCACGCTGAGCAGCGAAATCAGCCTGCCGCGCCTGACCCGCAGGATTCTCGAGCGGATTGCCAAGACCTTTCAAGTCAACGAAGCCGCCTTGTTTCTCGCAGATCCTGCAAGCCGCGAGCGCTTTCGTCTGGCAGACGCGATGGGGCTGCACATGCCTGTGGCAGACGCATGGTGTCTGGCAGAAGCCGATCTCGGCCCTGGCACGCCGGCAGGCAGCCTGGATCCCGCGCAAGGACGAAACGGCCTGCGACGGGCCCCCGCTGCACTGGCCGCGAAGGGGCTGCACTTTTTGCAGGACCTGAGATTGCATGGAAGGCGCATCGGCGTGATCGGCCTGGGACAGCTCCCGCAAAACGGACATTTCTCGACGGAGGATCTTGACCTTCTGGATGCCCTCGCCGGCTATGCGAGCATCGCGCTGGAAAACGCCAACCTTTACCGCTCCGTCGAAACCAAGGCCCTGGAACTCGAACGACTCAAGATTTACACGGAAAACATCATCGAGAGCATCAATATCGCGGTTCTCGCGCTTGATTTGGACGGCAGGATCACCTCCTGCAATCGGGCATTTGAGGAGCTTTACGGGATCGGCCGCATGCAGACCGTCGGCTACCAGGTCGAGGATCTTCTCGGCAGGGAAGTGGTCGCCTCCATGCAAAAAGCTGCCGGGGCAACAGGCTGGCAACTCAAGTCGGCCGGTAACATTTTCAAGCAATACATCGAAAACCACAGAGGCGAGAAACTGATCGTCAACCTGAGCATGATCCCGCTGCTCGATTCTATGGATCTGAATTCCGGCTGCCTGATCGTAATGGACAACATTACCGACAAGGTCCGTCTCGAGGATCAGCTGCTGCAAGCCGAAAAACTGAGTTCCATTGGGCTGCTGGCCGCCGGGATCGCCCATGAGGTCAACACTCCGATCACAGGTATCTCGAGCTATGCCCAGATGCTGTTGAAAGAGACCCCCGCCGGTGACGCCCGCAAGCCGATTCTGGAAAAGATCGAGAAGCAGACATTTCGGGCCGCTGAGATCGTAAACGGGCTATTGAATTTCGCCCGCGTGAACGGGAGCGAGTTCGAGGACCTGGATCTGAACCGCCTGATTCGCGAGAGCCTCCTCCTGCTGGAACATCAGTTCAAGCAGAACCATGTGGATGTGGTATATGCCCCAGACGAGTCCGTCCCCATGGTTTATGGAAACGCGGGTAAACTGCAGCAGGTGTTTGTCAACCTGTTCCTCAACGCCAAAGATGCCATGCCCTCCGGAGGGACACTGAAAGTCAAGACTTCAAGAAATGACAGAATGGTCGTGGTGGACATCCACGATTCAGGCGTCGGCATCACTGCCGAAAACATCAGGAAGATCTACGATCCGTTTTTCACCACCAAGAGCACCGGCAGGGGCACGGGACTCGGCCTCGCCGTGACCTACGGCATCGTCCAGGAACATGGCGGCCGGATCTCCGTCGACAGCATCCCAACCAAAGGAACCCATTTCAGGCTGAAACTGCCCACTCGGCAAGCACTCGAGCAATGAACGACAAGGGCCGCATACTCGTGGTCGATGACGAGGAGGTCGTGCGCGACGTCCTCTCCACATTGTTGAGCGCGGAAGAGTATCTCGTGGATCTGGCGGAAACCGGCACCCGGGCGCTCGAAATGGTGCAGGAAGGGGACTACGACGTCGTGCTGCTGGACCTCATGATTCCGGGCATGGACGGCCTGCAGGTGCTCGAGGCCTTTAAGGGGAGAGAAAACGGCCCGGCAACCATTGTTCTCACGGCCTTTGCATCGATCGAGAGGGCTGTGCGCGCCACCAAGCTAGGCGCCTTCGACTTCATCACCAAGCCGTTCAAGAACGATGAGATTCTGGTGGCGGTCAAGAACGCCATGGAGCAGCGCCGCTTGCGCAATGAGAACGCAAGGCTGAGGATCTCTCTGCAACAGCGTTTCAGCTACCGGAACATCATCGGCAAGAGCGCGCCCATGCAACAGATCTTCACGCTCATTTCTCAGGTGGCGCCGAGGCGCAGCACCGTCTTGATTCAGGGGGAGAGTGGGACCGGCAAGGAGCTGGTCGCCAAAGCGATACACGCGGCAAGCACCCGGGCCAATGCCCCGTTCGTAGCAATCAACTGCGGAAATATCCCATCAGAGCTTCTTGAAAGCGAAATCTTCGGCCACGTCCGCGGCGCCTACACGGGGGCCACAAGTTCCAAAAAGGGGCTGTTCGAAGCAGCTGAGGGAGGAACGTTTTTCCTCGACGAGGTCGCAAGCATCTCGCTCGAGATGCAAGCCAAGTTGCTGCGCGTGATCCAGGAGCGCGAGTTTCGCCGCCTGGGCGGACTCGAGAACATAAAAGTCGACGTGCGCATCATCGCCGCCACAAACAGCGATCTGCAGGCGGCCGTCGCCAAGGGAACCTTCCGCGACGATCTTTACTATCGGCTCAACGTGATCGTAATCAAGCTGCCGCCCCTGCGCCAGCGCACTGAGGACATTCCTCTGCTCGCCGATCACTTCATCAAAAAGTACTGCGATGAGAACGGCAGAGGCCCGTGCACCGTGGATCCGTCGGCCATCAAGATCCTCATGGACTACGACTGGCCCGGCAACGTACGGGAGCTTGAGAACGTTCTGGAGCGCGCCGTCGTCCTCTGCCCCGGAAATGTCATCACCGGGGACCTTTTTCCCAAAAACCTCACCACGGTCCAGCTGCGCGTTGCGGGCGCCTCTCCCGGAGACAATCTTCCGCTGAAAGAACGCGTGGGGGACTTCGAAAAGAACCTGATTCTGGCCGCGCTGGAAAGAACCGATTGGAATCAGAAAAAGGCGGCTGAGCTGCTTTCGGTGAATCCGACGACCCTCAGCGAAAAGCTGAAACGCCTGAGAATCAAACCGCGCTGACCGCATTACCCCCGGGAAGTGATAATCGACGAATGAAAATGCTCCATGTGTCGACCCTCAATCGCATCGGGATTGCTTGAATTGTCCCGCGGTGGTAAATACATTTGTGCGGCCGGCCTGCGCCGCTGAAACTTGCAGGCGGCTGACCCACTCTTTATAGCTGGTGAATCGATGAACTTGTCGTCATTCTGCTGGCAGCTCTTGCATGGGAAAGTGGCCGATGAAAAATGTGCATTTTAGCGTGTGGGTTGCTGTCGTCGTATGCGCGCTCTTCGCAGCGTTGCCGGTAAGGGCGGACTATATCAAGGCAGTCCAGTATTACAAGCAAGGGCAATTCGATAAGGCGCTGCAGGAGTTGAAGCCGGACCTCGATAAGAGCCCCGACTGGGAACCCGGCCACCGCCTCGCTGGGCTCTGCTACTTGAACCTGAAAAACAACGCTTTGGCTATCTCCGAGTTTGCCCGCGCTGTTCAGCTCAAGTCCACGGAATTCACCACCTATCAAGGCCTGGCGCTCGCCTACCTCAACAGCGACAAACTCGACAACTGCATCCAGAGCCTCCAGCAAGGGGAGCGGTTCGCGAAGGAATCATCCGATCTCTACTTGTTGCACCATGTGAGGGGAGCGGCGTATTTCCGCCAGCAGAAGTATGATCAGGCGATCGACGATCTCACGGGCGCCATCCGCATCAAAGCCGCCGATTGGGCCGATTACTACCAACTCGGTGTGTCTTACTACAATCTGAACCGCTACGATGAAGCTCTCCAGGCACTGCTGAAGGCGCTGTCGATCAGGCCCGGCGATAGCGCTACGGCCGGATACCTGGGCAAGATCTATCTCAGACAGGGCGCCTCGGCCCTCTCGGCCAAGCAGTACAACCAAGCTCTCGACTTGCTGGCCAAAGCGGGAACGTACGCTCCGAACGACGGTTCTGTGCTCTACAACATGGGTGAAGCTTATCTTTTCCTGAACAAGTATCCGGAAGCGGAAAAAGCTTACACTCAGGCCCTGACTCTCTTGCCCGGCAATGTGGATGTTCTCCAGCGGCTGGGCCTCGTCTACGAAAGGCAGAAGAAGTGGGATTCGGCGCTAAGAGCCTATCAGACGGCCTACGATTCAAACCCGTTGCCGAGCCTGAAAGATGATATTGCCCGCATGAAGGACCAGATAAAGAACCCGGATCAAACAAAAAAGAAGAAGCTAGCGCACGACTGAGTAAGAGGCCGTCCAGTTGCGGACGTTTCCCCCTTCGTCTATTGCGGCGATACGCAGCCCGTAATGCCCCTCCTGGCGTGCCGGATCGATGGGAATCTCGAACTGCGTGCACTGGCCGTCGGCTGCCTTGGCTTCACGCCCCTGCAGCACCTTGCCGCTCGATTCATCAATGACGAAGATCCCGGGCGCAGAGAGACCGTAGGAGCGGTCGTGCGCGAAGAGCTGCATTACGAGGGTCGTCCCCGGCTTCACGCGGTCCGGAACGAAAACGACTCGATCCAGCGCCGGCGCCTCGTCCTCCGTAGTGATGGAGACATCAGCCGGCTTGTAGCTGCGAACTCGATTGAGCCACTCAGCCTCCACGGCAGCAGGAGACTTCAAAGCGGCGCCCAGGCTCCCTTCCAGGTCTCTCTTGGCCATCGACTCGAACAATTTCAACACCCGTTGCCGCCCATTAAGTTCATGGCAGACCGTGAGCAGGGTGATCCCGGGCGCTGCGGCGCGGAGATCATGGTTGCTGCCGGATAGTTCGGCCCTGCCCGACAACTGCGCCAATCCCAGAGGATTCATCCGGTCAAGGTAATAGCAGATTGCCCATGCCGCACCCAGTCTCTTGACCGAATGGGAGAACTCGCGCGCAAGCATCTCCGACATTCCATCCAGCAGAAAGCGGTTTTCCTCTCTGGCAGCTCCGTTGCCCGACAGGTTGATCAGGGCCAGACGCGCCAGCGCACGAGTTGCACCGTGAATCAGAAAACCCTTCATGTCCGGCGCAGCCGCCGGATCGTTCATCCCGATCGAGATGGTGCTGTTTTCCGGATCGACGGTCGCTGTGCCGTCCTGAAATTCAACCACAATCAGGACCCGGCTCGGCAGCCGCCCCCCGGCCGCAGCCTGGATGAACTGCCAAGATCGCTCCAGATCGCTGATGGAATCCCTCCCAAGCCAATGGCGCTCGACCGGGATGCGGATGCGCACATGCCTTGCTACAAGGCTATCGTCCATCACCTGGGCCGCCAGCATCGGCGCAAGAGAAAGATGGCACCAGCACGCCCCCATACACGCGAGCGTGACGGGCACGAGGTTCCTGACAGAGCCGTGCAACTTGCTGGCAAACATCTTTTTGCAGATCAGAGATGGTGAATGACGAGGCGCCTCACGAACCCGATTTCGACACAAAACTGCTGAGGGCGCTCGACTCTTCGTTATACCAGTCAAAAACGTTGACCAGTTTGGTGACGGTGAGAAGATCTATCACTCTTGGGTTAGGGGACAGGAACTTGAGCGCGCCGCCCGCCTTCCGGATGGCCGTAAAACATCGGATGATTTGGCCCAAGCCGGCGCTGTCGATATAGGGGACCTTGGCAAGGTTTAGGAGGAAGTTTTTCCGCCCGTGCGCCAGCAGTTCGTCCACCGCCTGCTTGACCTCGACATCGCCCTCGCCGAGAAGAATCTTCCCTTCCACATCGAGAACCATGACATCGCCCACTAACCGGGATGACAGCTTCATGAGCACCTCCGGCAGATAAGGCAGAAACTAACATAGCCCTCCGCCCCTGTCAAAGCGAGAGTGACAAGCAGGAGCGTTTCAAACGCTGCCGGGAATTTTGCATGTTGCAGATGCGGCACCCGTTGACTATGCTATACATTATTGTGCTAAGAACAGCCACTGGGGGCAGATCCCGCTTTCATCCGGGGTCAGAAATGATAAATCCTATTCGTTCGGTCGCCGCCCGGGAGATCCTGGATTCCAGAGGCAACCCGACGCTCGAGGCGGATGTCAAGCTCGAAGGTAGCTTCTGCGGCCGTGCGGCCGTGCCCTCCGGCGCCTCCACCGGGGTCCATGAGGCGGTGGAGCTTCGCGATGGCGACCAGCTTCGGTTTTCGGGCAAGGGCGTGCTCCGGGCCGTCGAAAACATCAACAATATCATCGCCCCGGCTCTCGTCGGCGAAAATGCCTTTCAGCAAAGGGCCATCGACCAGATCCTGATCAACCTCGACGGATCGCCAAACAAGGGCCGTCTGGGCGCGAACGCGATCCTGGGCGTGTCCATGGCCGTCGCCCGCGCCGCCGCAGCGGCGCTCGGAATGCCGCTTTACCGTTATCTCGGAGGCACCAACGCCTGCATCCTCCCCGTGCCGATGATGAACATCCTCAACGGCGGGGCGCACGCCGACAACAACCTCGACCCCCAGGAGTTCATGATCGTGCCTGCCGGCGCAAAGACTTTCAGCGAGAGCCTGCGCATGGGCGTCGAGACGTTCCATGCCCTGAAGGGCGTTCTCAGGAAGAAAGGGTACTCGACCAGCGTCGGGGATGAAGGCGGCTTCGCCCCCAACCTGAAATCGTGCGAGGAAGCCCTCGACATGATCCTGGAAGCCATCGATAAAGCCGGATATAAGCCAGGCAGTCAGATCTATCTGGCCATCGATGTCGCCGCGAGCGAGATGTACGAAGACGGAAAGTACTTCTTCAAGAAGTCGAGCGGGGCGCGTCTGCCGGCAGAGCAGATGATTCAGCTGTACGAACGCTGGGTGCAGCAGTATCCGATCGTGTCCATTGAAGACGGCATGGCCGAGGACGACTGGCAGGGATGGATTGCGCTGACCGAAGCGCTCGGCGAGAAGATTCAGCTTGTGGGTGATGACGTCTTCGTGACGAACTCACAGCGCCTCGCAGCCGGCATTGCCGACGGCGTGGCAAACAGCATTCTGATCAAGCTGAACCAGGTCGGCACGGTAAGCGAAACGCTGGACACCATCGAGCTGGCAAAGAGCGACAGCTACACCACGGTGATCTCGCACCGGTCCGGCGAAACCGAGGACGCCTTCATCGCCGATCTTGCCGTCGCCGGCAACGCGGGGCAGATCAAGACCGGATCCGCCAGCCGGACCGATCGCGTGGCGAAGTACAATCAGCTGCTCCGCATCGAAGGCGAGCTTCGGGGCCAGGCACGATTCTTGGGCAGCCAGCTCTTCTGAGCCGCCAGGACCTCCAAGACCACAGAGGCCGAGGAAGTCTTTCGCAGCTTTTTGCGTCCTCTGCGGTTCGTGATCCGGTCCTGGTTCCTACATCGCGATCCGAGACTGGCATGGCTCTTCTGGAAGTCGAAAAACTCTCAGTCTTCTATCACACCGCTTCGGGGCCGATCCGCGCCGTGCGCGACCTTTCTTTCGAACTGGCGGCAGGCGAATCGCTCGCCTTGGTTGGTGAGACCGGGAGCGGCAAATCGAGTGTCGCGCTTGCACTCCTCGGGCTGTTGGACAGCAAAGGACGGGCCGCAACCGGCGAAATTCGCTTCGAAGGACTGCCGCTTTCAACGGCGCACCGTCGTTCCTGGAATGCCGTGCGCGGCAGAAAGATCGGGATCGTCTTTCAGGATACGCGCGGTGCACTCAACCCGGTACTGACCGTGGGTTCCCAATTGACGGAGGCGGTGCGCGCGCATCGGCGCATCCGCAGCAGGGAGGCTCGCGAGGCGGCGGCTGCGCTGCTTGTCGAAGTGGGCATACCTGAGCCCGGTTTTTATCTGCGCCGTTACCCAGGCGAGCTATCCGGCGGCATGTGCCAGCGTGTCGCGATCGCTATCGCAATCTGCAACCGGCCCAGGCTCCTCATCGCCGACGAGGCTACCAGCGCACTGGACCCCAGCATTCAGGCGCAGATACTCGAGCTTCTCCGTGAAATGCGGCAACGCTACAGCCTCGCCCTGCTGCTGATCAGTCACGACCTGGCCCTTGTGTCCGAGGTCTCGGATCGTGTGGCGGTTATGTACCACGGCCGCCTGGTCGAATCCGGCAGAGCCTCGGACGTTTTCAGACGGCCTGCGCATCCTTATGCCGCGTCCTTGATTCAGTGCCAGGCGGACCTGCGTCACCGGTGGGATCAGCAACCGCTGGCCGCCATCGCCGGTTCACCGCCGGCCGGTGGGCAGGAGCTGCCCGGATGTAGCTTCGCGCCTCGCTGTCCAAAAGCGGATCCCGCTTGCACCAAGAGCGTGCCGCTGCCTGTGACCGTTTCCGATCGCCACTGGGCCGCATGCCTAAAACCGACACGGGATTCGTAATGGCGCCTATCCTCGAAGTCCGAGGCCTCCAGAAGAGCTTTGGGACGGGTTTGCTCCAGAAAGGCCGTCACGTACCCGCCCTGGCCGGCGTCGATCTGACGGTCGAGCAGGGAGAGACGCTGGGGCTCGTGGGCGAATCCAGCTGCGGGAAGACAACGCTGGCTCGCTGCGCCCTGCTCTTACTGATGCCTGATTCCGGCTCCATTTTTTTCGACGGCTGCGATCTGCTCCGCCTCTCGCCGGCCGAAGTGCGCGCCCGGCGCCGCGAGTTCCAGATGGTCTTCCAGGATCCTTTCGCGTCCCTCGACCCGCGCATGACGGTGCGCGAGATTCTAGCGGAGCCCTTCACGATTCACAGGCGGAGCGAGGTGCATAGCCATGAGGAGCGGGTGCTTGAGCTGCTCGATAAGGTTGCCCTGGACCGCAGCCTGCTCGGGCGTTGCCCCGGGGAACTGAGCGGAGGTCAACAGCAGCGCGTCGCCGTCGCGCGAGCCCTGGCGCTCAAACCTCGGCTTCTGGTCGCCGACGAACCGGTCTCTGCCTTGGATGCTTCCGTTCGGGCCCAGATTCTGAATCTTCTTGGGGATCTTCGGCAAAGCCTGGGACTCACACTGATCTTGATTTCACACTCGCTGCCCGCGGTTCAGTACTTGTGCACGCGTGTCGCCGTCATGTACCTGGGTCGCATCGTCGAAGAAGCTCCCGCGGCCGAGTTTTTCATCGGACCCATGCACCCGTACAGTCAAGCGCTGCTCGAGAGCGTACCCATCCTGGATCCCGAGCCGGGCCGCAAGAAGCCCGTTTTGGCCGGAGACGTTCCTTCGCCTGCCGCGCCCCCTCCCGGATGCCCCTTTCATCCGCGCTGCCCTAAGGCGTTCGCCCGGTGCAGGGAGGAACGCCCCGCGCTTCGTTCAAGCAAAGCCGGGAAAGTAGCGTGTTTTCTGTATACGTAAGGCGGGGAATTGTCGTACAAATGTGACAAATCTCTGGAAGGAGGATTTCATGGATAGCCCCGAAACAAGTGCGAGCGCTGCTGCCGATGCCGGCGCCGCTCAAATGAGCTTCTTTCAACGGCTGGCGGGTATCTATTTTGAGCCGGCCAAAACGTTTGCAGACATCAGCCGGAAACGGTCCTGGGTCGCCATGTTGGTTTTGGTGAGCATCGTGACCATTGGCGCGAACTACACGCTGATGTATCGCATGGATCCCGCCGACGCTGCGGTCAAGGGGCTGGCAATGTTCAAACCCGTAATGAAGAAATTCATGAGTGCAGACCAACTCGCGCAAATGGAGGATCAGGTGGCGAAACGGGCATCCGAGCCGCGCGGCTTCCTGGCCAAGCACTCCCAAATCGTCACCACCCCCATTTGGCTGTCTGTTACCTATGTCATCCTTGCCACCATTTTCCTGCTCGCCTTCTTGGCAACAGGGGCGGGGATTTCCTTCCGGAAAGCCTTCACGGTTACGATCTGGGGTACGGGACCACCGGCGATTGTGCTGACGTTGCTGGGCATACTCTTCATGTTTGTGAAAAGCCCGGCGGATCTTGAAGTTGTCCCTGTCTACAACGTCGTAAGCAATCTGGGTGCGTTGGTCGATTTTGTCGCGCACCCCGTGCTGAACAGCCTCCTCTCATCGATCGATCTGTTTTCCATCTGGACGATCGTCCTGCTTTCGGTGGGCTTCGCAGCCGTATCGGAAAAGAAGCTCACGGCGCGGAAGGCCGCAATTCCCGTTGTGTGTTTATGGGTCCTATGGATTCTGCTGAAGATGGGATTTTGGGCGATCCTGAGCTAGGCGACCAGATCAGTGCGGGGTAGAAAGTGTCCTTTCGTCGGTGCCTGCAGCGGTCTTTGCGGTGATTTCTATCGAATCCAGGAATCCCGACAGGACCCGACGGCCGGCAAACAAAGGCGGGCGCCCCTCGCCAAGCGCGCAAGGGCTGCCCGCTCTTTCTATCAGGGGCTGATCCGCTGGCCGGGCTAGTGCGGAACGGGTTCGTCGCTCGAGATCATGCCGTCCAGTAACCGGACCACGCGATACGCATGCAGCGCGATGTCGGCTTCGTGAGTCACCAGAATGATTGTGTGACCTTTCTCATGCAGCTGGTCGAGGAGTCGCATGATGTCCATGCTGGTTGCCGAATCGAGGTTCCCGGTCGGCTCGTCCGCCAGAATGATGGAGGGATTGTTCACAAGGGCCCGGGCAACGGCGACGCGCTGTCTCTGACCTCCGGATAACTCGTTTGGTCTGTGGTACATGCGCTCGCCGAGCTCGACTGATTGAAGTGCTTTGATGGCGCGTTCCTTGCGCTCGTGGGCCGGCGTGCCATTGTAGATCAGCGGGAGCTCGACGTTGTGAAGCGCCGTGGCGCGCGCCAGCAGGTTGAAGGTCTGGAACACGAAGCCGATCTCCTTGTTGCGAATATAAGCCAGTTCGTCGTCGTTCATTTCCGAGACCAGGCGCCCATTCAGGTAGTACTTCCCTTCCGTCGGCGTGTCCAGGCAGCCGATCAGGTTCATCATCGTGGATTTTCCGGAACCGGACGGCCCCATGATGGCCACATATTCGCCTCGATGGATCTCAAAGGTCACCCCGCGCAAGGCGTGGACCTGCTCCGTACCCATCTGGTAAATCTTTACAAGATCTTCGGTTTTAATTAAGACGTGGTTTTGACTCGCGTTTCCGTTGCCTCTGCTCATGTCACTCCTCGAATCGCCGTAGCCCCTAGCTTGGCGACTTAGTTGCCTCCGGCTTGGTGCTGGTCTCGACTTTCACGAACGCTCCGTCCTTGAGAGTCCGTAAAGTCTGAAAGCTCCCTGATACGATAACTTCCCCTTCCTGAAGGTTCGATTTTACCTCAATTTCCGACTCGCCGGTTATCCCTGTCTTTACGGGACGGAACCTTGCACGATTGTCTTTATTAATTACGAAGACTCCTTCAAGTTCTTTCTTGTTAATTTTTCCTTTTGAGTTATCGGCCCGGGCTACGGATTCCGCCTTCTTCGGCTTCCCGAGATCCGGCTCAATGTAGTTGCCGTCCTTGTCCACCTCAACTTCCCGGATCGTCAGCGCCTGTATTGGAATCGCCAGCACGTTGGTCCTGGTGTCGGTGACGATGTCCGCGGTGCACGACATTCCGGGTCGAATCTTGTCGGACGGGCTCTTGAGCGTCACGACAACCTTGAAATCCTTCGCCTCCTGCTGCGCAGCGCCGGCCGTAGTGATGGGACTGTTTCCAATCTCTGTGACTTCCCCATCGAACGAGACATCTGGAATCGCATCCACCTTGACCTGCGCGGCATTCCCAAGGGCCAGGCTGACGATGTCGGTCTCATCCACCTTGAGCTCGGCCTGAATCACACTCATATCAGAAATGGTCATGAGGGTTGCCTGGGGAGAATTCAGGGTGCCGGGCACTGCCCGCTCGCCTTTGTGGACCAGCAGTTGGGTGATAACCCCGCTTAGAGGAGATGGAATGGTGGTCTTCCTCAAATTGTCCTTCGCCTGGTCCAAGTTCGCTTGAAGCGTCTGCAATCGGGTCTGGGCCGCCTCATAGTTCCTTTTCATCTGCTGCAGGCTGTTATCCGAGATCTTGATTGCGGTCTCTTGCTGCGCAACCGTCTCCTTGGCCACTGCGTACTGCGACTTTGCGGCGTTCAGGTTGTTCTGCGCCTGTTCATATTCCTCGCGCGAGATGAGACCCTCTTCGTTGAGCTGTTGACTGCGGTTAAAACTGTTCTGGATTCGAACCAGATCAGCCTGAGCTTTCTCCGCTTGTGCGCGAGCCGATGCCAACTGAGATCTTGCATTGGCGATGTTGTGCTCGGCATTCACAATCTGAAACTCCTGCGCCCGCAAGTCTTGCCTGGAGGCATCGTATTGCGCCCGGCTGGCATTGGTTGCGGCTTCGTTCTGGAAGGGGTCGATCCTGAGCAGAATGTCGCCTTTCTTCACCTTGTCGCCTTCACGCACCGGGAGATCGGTCACGACTCCGGGGATTTCCGCCTGAAGGTCTACATAGTCCTTGGTGCGGATCTGGCCGCTCGCAGAAACCTGTGCCTTCAGAACATCCTTGCGGATGACTTTGGCACTCTGCACAACTACATCATCCCTGCGTGTGGCGCGGATGCTGAAGAATACGATGAGGACCAGCACGGCACCAGCGCTGCATATGATCCATATCTTCTTTTTCTTGCTCATGTAACGCCTCCAGCGGTATCGCCATTAGTACGAAATGCGGCCGGAAAAGGTTTCAATTAACTACCCTGTCCCCGGCCCGGCCGCCGGAATCGGATATGATGGCAAACAGAAACAACTATGTTACACGACTTGCGGTGAAACAGGAACCTCAGCTTCTGCCAACTCCAGGGCCGCGGCAAAGTTGTGATTCTCAGAGCCGGAATCGGTATCGGCATCGGGATCGGCCTTTAGTGTGATGCGCGCCTCGCCGTTCCTATGGCCGACGCCGATAGCGATTCCGATCCCGACCCCGAATGTCTCCCTTGGCAGATGTGCCGCGATCAGCGGAAACCTCCCGCCTTCAGGGCTCCGCGAACGGCTTTGCCCTAGCCGTGCTGCCAACTCAGTCTTGTGTTAACGTTATGGGAACCCGGCCGTTGGGCCATCGCGGTAATTGAGGCCGTTGCGGCCCGTTTGGATGGAGCGGAACATGGTGCTGATCAAGGAAAAGGTCACGCAGGCCATCGCCATTCTTAAGGAGAAGAACGTCGACTGCTGGATAACGTTCGTCCGGGAGAGCGCCATCAACGGCGATCCGGCCCTTGAGTATCTGCTCAGCGCGGACGTCACCTGGCACACGGCAGTGATTTTGACCTCCGGCGGGGAAGCGTGCGTGATCTGTGGCGAGTACGACCGGAAGACGGTCGAGGACACCGGGGCATACCAGCGGGTCGTCGGATTCGTGAAAGGGATCCGTGAGCCGTTCCTCGAAATCATGCGGCGGCTCAATCCGTCCGCCATTGCCGTCAACTATTCCGAGGGAAGCGAGATCTGCGACGGCATCACGCACGGCATGTACCTCACACTCATTCACCTTCTGAGGGAATTGGGATACGAGGACCGCGTGATTTCGGCGGAAGCGATCGTATCCGCGCTGCGGGAACGGAAGGCTCCAACGGAGCTGGCACGGATCAAGCAGGCCATCAAGATCACCGAAGAGATCTTTGCCAAGGTCGCCGAGGTCATCGCACCGGGGAAGACGGAACGCGAGATTGCAGCCTTTATGAAGGCCGAGGTGGATCGGGCCGGGCTCGAATTAGCCTGGGAGCCGTCGCATTGCCCTGCCGTCTTTACCGGACCCGAAACCGCGGGCGCTCATTACGCGCCCACGGATCGCCGCATAGAGACCGGCCATCTTCTGAACATGGACTTCGGAGTGAAATACCAGGGGTACTGTTCGGATTTGCAGAGAACCTTCTACATCTTGGAGAAGGGACAAGCCGAGCCGCCTCCGGCGGTGAACAAGGGACTGGAGACGCTCGTGGATGCCATCGAACACAGTCGCCAGGCCATGAAGCCAGGTGTGCAGGGAATCGAGATTGATGCAGTCGCCAGGGGCGAGATCACAGCCGCCGGCTATGCTGAGTTCCCGCACGCCTTGGGCCATCAGGTCGGGCGTTTTGCCCACGACGGCACAGCGCTTCTGGGTCCTGCATGGGAGAAGTATGCGCGCAAGCCATTCGCGCCTCTCGAGCCGGGCATGGTATTTACCATTGAGCCGCGGTTGACGGTGCCCCGCCACGGCATCGCTACAATCGAGGAGATGGTGGCTGTGACCGAATCGGGCGCAGAGTACCTTTCCTCACCCCAGAAAGAGCTGATTCTGGTTCGAACTTGAAGAGTTCACCTCTTGCGCACGTTTTCGAGAGCGATCTTGTTCATCCGCTGTTTTCCCGCCTTTCTGCTCAGAGAGTGATCGTTTCCTCGTACACGCCGAAGACTTCGCGGAGGCAATCGGAGATTTCGCCCAAAGTGGCCAGTGCTTCGACTGCCTGGAGGATCGGAGGCATGAGGTTTTCGCGCCCACAGGCTGCCGTGCGCAGCCTGTCGAGCGCTCTCCGCGTTTCAGCCCCGTCACGTTGCGCGCGCAACTCCGCAAGCCGGCGGCACTGATCTTGGCCCACCTGCCCGTTCACCACGAGGATTTCAACCGGACGCGAGCCGGAGCCGGCGAAGCGGTTGACTCCGACGATGACATCCTCGCACGACTCCACCCGCTTCTGGCGGCGGTATGCTGATTCCTGAATCTCGCGTTGGACATAGCCGCGCTCGATGGCCTGGAGCATTCCGCCCATCGAGTCGATCTTGAGAATATAGTCTTCCGCTTCGGCTTCGATTTCGTCCGTCATCTGCTCGATGGCATAGGATCCTCCCGCGGGGTCGGCGGTGTTGGCGACCCCGCTTTCATACGCCAGGATCTGCTGCGTACGCAGCGCAGTGCGTGCCGCCGCGGCCCCGGGCAAGGCCAGCGCTTCGTCCATTGAATTGGTGTGCAGCGACTGAGTCCCGCCCAGGACGGCGGCAAGCGCCTGAATCGTGACCCTCACGATGTTGTTCTCGGGCTGCTGCGCCGTGAGCGTGCTGCCGGCGGTCTGCGTGTGGAAGCGGAGCATGCAGGAGCGCGGATTCTCCGCGCCGAAGCGCTCGCGCATGATCCGGGCCCATAGACGGCGCGCCGCACGAAACTTCGCAATCTCCTCCAGGAAGTTGTTATGGGCATTGAAAAAGAAGGAGAGTTGGCCGGCGAAGTCGTCAACCCTCAGACCGGCATCGAGCGCGCTCTCAACGTAGGCGATGCCGTTGGCCAGAGTAAAGGCCACCTCCTGCACGGCCGTGGAGCCTGCCTCGCGGATGTGATACCCGCTTATGGAGATCGGGTTCCAGTTGGGAACCTCCCGGCAGCAGTAGCCGAGAATGTCGGTTGTGACGCGCAACGAGGCGGCGGGCGGATAGATGTACGTGCCGCGCGCGATATACTCTTTCAGGATGTCGTTCTGAGTCGTTCCTCGCAGCGCAGCCCACGGGACACCCTGGCGGCGGGCGAGGCAGAGAACCATCGCCAAGAGAATGGCCGCCGTGCTGTTGATCGTCATCGAGATCGAGACCCGGTCCAGGGGGATGCCGCGCAGCAGGGTTTCCATGTCGCGCAACGAGGCGACCGAACCGCCCACCTTGCCCACCTCCCCCGCCGCCAGCGGATGGTCCGGATCGAGCCCGATCTGGGTGGGAAGATCGAAGGCGATGCTGAGGCCTGTCTGGCCTTGCTCGAGCAGGTAGCGATATCGCTCGTTGGATTCCTCTGCAGAGCCGAAGCCGGCGTATTGCCGCATGGTCCAGTGGCGCCCACGATACATGTTGGGATAGATGCCGCGCCTGAAAGGGTACTCGCCGGCTCTTTCCGACATCTCACGCCAACGCGTGTGCGGATGATATAGGTCCTTCTGTTCCATTTGACGTTCCTTCTTGCTTGACAGCACATGCGCCTTTTTCTAAGATGATGCCACGCGCAGCCATAATGCCATCGATCCCCGCGAAATATCAAAAACATTGCCGCCGGGATCGCGGGAGCACCAGATGCCGGACGCAGAAATCAAGCGCCTCATGAAAGGGCTGGAGGAAGCAATCAACCAGACCTTGAGCGAGTCTGCGAGGATCAACGAGTCCATCCGCTCGATTCACGACGCGGGATATGAGGCTTTCCTGATCATCGATGCGACCATCGGCTTCAAACGCAGGGGCAAGGCCGAAGACGAAGTGATTTCCACAGCTCCCAAGGCCGAGGACCCGGTCCGCCTGCGCATCAGCTCTGAGGACGCTAAGTTCTTGAAATCATTGAAGATAGCTGTAGACGCAGAGGGGTAGTCTCCCGCCTTACACCACGATGATTTTCACATCGTGAGCCTTTTCCACGCCTCCAACGCAGGCCGCGTTCACCCCGCGGCGTGACAAGTCTTGAAGCAAAGGGTCTCGGTCCTCCGGGTGCACCGCTATCAGCAAGCCCCCCGAGGTCTGCGGATCCAGCAGAATGTTTCGCAACGGCTCCGCGACAGAGGTGCCGACAGCGACCTTGGGCGCCAGGAGTCTCCACGTCTTGGCAATCAGGCCGGGGAGCACACGGGCCTCTGCCAGAGGGTAGGCCTCGGCGAGAAACGGAACTGAGGAAGCCAGGAAGCGAAGGGTGACGCGGCTTGCTTCGGCCATCTCGCATCCGTGGCCCAGGAGACCATAGCCGGTGATGTCCGTGGCGGCGTGGCAGCGGAAGGAGAGCATCGCTTCCGAAGCAGAGCGGTTCAGCGCAGTCATGACCTGGACGGCTTTGCGCACGGTTTCCGCGTCCGCTTTGGCACGTTTGATCGCGGTGGCGATGATCCCTATGCCCAGCGGCTTGGTGAGAATCAGGGCGTCGCCGGGAAGCGCTCCAGCATTGGTGATGACTCTTCCCGGGTGAACGAGCCCGGTGACGGAGTAACCGAACTTGATCTCGGGATCGGATACGGTGTGGCCTCCGAGCAGGGCGACGCCCGCTTCGCCGAGCTTTTCGGCGCCTCCGGCCATGATCTTGGCCAGCATCTCCAATTCGTCCTGCCTGTCGGGGAAACAGACGATTGCCATGGCGGTCAGAGGAGTGCCGCCCATGGCATAGACATCGCTGAGCGAGTTGGCGGCGGCTATGGCGCCATAAAGACGGGGATCGTCGACGATGGGGGTGAAGAAGTCGAGAGTCTGCACCAATGCTCTCTGGTCGTCGATCCTGAATACACCGGCGTCATCCGCGGTCTCAAAGTCCACAAGCACGTCGGGATTCGTCGATTTAGGGATTTGATCCAGGACCTGGATCAGGCTGCTCGCCGGCAGCTTCCCGGCTCAGCCAGAGCCTGATGCCATTTCCGTCAGTCTCTTGCGCTCAGGCACGTTGATCGCTTTCGGCGGACGGCCCGGCTTCGCCAGTCTCGGTACCCTGGGACCGGGCGGCCATGTGTTCATTCATGTTGCACTTGCCCTCGAATACGGCGCCCGCTTCAATAATAAGGCACGGCGTGTAAATGTCGCCGTACACTTTTCCTTCCTTATGGATCTCTACCCTGTCGGATGCATGGATGGTGCCGCGAAACTCTCCGCTGATAGACACACGCCGGATCGCCACCTCGGCTTCCACTTTTCCCTTGGGCCCGATGACCAGGGAGGCTTCTGAGCGGATTTTCCCTCGGATGATGCCGTCCACCCTGATCCCGTGGTTGAAGGAAAGCTCCCCCTGGAACTCTGCCCCTTCCCCCAGAAGGCTCACGATTTCACCTGCACTCTCGCTCTTGAATTTCATCGAACACCCCCATCATGACGGCGTTTCTCCGTGATAATACTATAGATTCTGACAAGGTCTTCCTGGCCGAAAAAGTAGATGCGGATCTGCCCGGCCTGACGCCCGAGACGCCCTCCGAGGATCTCGACTTTGGTGCCCAGCAGCAGGCGCAGCCGGTCCGCCGCGGCGGTGATGTTCGGGTCTTCCCGACTGGGGGATCTGGCCGGCGCTGATTGGCGCTTCTTTGCCCAGCGCTCGGCATCGCGCACGGACCATCCCCTTTTGACCATGAGATTCGCTGCCCGCACCATCTCAGCAGAGGAGATCTCCGCCGAAAGCAGCGCGCGCGCATGACCCGGCGAGAGCTTCCCACCGGCAACCATGAGCTTCACCGCCGGAGGGAGCTTCAGCAGCCGGAGGGCATTGGCGACGGTGCTGCGTTCCTTCCCGAGCTGCCGTGCCAACTCTTCCTGAGAGGTCTTCAGGGTGTCGAGAAGGCTTTGATAGGCCTGGGCCTCCTCTATCGGGTTGAGCTGCTCCCGCTGGATGTTTTCGATGAGGGACAGCACCAGGAGGCGATCATCCGGCACATCCCTTACCAAGGCAGGGATTTTCAAAAGGCCGGCGCGCTGCGCCGCCGTCAATCGCCTCTCTCCTGCAACCAGCTGATAGGCATTGCCCGATGGCCGGACGAGAACCGGTTGCAGGACGCCGTGCGTACGAATCGAGTCGGCAAGCTCCTCGAGGCTCTTCTCATCCAACTCCAGGCGCGGCTGATACGGATTCGGGCTAATCTGGTCGATGTCCAGCTCGGTGGCAACCGGCTTGGGATGGCCCGCTTCCGGTATCAGCGCCTCCAGCCCTCTACCCAGCACCTTTCTTTTCATGGTTGAGTATTTCCTTGGCTAAGCTGATGTAGCTCTCTGCGCCCTTTGACCGTATGTCATAGAAAAAAATAGGCTTACCAAAGCTCGGAGCCTCTGCCAGGCGCACGTTGCGAGGGATGATGGTGGCAAACATCTCCTTGGGGAAGAAGCTCCTGAGGTCATCTCTCACTTGCGCGCTGAGGTTGGTTCTCTCATCGAACATGGTGAGAAGGATTCCCTGGATCGCCAGCTCGGGATTGTAGCTCCGGCGCACTCGTGCCACCGTATCCAGAAGCTCCGAAATCCCTTCCAGAGCGAAATATTCACACTGGATAGGAACCAGGACGGATTGCGCCGCTACCAGCCCGTTCAGCGTCAGCAGGTTCAGCGAGGGAGGGCTGTCGATCAATATGAAATCGTAGTCCGAAGCCACGGGCGCCAGCAAGCGCTTCAGCAGGAACTCGCGGTCCGGGAGCTCCACCATCTCTATCGCGGCGCCCGTCAGATTGCGGTCTGCCGGCACAAGCTTGAGGTTGTCCAGCTCAGTGTTCAGTATGACGTGCGGCAGCGTTTCGCCCAGAATCAGGCAGTGGTAGATGCTCTTGCGCGCAGAATCCCTGGAGACGCCGAAACCGCTCGTGCAGTTGGCCTGGGCGTCCGTGTCGACCACAAGCACGCGCATTTCCGCCATGGCCAGTGCCGCCGCCAGGTTGATTGCCGTAGTCGTCTTGCCGACTCCCCCCTTCTGATTGGTGATGGCAATCGTCCTGGCAGATGTACGCACAATGCCCGGCAGAATAGCACAAGAGATTTGCAAGCCTCAAACCAAAAAGGCGTAGGCGGGGAGCAAACTGTTTCACGTGAAACAGGTCGCCAGGAATCCATAGACGGACAGCTGCCAGTTGGGGCGGCCGGGAAAATGCTCCCTCTGCACCAACCGAAGGTACTTCAGAGCTGCTCCGGCATCCTCCAGCGGAAGCGCCTTGCCGTGGAAGAGCCACAAGCGTGTCTCCGGCTTGCTCGACGCCAGCAACCCGTCCAATGCCTCGGTGCGCAGCTTCAGCCCCTTCCAGGAAACGATATCGAACTGCGGCAACGAATGCGAGCGCAGGTATTCCTCTGCTCGCAGACAAACCACTTCCGTATCGCCCAAGCACAGTTCCTTGATAACGGTCTCGAGGAAGACGGCACGCTTGGCGCGGCTCTCCACCAAGCATAGCCGCATGGCAGGATGCAGGATGCGCATGGGCACGGCGGGAAAACCGGCCCCGCTGCCGATATCCATGTGCGTGACCCTCGCCAGCGGGTATAGGCTTGATGCCCAAATTGCTTCCTCGAAGAGCTTCGCGAGCCAGGACCACTCGGTCGACGCGGTGAGATTGACTCCTTCGTTCCATTTCTCCAAGAGCGCCAGATAGGCGAAGAGACGCCGAGCCTCCTCAGAGCCGTCTCGAATGCCGTGGCGCGCGATCAACTCCCGCAACCCATCGGCAGAATTCATCACCCTGTCGCTCCAAGAAAAGATCCCGCTAGCGCCCCGTGCGGCGCCTCGCCTGGCGCAACTCCAGCTGTATGTTAAGAATAGAGACCGCGGCCGGCGTCACGCCCGGAATTCTCCCAGCCGTCGCCAGATCCTTGGGCCTTACGCGCGAGAGTTTCTCCTTGACCTCACGGCTCAGGCCGCTGATAGTCGCGTAGTCAAGGTCGTCGGGGATGCGGCGCAGGCTCAGGCGGCGCATCTTCTCAGCATCCAGCCGCTGTTGCTCTATGTAGCCCTGGTAGCGCACCTCTATCTCCACAGACCGACGCGCTTCGGCGGAAAGCCAAACATTGCGAGCGCGCATGACGGGCTCGAATTCGTCCAGGGAAGTGCCGGGGCGGCGCAGCAGCTGCTCCAGAGTCAGGCCTTTCGCCGCCGAAGGATCCACGCCGCGCAATGGGAGCACGGCCGGATCCCACCGTTGCTCCTGCAGGAATCGGCGCATCCGCGCTGCTTCCTCGTACTTCTTGCGGCAGGAAAGATAGTCGGCATAGGAGACGAGACCGAGACTGTGGCCGATAGGAGCAAGCCGCGCGTCGGCATTGTCGATGCGCAGCGACAGACGAAGTTCCGAGCGGGACGTGAACATGCGGTACGGCTCATCGACGCCGCGCGTCACCAGGTCGTCTATCAGAATGCCCAGGTAGCTGTCGGTCCGCGCGAAGACCACGCCCTCCTTGCCCGCCGCGCGCAGCGCCGCATTGATACCGGCAACCATCCCCTGCGCCGCCGCCTCTTCGTACCCGGTCGTCCCGTTGATCTGGCCGGCATGGAAGAGGCGCGCCACGCGCCTGGTTTCGAGCGTCGGCTCCAATTCGGTGGGATCGACGAAGTCATACTCGATCGCATAGGCTGGACGGACAATGCGGGCGTGCTCCAGGCCCGGAACCGCACGCACCATTTCCTGCTGGATATCGGCGGGCATGCTCGTCGACATGCCGTTCAAGTAGACCTCTTCCGTTTCCAGCCCCTCCGGCTCCAAGAAAATCTGGTGGCGCTCCTTGTCGGCAAACTTGACCACCTTGTCCTCGATACTAGGGCAATAACGGGGCCCGATTCCCACAATGGCCCCGCCGTAGAGCGCGGATCGCTTCAGATTGCTGCGCAGGAGGCGGTGAAGGCGCTCGTTGGTGTAGCCGACATGACAGGACACCTGGGGAAGCGACACCTTTCGCGTTCGAAAAGAGAAGAAGGTGGGTTCTGCATCTCCCTTCTGCTCCTCGAACTGGCCGTAATCGATGGTACGGCGGTCGAGCCGCGGCGGCGTTCCGGTCTTGAGCCTGCCCACGCGAAACTCAATCCGCCGTAAGTCTTGTGCCAAGCGAATCGAAGGCGCTTCTCCTCTCCTGCCGGCCGCTATGCGCTGGTCCCCGATATGGATAAGGCCGTTGAGGAACGTCCCTGTCGTGATGACAACCGCTCTAGCACCGACGACCGTTCCATCCGACAGCTCCACGGCACGCGCTTCCCCCCCTTCAACTACGATGCCAACCACCTCCGACTGCTGCAGCCAGAGGTTCGGCTGCGACTCCAGCCTCGCCCGCATCTCCTTGCGATAACTGGCTTTATCAGATTGACAGCGCGGCGCTTGGACGGCAGGGCCCCGGCTCGAGTTCAGCAATCGAAATTGAATTCCAGTTTTGTCCGCCACCTCCGCCATGATGCCGCCCAGGGCGTCGATTTCACGCACCAGGTGGCCTTTGGCGATCCCGCCGACCGACGGATTGCAGGACATCTCCGCGATCAGGTCGAGATCGAACGTGACAAGAACCGTCCTGGCACCCAGGCGCGCGGCTGCGCTGGCGGCTTCGCATCCCGCGTGTCCGCCCCCAACCACCACCACGTCGAAGCATTCCCGAAACGCGCGCATAAATGAAAAACCTGAACCGCAAGGCCTCCAGCGCCAAAACCGCAAGCGAATCGCCTCGAATCTCCTGCGGTCCCGAGCTCCTAGGGGCTTGTCTATTTGCCGATGCAGAAGCGGCCGAAAATCTCGCCGAGCAACTCCTCGACGCCCGTCTCGCCGGTAATCTCGCCCAATCTCCTCAGCCCACGGTGCAAATCGACGAGGACGAATTCCTCAGATAAGCCGTCACGCAAAGCTCGGGCAGCCGGGGCCAGCGTTTCCCGCGCGGCTTCCATGCACCGGCAGTGCCGCAGGTTGGTCACAAGAAGTCCGTCCCGCTCCGCAGCGCCGTCTCCGAACAGATGCCGCTGGATCGCCAGACGAAGCGCTTCGACGCCTGCGCCGGTCAGCGCTGAAACGTCGACGCACGGCCAGAGCGCTCTGTATTCGGCTTTTTGCTCAGGCGCCCAGACTGACGGCAGATCCGACTTGTTGAATGCCGCGATGCACGCGAGCGAACACAGGCGCATGCGCAGCTCGCCGTCTTCCTCGCAGCAAGGCTGACTCGTGTCGAGCACGAGCAGAATCGCATCCACGTCGGCCATCACTCGCATGCTGCGGTCCACGCCGATCTGCTCGATCTTGTTCTCGCCGTCCCGCAACCCGGCAGTATCGATCAGCCGCACCGGAATCCCGCCGACGTTGGCGAACTCCGACACCAGGTCCCGCGTCGTGCCCGGCATCTCCGTGACAATGGAGCGCTCCTCCGACAGCAGCGCATTGAACAAGCTGCTCTTGCCCACATTCGGCCGACCCATGACGGCAAGGCTGAAGCCGTTGCGCACGATTCTGCCGCGCCGGTAAGAATCTATCCACTTCGAAAGCTCCTCCAAAACCCTTTCGAGCTTTCCGGCGAGCAGCTCGCGCGACTCGATAGCAAGATCCTCCTCCACGAATTCGACCGCAGTTTCGAGGCTGACGATTACCTCCGTGAGCTGCCGCCTGATCGGCCCGAGTTGCCGTGACAGCTCTCCCGATCGCTGCCGCGCGGCAACTTGCAACTGGTACAGCGTATTGGCCTCGACCACATCGCGCACCGCTTCGGCCTGGGCCAGATCCATGCGCCCGTTCAAAAAGGCCCGCAGAGTGAATTCGCCCGGCTCGGCGAGACGGGCTCCCTCGCGGCAAAGGAACTCGATGAGATGCGAGACCACTACGGGACTGCCATGAACCGACAACTCAGCGACATCTTCGCCGGTGTAGGAGTGCGGAGCGTGGAAGCAGGTGACCAGGGCCTCATCCAGTTCGCTGCCAGTCACAGGATCGCGAACGCGTCCAAGGACGGCGTAACGGGCGGGCATTTCCGGCTGAGCGCGATGGGGCAAGAAAACTCGCGCGACGATCCCGAAGCTGCCGGAGCCGCTCAACCGCACTACGGCGATTCCCGAGCGGCCCGGCGCCGAGGAAAGGGCGCAAATGGTGTCCCTCAGGTCGACCATTTCTATAGCCTCGTCCCCTCACGCCGAAGGTTTGTGATCGGATGTGGGTGGCGTCACGTGAATCTTGTTCTCGTCAGAAGCAAGAAGCCAGGAGCCAGAACTCAGGATTCTTACAAACGCCGTGGCATCCCCAAAAGCGAAACACAAGGCCTGGCGCAGGAACCGAGAAGAAGTCAGCCGGATACTGAACGCCCATGCGCGGGTGATTCCGGCTCCCGCCTGCTGACGGCTTCTTTATCCCGCTGGGGATGCCTAGTCCGCCGGATAGATAGTGACGTTTCGATTGTCCCCCTCACCGTCGCTCTGCGAGCGAACCCCTTCGATCGGGGCCAACGCCAGATGCACGATCCTGCGTTCTCTCGGCGTCATCGGCTGCAGGCTGAGCGGACGCTGCTGCGCGATGACTTTCTGCGACGCGATCTGGGCCAGCAGCTTCAACTCAGCTTCTCGATGCCGCCGGTAGTTCTCCGAGTCGAAGATAATGGTGGCGATCTTTTCGTCTTTTCCGGTCCGGAATGCCTTGTTCACCAGGTACTCGACGCTGTTCAGCACGGCCGCGGTGTTCGAGAGGAGAATCGGCCGGTCTGGGCCCGACAGTTCCACCCATACGACGCGGCCGTCCGCGCGCACGTCGAGGTGCAGATTGAGATGGAGGCCGACGATCAGCTCGCGGCAGAAGGAGGCGATTGCCTCCACCGCATCCCCCGCAACAGCGGCGTCAGCCTTTGGATTTGCGTCCGGATCGTTTGTCACCTACCCACCTTTCCGCAATCTTCTGGAACGCAATTTGAAAAACGTTACTACACAGAAAATAGAGGTTCAAGCCGGCAGAGAGCCACAGGAACATATAGGTAAAAATGAACGGCATGATCAGCATCATCTTCGCCTGCGTCGGATCCGCCCCGGGCGCCATCGGCGTCATTTTCTGCGAGATCAGCATGGTAATTCCCATGGCTATCGGGAGGACAAAGTAGGGGTCCTTCGCAGAAAGATCGTGGATCCAGCCGACAAAGGGAGCCTGACGCAATTCGATCGAGTTGGCCAGCAGGCGATAAAAGGCCCACAGCAAGGGCATCTGCAGTAACAGCGGCAGACAGCCCCCGAGCGGGTTCACCTTGTGTTCCCTGTAAACCGCCATGATCTCCTGGTTCATTTCGGCGCGCTTCGGGTCGGTCTTCTTGTACCGCCGGTACTTCTCCTGGATCTCCTTGATCTTGGGCTGCAGCACTTGCATCTTCTTCATCGAGACCATCTGCCTCAGGCGCAGGGGAAACAGCGCCAGCGTTATGGCAAAGGTCAGCAGGATGATGGCAAAGCCGTAGTTGCGCGTGTACTGATCGATGAACTTGAGCCCCGCGAGCAATGGTGTCACGAGAAAGGACGACCAGCCGTAGTCGATGACCCCGGAGAGGTCGACACCCGGCACTGCCGCCAGCTGGGACTGGAGCTTTGGGCCGAGATAGATTCGACAATCGGCCGACGGGTCGGCCGGAATCGTGAGGCGGATGAGGTCGCGCGCCAGCTCGTGTCCCCCCAAATCCACGGCCTTCACGGGCTTGCGCTGAATCTCGAAGGCCGCGGCCGGCGGTGAAGGGATGGCGATCTCTGCAAAGTATTGCATGTCCAGCCCAACCCAGAACACTTCTCCGGTGACGGTCTGGACTTGGTTCTCATCCTTTGGCGCCGAGTATCGCTGCACCTTGCCATTCAGGTAGGCTACCGCCTGCAACTGGATCGAACGGTTCAGCAAGTGCTCTTCTTCCGGCCCGATGTCCTGAGCCAGGAATATCCGTCCCTTCAAAAATTGGTTTCCCCGCTGGCACGTGGCCGAGAAATCGACCAGGTAGTTCGCCGGCTCAAAATGGAAGCGCTTCTCTATCACCAAGTCGCTTCGCCGCAGCCGCATCACGACCGTTGCGGGCGGCCTCAGTGTCGTATCCGCGCTTCCGCCGTCGCCGACTTCGACGCTGTAGTTTTCCTCGTTCGCCAAGGCAGTTAAAGTCGGGTCATCAAGGATCAGGGACGCCGGATATTGCCGCTGCTCCATGTGCGTCGTGGCAACCATGTCGAAGATGTCCCCATTGGCCGCCTTGTATTTCTTGAGCTGCCAGCCGGTCAAGACGCCCCCGTGATTGTCCAACACCGCGCGATACAGGTCTCCTTCGATCACGACCGTGCGCTCCGGAACGCGCTCCTCGGCCGGGAGCGGCATCGGAGGCGCCGGTTTGGGCGCTGACGCGGCCGCCGCCGGGGGCGCAACTGCCGGCCGACTCGCAGGGGCCTGCTGGGGAATCGGCGGTCTCTGCTTGGCCAGCTCGGCCAAACGGCGCTCCTCGAGGTAGCGAAATGCAAGGAGAACTGCAATCGCTAGCGCTATGGCCGCCACCACTCTTTTTTCCATGTCTCAGCTCGGCAGGTTACGGCACCGGATCAAAGCCGCCGGCACAAAAAGGATGACACCTCAACAACCGCTTCAGGCCTAGGTACAGCCCGGCCAAGATTCCTTTCTTTTGAATCGCTTGATACATATAGACCGAGCACGTAGGCTCGAACCGGCAGGAGGGAGGCAGCCATGGAGAGACGTAACGCTTATACGCCCACAAAAGCCAGAGTATGACGCTCTTCATACGCGCTCACCCGGCCGGGCATCCCGGCCCGTCCAACTTCTTCACCGGCAGATTTTTCGCACCGCGGAAAGAAAGTCATCACGCAGGCCGGCGTACCCAGCCGCCACGCATTCGCGCTTGGCATTGACGACGAAATCGAAGTGGCAAGGGATGTCGGCGGAGAGCCTGCGAAAGACCTCCCGGAACAAGCGCTTGATGCGGTTACGCACTGCCGCACAGCCGACTTTACGCGAGACCGTGAGCCCGAGCCGATGATATCCCAGCCCATTGGGCAGCGCGAAAAGCACGAACTTCCCGGCATCGAATCTCCGGCCGCTGTGGTACAGCGCCCGGAATTCCGAGTTTCGGACAATTCTCTGCCGCCGGGGAAACCTCTCGTCCGCCTTCCTAGCCACTCACGCTCAGCCTCTTCCGACCCTTTGCCCGCCGCCTGTTCAGCACCAGCCTGCCACCCTTCGTCGCCATCCTCGCCCGAAACCCATGGGTTCTCTTGCGCCTGGTGTTGTTGGGCTGAAACGTCCTCTTCATGATCTATATGTCTCCAGCACAAAGACTTCAAAACCCCAAATTCTATTGATTCCAGTGCTTGAAAGCAAGGCTCTTCCGTCTCAGCTGCCGAAGACTCGCTGGAATATGGCGTCCACGTTCCTCAGCTGGAGTCGGGGATTGACTGCCGAACGGATCTCGTCGGCGGAGAGCACCCGCACGATGTCGGCATCTTCCTCCAGAACCCGCAGAAAGTCCTTGTCCTCATTCCACACCCGCATCGAACAGCGCTGCACCCAGACATAAGCTTCCTCGCGGGAAATCCCCTTTCTCGTCAGGTCCAGCAGCAACTGTCCGGAATAGGCCAGCCCGCGAGTTAATTCCATATTCTTCAGCATTCGTTCCGGATAAACGACGAGCCCCTTCACGATCCGGGTCATCGAACGGAGCATGTAGCATGCCAGAGCCGTGGCGTCGGGCAGGATCACCCGTTCCGCTGAAGAGTGCGAGATGTCGCGTTCGTGCCAGAGGGGCATATTCTCCAGCGCCGTAAGCGCGTAACCTCGCAGCAGGCGCGACAGTCCGGAGACCTGTTCGCACTTCACCGGGTTCCTCTTGTGCGGCATCGCCGATGAGCCCTTTTGTCCGGCGCCGAAAGGTTCCTCAACTTCGCGCACCTCCGTGCGTTGCAGATGCCGGATCTCCGTCGCGAACTTGTCGAGCGAGGACCCGAGGATGGCGAGCGTGCCGAGGTATTCGGCGTGGCGGTCGCGCTGCAGCGTCTGCGTCGAAGCCAAGGCGGGTTGCAGTCCCAGGCGCCGGCAGACCTTCTCCTCGACGTCCGGATCCAGGTGAGCAAACGTGCCCGCTGCGCCGGAGATCTTGCCCACGCGCACGATATCGGCGGCCCGGCGCATGCGCTCCCGGTTGCGGCGCATCTCTTCGTACCAAACCGCGAGTTTGAGGCCGAAGGTGGTGACCTCGGCGTGGACGCCGTGAGTGCGACCCATCATTACGGTCCGCCGGTGCTCCTCAGCGCGCGCCTTGACGACAGCCATGAATTCATCGACCGCAGCAAGAATGCGCTCGTTCACAGCGGAAAGCTGCAGAGCCTGAGCAGTGTCGACCACATCGGTGGATGTCAGCCCCCAGTGGATGTAACGCGAGTCGGGCCCCACATGCTCGGCCACGCTCGTCGTGAAGGCAATGAGATCATGGTGGGTAATCTTCTCGATCTCGTCGATCCGGGCCAGCGAGAAATCGGCTTTTTCCAGGATTCTGGCGAGCGCCTCCTGGGGGATCCAGCCCTTTTCGGCCAGGACCTTGCACACCTCCAGCTCAACCCGCAGCCAGGTCCGGAACTTGTTCTCCTCGGACCAAATCTCCGCGACATCCTTCGGGAAATAGCGATCGATCATTGGATTCCGTTCTCCAGCAAGATAAGTATCAAGTGCTGAGTGCTGAGTAAACAACCAAGGACTCAGCACTCAGCACTGATTCGTCAATACCGGTAAGTCTTGCTTATCCGGTCGGGGAGGCCGATTTCGAGCTTCGTTTGCACGCTGGCGAGACGCGAGCGCTCCTCGAGGGCCCGCCGGGCACTCAGCAGCGCAAGTTCCGGCAGGTTGTTCCTCTCGCTGAGGTGGCCCAGGATCACGTGCCTCGCCTTGCCGTCGAATCCTTTGGCCAGGTACTCCGCGACCATGTCATTGGAAAGGTGACCGAGCCGGCTCTTGACGCGCTGCTTCAACCGCCAGGGATAGGGCCCGATCTCCAGCATGTGGATGTCGTGGTTCGATTCGATCACGATGCCGTCGCACTCCTTCAGGCGCTGAACTACCAAGTTCGACACATAGCCCAGATCCAGAACAATGGCCATTTTGACGCCGTCCTTCTCGATGCAAAAGGCAATCGGATCGGCAGCGTCGTGCGGCACGGCGAAAGGCGTGAACAACATGCCGAAGACGTCGAAGGCGCGGCCGGTTTCGATGCGCTGCCTCTTACGGTCATCGATCGCGATGCCGGAGGCCGCGTAGGCGCCGTCGGTCATGAACACCGGGACGTCGAGATGCTTTGCAAACGGCGCCACCCCGCGGCAGTGGTCGCCGTGCTCGTGTGACACGACGATCGCCGAGACCTGTTGCGGGCTCAATCCGCACTCCGCAAGACGACGCGCAGTCTCACGGCCGCTGAGTCCCACATCCACCAGAACATGGGTGCTGCCGTCGCTCACCAGCGTCGCATTGCCAGAACTCCCACTCCCGAGCAAGGTGAAGTTTAGGGCCATGGCGTCATACTCTCAGGGTCACGGATTCGAGCGGCCTGCCGTTGTGGTTTCCCAAAGCCGCCAGCGTGAGAGAAGCGGGGGCAAATATCTCGCGAGCCAGGCGCCGGATATCGGTCCGGCGCACACGGTCGATCCGGTCCATGATCTCTTCAAGCGTGTAGAAGCGTCCGAAGTCGATCTGTTGCTGGGCCAGGTACATCATGCGGCTGCTCGAGCTCTCCAGGCTCAGTGTCAAAGACCCCTTGGTGCATTCCTTCGCGCGCTCCAGCTCTTCGGTGGAAACCAGCTCATCCCGCAGGTTCTTGAACTCCCTCAAAATCAGCTTCACCACCGTCGCCGCCGCTTGGGGGGACGTGGCCGCGCTTACCACCAGAGTCCCGGCGTCCCGGTAAAGGCTCAGCAGCGAATCGATCGCATACACCAGGCCGCGCTTCTCCCGGATGTTCTGGAAAAGCCGCGAACTCATGCCCCCGCCGAGAATGTTGCTCAGCAAGTGGGCGCAAAATCGATCTTCGGACAGGCGGGAGGGGCAGGGCGCGCCGATGCATATGTGGGTCTGCTCCAAGTTTGGCTTGTAGCGAACCACACGCGCCGCCCGGGGAGCGGGCGGCGGCCCGAGGCGACTCGCGGCCCCCGCCGGCAACTCCGAAAAATGGCGTTCGGCGAGCGCCTGGACTTCACTATGCCGGATGTTTCCCGCGACCGATATCACCGTATTGCAGGCGGCATGGTAGGTGCGCTTGAAATACTCCATCACCTGCCTGCGCGCGATGCGCGCCACCGATTCCTTGGTGCCGACAATAGGCCGTCCCAGCGGGTGCCCCTGCCAGAAGTTTTCCAGATAGATGTCATGGATGAGCTCTTGGGGGGAGTCCTCAACAGTGCTGATCTCTTCAAAAATGACGTTGCGTTCGCGCTCGATTTCGGCAGCCGGGAAAGTCGGGTTCAACACGATGTCCGACAATAACTCGAAGGCCAGCGGAACGTGCCAATCCAGAACCCGGGCGTAGAAGCCGACATACTCCTTGTCGGTAAAGGCATCGAGCTGGCCGCCGACGGAATCGATTACTTTGGCGATGTCGGCCGCCGTGCGCGACCCGGTTCCTTTGAAGAGCAGGTGCTCGATAAAATGCGATATGCCGCTGACCTCGGCGTCCTCAAAGCGGGAGCCGCACCGTACCCATACGCCGATTGCCACGGAGCGGAAATGAGGCATGACCTCGCTGACCAAGACGAGGCCGTTCTTCATCTCCCTTTTCTGAACATCCATTCGCGCCCAGCGTCGGTTCGTCATGGCAGACAGCGTATTACTACCACAGTGTGGCGCATCCGGAAAGTCTTACGATAACGGCTCGTTCCAGGCATGCCCGCACCTCGGGCATCTCGACGGATGACAGGCCCGGCAGGATTCCTTGGCGCAGCCAGGACAGGAGGGCATGCAGAGCGAGCAGACGCAGTGCAGCCTGTCGTCACAAATGGAATAGGTCTTCGGCGCCGCATAACAGGATTCGCACGCGAGCTGCTCGAACTCTTTCGCCAGTATGTTCCAATCCAAGTGAAGCTTCCTGACCCCTTTCCGCCGCAACAGGATGATTTCGGCCCGAGCCACAGGCATTTGTGCGCGCGCAACTTGCATAAGCCGGATCTCAACGTTCATCGCGTACTTGCGATCGAGATCCGCTGCCTTGGCATTGTACTCCCGCTCGATCACCTGCAAGCGCGATTGCTCCGCTCTTATAGCTTCGGCACCTTCTCCCCTGCGCTTCTTGTCTTCGATTCGAGCCGCAGCTTCCGACCTAAGGCCGGTGTAATAGGCGTGGAGCCGCTCGAGGTCGCGAGACATCCTGCGTTCCATCCCCGTGAGGAATGGGATAAGCATCGCTCGAACCTTCGCCGGCAGCAGACGACCCGCCAGCTCTTGAACTCTTTGCTGCGACAATCGAAGAGGCAGCTCGGGCTGTATCGGCGCCGCTCCAATGGACGCGCTCTCTCCTCTGAGCTTCCGAAGCAACAAGGCCGCCGAGCGGTCCGCCAGCGTGCCGTTGGATTCGTTCAGGCACAGATGGACGATGTCCTCTCGTTTCTCGTCCGACGTGGAAATGACGTGGAACACCAGCAGAAAGTACCAGGTCACAGCCAGGGTCACGTCGGAGAGGCGGAACGTCGCGTTCTCGAGCACAAGCGCGCGCCGAAGCTCGCGCTCCAAGTCAGCGACAGGCGGCGCGGGAGCGCTCGTCCGCAGATGCAACGTGACATACCTTCCACGATCGCCCAGCAATCGCGTGAGACGCTGAGCCCACTCTGACTCAAAACTCACCCGAACCGCTTTCTCCGGCAGGACTGCTCCAAAACCCACTCGAGACCACTCCGGCAACGAAAGCGCCTCCTGGACGTGGGGAGGCGCCAGGATTTCAAGCCCGTCTGGATGAATGGGCTCGACCAGCGCCCCTTGCGCCGCCAGAGTTCTTGCTATCATGTCCCTGAGATCACTCATGCTACTTCGAATTCCTCTCCGAAGATCTCGTCATCCAAAGCCTTGGCAGTTTCATATCCCCGCTTGGCAGCCAGCAACTGTTCGCCCAGACGGTCAAACGCGTTTCTCCGGGCCTCTTCCGTCTGCGCCACCCATGCCGCAAAGACCAAGTTGGCGAACGCCTGGTCCTCTTCCATCTCTCCGAGAAATGATTGGACTTCACCCACCACGAGCTCGAACATCTGGATCTTTTCGCTCAGAATCTGGAGGATGCGCTCTTCGACGGTGTGTTTTAGAGCCAGGTTGAAAACAAACACCTCGCGCGCCTGGCCGATGCGATGGATTCGCCCGATACGCTGCTCGATAAGCTGCGGGTTCCAGGGAAGGTCGAAGTTGATCAGCGTATTGCAGAACTGCAGGTTCCGTCCCTCTCCCCCGGACTCAGTGCTGAGCAGGACGGGGACTTCCTCGCGAAACTTCTCGATCGCACCGTCTTTTTCCGGGCCGGTTAGAGAGCCATCGAAACGGGAAAAGGGGATATCGCGGCCGCTCAGAAGATCACTCAGCATATAGAGCGTCTCTCTGAAGCGAACAAACACCATCTTCTTCTCGGACGGATTTCGATCCAGCAGCGCCACAAGGGCGTCTGATTTCGCGCTGCCGGCCAGCACCGAGTACCTTTCCTGCAATTCGCGCCATTCTCCTGAAGTCTCCGGCTTCGCGAAGCGCTCAAGGGAAGCCCGGGCGGCGCGCGGCGATGAGCCGGCTGCTTCCAACAAGTGATGCAGAGCCATGCGATGTTGCACGAGCGATTCTTCCGGAAGGCTCCGCAACAGCCGGCTGAGTTCCTGATAGCACGCCAGCTCTTCGGGAGTCGGCTCCGCGATCACCGTCGCTGCCCGGCGCGGCGGAAGACGGACGTCGACCAACGCTCTCGTGTTGCGGACCATGACATCCCGCATCAGCTCCTGCAGCCGCTCCCGATTGGCAGGCAAGCGAGGGTTTCCCGGTGTCACATGGACCGAGCGGAATTCTTTCTCGGTCTTAAAAATCCCGGGTTTGAGCAAGGTAAGCACGTTGTATATCTCAATCAGGCTGTTTTGAATGGGAGTTGCTGAAAGGAGGAGGAGAAACCTCTTCTTGAGACTGTCGACAAACTTCCAATTCTTTGAACCGCGATTTTTCAAATGGTGAGCTTCGTCCACGATCAGAAGATCGAATTGAAGCTGGGTCAGGTGCTCGGAGTGCACTTCGCGTCTGGCAGTTGCGATTGAAGCAATGATCCGCGGATGTGCCCAAAATGCCGCCGGATCCCGGTGAATGAGCGCATCCTGTGTAGTTAGGAATTCAAGGCCGAATTTCGTCGCCATCTCCTCGCGCCACTGTCCGACTAGGGACGCAGGCGTCAAGATCAGAACCCGCTCTACCATCCCACGGAGTATGTATTCCTTGAGAACCATCCCGGCTTCAATCGTCTTGCCCAAGCCTACTTCATCCGCCAGCAGCACCCGCCCGCGAAACTGCTTAAGAACCTTGCGCGCCGTTTCGACTTGGTACCAGTAATGATCCACGCCGCAGAGCTGAGGCAGGCACATGAGCTCATCAAAGGTCTGGAAAAGCGAGGCGTGTCCGAGGTCGAGCCGAAGCACGAAATCCTCGGCGGAGCCGGCATCGCTTCGCTCAAGGAGCTCGTAGGCCCGCGGGTCCGGCATGTCAAAGCGGATCGGGATCTTTGCCGTGAAGCGAGGAAGCGGAGGAAGGAGCTGCTCTGGGCTCCCCCCCGGCGCGGCTTGCGCGCGCAGCACGGCGGCGCTCCTCTTTGGCGCGGCAGGTTCTGTCTTGCTCTCCCGGAGAGCATGGACGTCGCGTCGCTTGCGCGCTTCTACGGCCCTGGGCTTCCAGTGCAGAATATCATGCACCCACTTTTGGGCCCATCTCCTGTCCACAGCGGGGGGAAAGTAGTGGTATGCGTGCCTTTCACTCGCGCGTATTCTCTCAAGGAGTTGCTGGGCAAGCGGCCACTTGCCCAACTGCGCCAACGCGACGGCCCGGCACAAGAAGGTGTCGCGCGTCAGGTAATACATCCTTTCCAGCTTCTTCAAATAGCGCAACGATAAATCAGGCTCTTCTTCCACAATAGCCGCAAATGCGGCGAGTTCAAGCATTGCCCCGTCGTCGGGAAACTGCTGCAGGGCCTTCTGGGCGATCTCCAGCGGGCGGCGGCCTTTCTCAGAAAGACATGCTTCGATCTCTTCCAGCCAGTCGTCGGCGGTAAAATCCTTCTCCTCTCGCTCTTCCGTCATAGATTGCAGAGTATATCAGAAGATGCCGACGCTATGCTGGGAGTGGCCTCGGTGCGCCTGCTACTGCACCTCGATCTGGCGCTCCAAGGTGCAGGTGCGGTGGCTGATCAGATCCGTGACTCGGACCGCGATGCGATACTTGCCCGGAGTGAGGCCGGAGAGCGGGATTCCCTTGCTGACGGCCAATGTATGTCCTTCCGGAAAGCGTGACTCGGACTCCGGACCGATGGGAATCCTGGTTCCGTCCAGAGCTTCCAGCAGGTAGGAGACTTCAACGTTGGGCTTGTCCGTGGCCGCGTCCAAATCGAGGTCGTAAACCTCCAGATACAAACCAAGGCGGTAGGTACGCGGGTAGACCGCTTTCAGATTCGGTATGACCTTGACGGGTCCGAGGATGAACTGCTGGCCGCGGCTGTTTTCCGGCGCCGGTTGGATGACGTCCGCGCAGATCAAAGAGCTGGTGTTGAGCGCCCCCTCGCTCGACGGCGGAATCCAGAAGCCCAACTCCTGGCTGCCCATCTTCCCCGAATTCACATCCTTCAACAGCAGCAGCAGCTTGTAGCGCCCGGCCGGCAGCGGAATGATGCACTGGTGGTAGGTGCGCTGCTTCAGAAGCTCCGGCAGGGTGAAGTCTCCGGTGTGGGACTTGAAGCTGTCATCAAGCTGATACACCGTCTCCCCAGTGATGCTCGTAACGGAGGCGTACATCTGGATCTCAGACTCGAAGTAGCCTTCCTTCCCGATGTACATCAGACGGTCGTTGGCGACCGTAACAGTCACGGGGACTGCAAACAGATCGGGAGACATTCGGACAAAGGCCGTGCTCAAGTCGAAAGCGAGCGAATTGTAGGTGACCTTCGTCCGGACGTCTTCTCTCAACTGCGGGAACTTAAGCGGCGGCGGCGCCTGCAGCTTGGCCCAAACGTTCAGCCGCTCGAACGGCATCTCTTTGGCGCGGGGCGCCACGCGCTGGAGCGGCTGCTCACCGCGCCGCCAGTAGAAAACGTCCTTCTTGTTGGGGTCAGTCTCAAGAACGTAGAGGCCGGCGCCCGTGCGATCCACGAACTCGATCGTCACGTCCTGGCCGATCCCACTGATGTAATCGTATTCCCAGATCTCGAACGGGTAGGTAGTGATTGTGTCGCCACCCATGCTTGGCGGCTTCTCATAGCGGCCTCCCATGGGGCGCGCGTCGCGCCGCTTGGGCGGACCGTAGAGAATGTAGATGCGGCCGCGGTCTGTTTTCCAGCCTGGTATTCCTGCATGGAAGTTCTCGTTGGCGTAGGCAACGCGCCGAAAGAACTCTTCGCGGAAATCGCCGGGTCTTTCCGCATTGATGTCGCGCCGCTTCCAGAAGTCTTCGATGAAGCGCTCCCGCTCTTCATCGGTCGTGAGGTGCTGATAAACCTGTCGTTCCTCCTCGGTAATAAGGTACTGGATTTCGCTCTGCAACCAGTCCGCCGCCTTTTCAGGCTTTGGCGTCTTCTGCTGCGCAGATGCGGGAAGGAGTATCAGAAAGAAACAGGGAATGAAATTGGCTATTCGGAAAATCATCTAGGCTCTAAGTGCCAACC
>Ga0315282_10001610_pt1 | contig 42314 bp, 23 predicted proteins | sample YL17G07_20_MG_FD_203693 | JGI IMG/M metagenome (GOLD analysis project Ga0315282, IMG submission 203693) | Sediment microbial communities from Yellowstone Lake, YNP, Wyoming, USA - YL17G07_20 | ecosystem: Environmental > Aquatic > Freshwater > Lake > Sediment | place: USA: Wyoming | collected...
AGCAGGATGATGAAAAACCCTTTTTCGGGTTGCTAGGAATATAGCCTAGGCTGAAAACAAGGAGCTTACGATTGCTGCAGTACGGCAAAGTAGGCGTCTTTTCGACTTTTTCATCAACCTGCTAGAGCTGGACCCCGGCTCAAGCCAAAATCCTTGGCTCGTTCTGGAGGCAGGAAGCGGCAGAGGAGCGTTCAAGGTGGAGATTGGAGGAATCATTGACACGAGCGATCTCAGGGTTCATCAGGTTGATACAAACGAGTGGCCTCCTGATTTGTATGGTTCTTGGGTGCGCAGGCGCCAGCGCGCAAGTTGACTCAGGAACCGTGCTTGGGACGGTTAGAAATCCCGCCGGCGACGGAGCAGCCGGGGCCAGAATTTTTCTTAAGAATCAAGAGACGTCGATCACGAAAACCACCTACACCCGGGGAGACGGCACCTACATCTTCACGCCAGTCAAGGTCGGCACTTATTCCGTGTCCGTCGAGCTACAAGGATTTGTTCCCGCCTTTCAGACGGAGGTCCAGGTCGAGATCCAACAGGAGGCGGTAGTGAATTTCAATCTCGTTGCCTCCCAGGCTGCGTCGGGGGCCACCGTTTCTTCAGGATCGACGGCGTCTTACAATTACCAGCCTGCGGACAAGGTGGTGACGGCCGAGGCAGTCGCAAATCTCCCCCTGTACAGCCGCAACTTCACTTTCTTGTCCCAGTTGTTTCCCGGCACAGGCCCCCTCCCGGCATCGTCCACGGGCTTGGCGAAGACAGGGAGTTTTGCGGCCAACGGGATTCAGACTTACCAAAACAATTATCTCCTCGACGGAGCCGATAACAACATCCGTTTCCCGGACTTCCTCCCAGGCGCCGCGTACGAGGTTCTTCCGGCCCTGGACGCGATACAAGAATTCAGGGTGCAAACTGCTCCTGCCAGCGCTGCCATGGGAGGGGCGGCCGGCGCGGTGGTGAATGCGACGACAAAATCAGGCGGCAACGAGTTTCATGGAAACGCCTGGGAATACTTTAGTAATGACTACACTAACGCGGCGGATTTCTTTGATAACGCCGTAGGTCTGAAGAGGGCGGAATTACGCAGGAGCCAGTTTGGCGCAACACTGGCTGGACCCCTGAGCATCCGCAATGTGTACAGCGGCAAAAACCGGACATTCTTTTTTGCGGACTACCAGGGAACGAAGTTTCGCCAGGGGGTTCCGACCGTCGCCACCGTGCCCACGGTCGCTGAGCGAGGCAGCGGATATAGGGATTTCTCAGACTTGATCAGCGGGCAGCCGAGATGCACCTCCGGACCAGATGTGTTGGGTCGCAATGTAAGCTGTGGAACGATTTTCGATCCTGCCACAACACGCTTGTTGACGACCGGACAAGTTGATCCGGTCACCGGCTTGAGCGCCATCGCCACGGGCTACGCCCGCGATCCATTTCCGGGTAACCTGATCCCTGCGAACCGAGTGGACGCAGTGGCGGCGGGGCTCCTGAATCTGTACGCGGTCCCCACCACTTCGAGTATCTATAATAACTACGCCACGAACTCGTACAGCCGGGGCGACGCTAACCAGTTTGATATTCGCATCGATCACCACATGAGCGACCGCAACCAGGTGTTCGGCCGTTTCAGCTACTTCGACAACCCTCAGCTACAGACGGGGCTCTTCCCAGGCAACGCGGATGGCGGTGGGTACACGCAGACCGTTAAGGCGCTAAATGGCGTCTTGAGCATCAACCACGTTTCTTCTTCGACTCTGGTCCACGATTTCCGGCTGGCGGGCGATTGGATGGGGCTACAGAGGGTGCAAACCAACGCCAATAACCTAACCGATATCCCTGCCCAGTACGGGATTGCGGGTGTCCCACAATACACAGGCAACGGCGGCATGCCCACTCTCGAAATCGGGATTTACTCTCCGCTTGGAAGCAGTCCGTACACGCCCGCGATTGATCACAACACGACCTACCAGTTCAGCGAAGCTTTCACCAAGATTCATGGGATTCACCTCATAAAGGGCGGGGCTGAGGCTATGCTGATTAAAGCCGCGACCAATCAGCCGCCTTATTCCCGCGGGGAGTTCGATTTCTCGGGCAACTTTACTTCCATTGCCAACGCCCTCGACGCCAGCACGGGCGCCGCGCAGTTTGTCCTGATCCCCCAGAAGTCGTCGATTGCTTTCGGACGGAATTACGTGGGCGGACCGAACCAAGTTCTGGCCTCCAACATAACCAACACCGATATAGACAACCGGCGGCTTTACTATGCCGCCTACCTGCAAGACGAATGGAAGTATCGCCCCAACTTGACCATCATCTTGGGTGCAAGGTGGGAATACTTCCAGCCCTGGAAGGAGAACTTCAGCGCCGAGGCGAACTTTGTTCCAGGCGCTCCAGGGAGCGCCCAGTATATAATTCCCGCCGGCCGGGGGTTCGATACCCTGCCTTGCGGCACCCAGTACCCCACCACCTGCACCTCGACCTATATCAATACCCTCTCCACCGACTTTACCAATACGCTCACTAACGACAACATCGCTCTCGCCTATATGCGCCGAGGAGCCGTGGTGCAGACTCAGACGTTCAATATCGGCCCCCGCCTCGGGTTTGCTTATCAGTACTCGCCACAGGTCCTGGTTCGTGGTGGATATGGGCTGTTCTACGGCGGGCTGGAGAACGAGGGGGCCCAGGCGAACCTGGGCGGCAACTATCCCTTTCAAATCAATTACCACTACATGAGTCCTGATGATGGTTCGCCGATCATCTACCCCTCGACATTGAGCTACGCGACTTTGGAACAGGGGCTTGCGCCGATTCCACTCACCCCTTTAGCCGCTACCGCCAATCAACTGGTATTGCGGGGTATCCAGCGCAATTTTAAGAATCCTTACTCGAACAATTTCAATCTCATGGTTCAGTATCAACGGCAGAACAATGATCTTATTCAGCTTTTCTGGGTCACGACGGTCGGCCATCATCTGCTGATCAACCCTGGAGCGAATGAAGTGAGCACGATGCTGCCCCCCTTCCAACAACCCCAGGCCTATCAACCTTTCCTGAACTTTGCTTATGGCTCGAGTTACCTTGAGACGGGAGGGGAAAGCAAATACAATTCCGGTCAGTTGCAATATGTGCGGCATCTGGGACACGGACTCAGTTTCCTTGCCAATTATACGTATGGGACGAGCCGGACGAACGCTCTGGACTTTTTTGACCTCCAGAACCCGCAAACTTACCGCGCCCCTTACATCCAGGCCTTCGGCATCAGGGGCGATTATCAGCAGGCCGATTTCAACGTTCGCCACGCGGCTCACTTCAGCGGCGGGTATGACCTTCCCTTTGGGCCGGGAAAACCATACGTCTCGCAGAAGGGTGACCCTGTGGGGAGAGCCCTCGGTAACTGGACTATCAACTGGATCTTCACCTTTGCGAGCGGCCAGCCGGTGACCATTCCTTGCACCACTACGACCGCGGCGGGCGTGGGCTGCGATGCTCTGATGGTGCAGGGAGCAAATCCCAATGCTGGACTCCATAATGTGGACCAGTACTGGAATCCTGCGGCTTTTTATAATCCCCCCCGCGCCACCTCGACAGGGCAGAGCGACCTAACACCCTTGGGAGGCGCTCCCACACAGGTTTACGGTCCGCCCCTGCTCAGGCTCGACGCCGCCCTTCGACGCAGCTTCCAGCTTACTGAGAATGTCAAGGTTGAGTTTCGCGCTGAAGCCTACAACGTCATGAATCACCCCTTCTTTGCAGTGCCCTCAATCCTGAACTTTCTGAACACCACGAACTTCGGTCAGATCAATTCTACGCGCGACAACCCGAATGATGCGCGCATCATCCAATTTGCGGTAAAATTTCACTTTTGAGTTTGAGGCCATCAAAGGTATACTTCATGCAAACTGGCAACATCTGACGGAAGCGTGAGAGAAACGGGCGGTCGCTCATCAGGAATAAGCCCAGGGGTCAAAGGACCGCTCAGGAAAAAGTTGGGCGCGGGGAAGAGGAGTATTTTCCTCTGCTTCGCCGCCAGGATTAGAAAGGTGGACATGCTGAGTATCTTTTTCTTACTGCTTTCTACCCTCCTCACAGTATTGAATCCTTCAGGTCACAAACCCGTTAGGGCGCCTTCCCATACGGAGGAATTTGCTGCCTCTAAAGCTCGCGTTTTGAAATCGTACGCCGCCCTGCCAATGAGTTTTGAGGTGAACCAAGGGCAGGCGGACCGCGCCGTCCGGTTCCTGGCGCGGGGCCAGGGTTACACTATTCTATTGAAACCCAGCGAAGCGTTGCTGGCGATGCAATCGCCCGCTCAGGGCGCTCGGTTTCCGGAAAAAGCGCAGGCGCAGCCAACGCCATCCACTCGCGTGCTGCGAATGAAAATTGAGGGAGCAAACCTCTCAGCGCGCGCCACTGGTCTCCACCGGCTTCCTGGGGTCAGTAACTATTTTATCGGCAACGACCCCAGCCGCTGGCATACCAATATTCCGACTTATAAAGAGGTGCAGTTCGAGCATATTCGTCCCGGCGTAAACCTTGTTTATTACGGAAATCAAAGCCAGTTGGAATACGATTTCGTCCTGTCAGCGGGCATCAAGCCGCAGTCCTTGGGGTTGAGTTTCGAGGGCAGTGACGCCGCAATCGATCAGCAGGGTAATTTGGTCTTTACGTCGACTGATGGCCGGATGAGTTTTCGCCGGCCGATCGCCTACCAGTACCACAAATCGAACCCGGCAAAAAAGCATTTCCTTACCGCATCCTATGTCCTTAAAGGGCACAACCGGGTCGGCTTTGAGGTGCCCGATTATGACCCACGCGCGCCACTGGTCATTGATCCGTCGTTAGTTTACTCGACCTACCTGGGTGGCAATGGAGGCGACACGGGAAATGCGATTGCCTTGGATTCCCTCGGTGACGCCTTCATTACCGGCAGCACGTCGTCAACCAATTTTCCCACCAGCGGCACCGCGGGCAGCCAAAACCCCACACCTTTTCAAGCGACTTACGGGGGCGGTACGGACGCATTTGTGACCAAGCTGAGGTATGACGGCGAGGCGATCATCTACTCGACGTACTTAGGGGGAAATAACTACGATGTCGGCAACGGGATTGCCATAGATTCTTCGGCGGATGCTTACATCGTGGGCAGTACAGCCTCCTCAAATTTCCCCACCACGGCCAACGTCTTTCAACTCACTCTCGGCGGCAACACGGACGCTTTTGTGAGCAAATTAGACCCCAGTGGCGCCAAGCTCCTATATTCCTCGTTCCTTGGCGGGAGCGATGTCGATTACGGGTTGGCCTTAGCGGTAGACCTGTATGGGAATGCGTTTGTGACCGGCTCGACGCAATCCACTGATTTTCCCACGGTCAATCCGATTCAGTCCGGTAACAGTGGCAATGGGGACGCCTTTGTGGCCGAAGTCAACACGCAAGGGACGAAGCTGGTCTATTCCACTTATCTCGGGGGAGGTAGCGCGGACTCCGGGCAGGGGATCGCAGTGGATTCCGGGGACAATGCCTATGTGGTGGGCTTCAGTTTTTCCACCAACTTTCCCACCTTCAATCCTTACCAGGCCTCCAACGCCGGAAGCGTGGATGCGTTCGTCAGCAAGTTGACTGCCGGGGGTTCCAGCCTTGCGTTTTCTACCTACCTGGGCGGGGAGGGAGATGATCGGGCCTGGGCGGTCGCCTTAGACAGCGAATCCAACATTTACGTAACCGGCAGCACGCTCACCACCTGTACTCCTGCATCCACCACGACCACTCAGTGTAATCCCACCACGAGCTTTCCCACTACTCCCGGCGCCTTTCAGACCTTCACGACTAAGCAAGCGCCGGGGTACTCCGCGGTGTTTGTCTCCAAGCTCAACTTTCCCGGCACGGCCCTCCTCTATTCCACCCTCTTGAGCGGAAGCTTGACCGACTCGCCGGCGGGCATCGCGGTCGACAGCGCCGGGAACGCCTACGTTACCGGACACACGCAGTCGAATGATTTTCCCACCGCTAACGCCGTGCAGGCGAGCTTTGCCGGGGGAACCTGCGGTTCGGGCCCCTGCCAGAACGCCTTCGTTACCGAAGTGAATCCGCCAGGAACGTCCTTAGTGTACTCCACCTTTCTCGGGGGCAGCTCCGGAGACTTCGGAAATGGGATCGCGGTGTGGACCAATAGCAACAACAACAACGACGTCGAAGCTGCCGTCGTGGGGACGACGTTCTCGACTAATTTCCCAGCCGTCGCCTTGGCTTACCAAGGACAGCGGGGGAATACGACGGGGGTTGGGAGCGCCTTCGTCTCCATGATTTCCCACAACAATCTTCCGGTTGTCGCCTTGACCCCGCAAAAAATCGCCTTCGGAAATGTGGCCCAAGGTACCAGCAGTAGCGTAACCTCTATGAATCAACCTTCTATTGTGACTCTCAGGAACGCCGGCACGGTACCGCTACAGATCACCAGCATTACTGCGGGTGGCGATTTTACAGAGACTGACAATTGCATAGGAACCCTCCCGGCGGGCGGAGGAGTTTGTACGATCAAGGTCACCTTTACTCCCAGCGTGCTGTCGGCCGAAACCGAGCAGCTATCCATATACGACAATGCCACCGGAAGTCCGCATCTGGTCACGCTCACCGGCACCGGCGTCATGGGCGTGACGACGGTGCTGTTTTCACCCACCAGTCTGGTGTTCGGGGGTCAGGTTATAAACACCACCAGTCCCGCGCAGACCGTGATCATGACCAACAACGGCCAAACTCCTTTGACCGTCACCAACATTACAACCCGAGGCGACTTCGCGGAAACCAACACCTGTCCGTCCACCCCGTTTACGCTCGCCGTGAACGCCAGTTGCGCTTTCCAAATCACTTTCACCCCCACCAGCACGGGCATTCGTACGGGGAGTCTCAACATAACTGACAACGTTGCCGCTGGCACATCGGCTATCGCCTTGACGGGCACTGGGAACCCTAACTTTAGCCTCACTTCTCCTACCCTGACACAATCTCTGCCCATCGGCACAACCACGACCACCTTTACGATATCCCTCTCGCCCCTCACTCCCACCAGCACCTTTACGGACACCATCGCCCTGTCCTGCGGGAGCGGCACCTGCTCGTTCAATCCCGCGAATATCGCTTTGGGCTCCACCACCATACCGAGCACCAGCACGATGACGCTTTCAGGACTCTCGGCCGCAACCACCAACCCCTATATCTTCACTGTTAATGGAGTCGACTCTACGACCGGCTTCGAGACGGCCATGCTGACTTTGACGATATACTTTCAGGACTTTTCGATTTCTGCCTATCCGGCCATTAACACTATTCAGTCAGGGGCGTCGACCATTTATACCGTCACGGTATCGCCCGTCAATGGCTTTAGCCAGCCCGTGGCCCTGAGTTGTCTTAGCAGCTCGTTGCCGCAGGGAGCGTTGTGTCTCGCCAACCCCGCGGCCTTGACGCCCCAGGGTGGGGCTGTCAGCTCCCAACTTTCCGTGAGCACCACGGCGCAATCAACCTCCACGACCGCATGGTTGGTCCCGCGGCCACACCCGCGGATTCCCCCACCCCCCCCGAAGATGCTCGTATTGTGGGGGGCGTGTGGTCTGTTGACGCTTATCGCCGCCCTCTTGGTTCGCGGGAAAGCGAGATTGCCTCGAACGGAGAAGCGCAGAAGACTCATTCATGCACAGGTGGCTTTGGCTGTGCTGGCTCTTGCCACAGCCTTCTGGGTGAGTTGTGACACCTATATCTATACCAATGTCATCCAGCCCTCCCCGATCAACGGGACTCCAACGGGTAATTACCCCATAATCATCCAGGGCACCTTTACCGGGTCAACTGCGGGAGTGGGAGTTGTCAGCGGCACTACGACGACGGTTACCCATCAAACCAGGGTTAACCTCACCGTGCAATGACAACTGAAATCAGAAACCCGGTGGAAGCCTTAAGACTTGAAGCTCGGTGTGAATGAGTCAGGCTTTTCGCCTGGATGGCAGGAAAGGGCGGGGCTGAGGCCCCGCCCTTCTGTTTTATAGAAAGCCATGGTCGGCTGGCGCAGAGCTTCGCTCTGAGCCAGCCAGGTGGGGGGCACGCTATGGCGCGCCCCTACATTCAACTTAGAAGTTGAACGACATCTGAAGGTCGATACGGCGGTTCGCTGCGGCCGAGGAGAAAAACCCTCCAATCAGCCCATTCGACTGGCCAAAGAGTGGCGAACCGATGTTGCCAATCGGCGACGACAGGTTTACGTTGTTGAAGATATTGCGCGCGTTGGCGCTAAAGGTAAGGCTGTAGCGCGCGTTCGACGGCATTCCTGGGCCGAAGAAACCGCCACCACCACCGCCGCTTAGCCCGCGGCCTCCGAGCCCACCACCGCGCTCGCCTCTACCGCCACCCATTCCTGGTCCGCCACCGGATCCACCGGAACCCTCAGGCTTCTTCCCGAAGCCGAACGTTTTGCTCAGGCGCAGGTTCGTGGTGAATTGGCCCGGACCTGTACCGTAGTTGGGCGGAATAATGGTTTCGCCGCGAGCGGGTGTGGTGCTGGTATCGAAGGTACCCCATTGAGTCGGCAGAATATTGGCCGCCGGCGTCGCAGGGCCAGCGAAAGCGGGCCGAGCGTTGAAAATGGCAGTCCCATACAGATCCTGGTCCAAGACGATATTGAAGGGCGCGCCGGAGTTTAGGACGATGAAGGGGCTGACAGCAAACCCGCGCGGCATGGTCCAGGTGCCGCCCAAGAAGACGCGGTGCCGGACGTCGAAGGCTGCCCGGCCATAGTCCACCGCGATATCGTAGGGGTTCATCGGGAAACTGGTATTGCCGCTCGCGTAACCAAGGGTGTAATAGCCAAATAAATTTAGCTTCCCTCCCATGCGCATATTGAAGTTCGTGATCACTTGATTCTGGTTAAATATGCCCGCAGACTCGTACTGGTAGATGTTTCCAACATTGGTGACATTAGTGAAGGTTTGGTACGGACGCACGCCGGCGGACGGTGTACAGGAGGAATCGTCAGGTGGACAGTAAACGTATGTCCCCGGAAGCGGCGCATTGATGTCGCGGGTCATAATCTGATGAACCCCGTGAGAGGCGAGATAAGTGACGGAGACGGTGGCATTCTTTGTTAATTGCCGCTCCAGGCCCACGCCTCCCTGCAACGTATAGGGCGTTCGCAGGTTCGGATCAAGAGGGTAGATGTTGGACCCAGCCTGACAGCCTAGCGCCGCGCCCAGAGCCGGAAGATCAGGGAAGAAGCCGGGGTTGCCGCATGTAAAGCTCTGTTGGATAAAGCCATTCATGCGCTCGGCATAAAGCAGAGAGTTCTGCGAAAAGCGGTCATAGAAAATGCCAAAGCCGGCGCGCAGGACGGTCTTGGGCGACTTTCCCCGCCCGAGGCCCCAAGCCAAACCCACTCGCGGGGCGAGGTCGGCGTGGTCGTTAATACCGCTCTGCGTCTCGAAACGCAAACCCAGGCTAAGCGTCATATTGGGGCGGGGCCGCCAGTCGTCTTCTGCGTAAAGTCCCAGGTCAACGTAATTGAGGCTCACTGCGGGAGTGCCGCGAACGATGGAGAATTGAGTCGCCCCGCCGCCCGCGGCCCGAATCTGGGCGTCGCTCCAACCGGCTTGCTGGCCTTGACGGGTAATTTGATAGGCGGCAAGCGTCGGAAACGTAAACGTGCCGTTATAATCTTGCGTCGAGCTTTGGTGCTCATCGTTGTCCCGCAAGCGTCCGCCGAACCTCACGAAATTCTTGCCCAGGGTGATTGAAGTGTAGTTCTGGAACTCGTAGTGATCTTCGGTGTCCATTTGTATTCCCTGGCTAGTGCCGCCGCCTGTAAATGCCCCCAGCACCGACAACTGGCAAGGCTGTGAAAGCAAGAGGCACCCGATAGGGGGGCCAATAAGGTTACTGGTGCTACTGACGGGCACATTGCCGGGCGCCGAGTAGTCGCTGTCGCGAAGGTACTGGAAGCGGGCTTGGTTCACCGTCCGGTCGCTGATCACATGCGTGTCGCTCACTTGGATGGTGTGTTCGGCGCCGTTGGAGTTGAAGGCCTGCGAAGGGAGATTGAAATTCCCAATGCCGCTGTTGGTGTTGTTGTTCTCCCAATACTGGTAACGCACCGTCATGACGTTCTTCGAGCTGAGCTGGTAGTCGACGCGTGGACTGAAGTTCATGCGCATGCGGGGATTGAGCACCGCCAAGTTGAAGGGAACCTGCTGAGTCAAATCAGGGCTGAGAACATAGGCGCTCACAACGTTGGGGTCGAGCAGGTCGCGGCGGAACATACTGAAGTAGAAAGACGCCTTCTTGTTGATCGGGCCCCCGATGTCCGTGTGGTAGGCCTGCGAATGATAGGTCGGCTCCTGGGGGGCGAAAGGATTGCGCGTGTTGAAAGCCGTGGTATTCCCGCTCACGAAGCCATGGCCGTGGAATTGGCTCATGCCGGGCTTGGTAGTAATTTCCACGCGGCCATAGCCGAGCCGGTCGTATTCAGCCGAGAAGGGATTCTGGTTGACTCGAACCTCGAGAATCGCGGCCTTGGGGGGAAGCTGCCCGCCGGTAAAGCCATCAATGTAGATCTGGCCTCCGTTTGGCCCCGCCGCCGGCCCTGCCAGCGCCAACAGTTCGGACTGCAATTCATCCGGATCATCCGAGAGTGAATCGAGTTCCTTTCCGGAGATGACGAGTGAACTGGCGTTGTTCTGGGGATTGACGCTAACGGTGGCCGCCGTGCCTGTGACGGTGACCTGCTGCACTTGCTGTTCGATTTGCAGCGAGATGGCCAGCTTCTGAACCTGGCCTGCGCTGATTTCAACTCCCTGCTGCTCATACAGCGCAAAGCCCTTGGCGATGGCCTTCACGGTGTACTTCCCGGGAGCCAGTCCCTTAAGCTCGTAAACGCCGTCCTTCTTCCCTTCTACCGCTTTGGTTTCTCCCGTCGCTGAGGTCACCAGGATGGTCGCTTGCGTCACCGCCGCGCCTGACGGGTCGTTCACCTGGCAGTGCAGCGTCCCGGAAGAAGTCTGCGCAAGCAAAGGGCGGGCAAGAATTGGCGCCATGAAAAACACCAGAAAGATATAAATCCATTTTCCATATATCCGAAATATCATCAGGTCTCCTACGAAAACGCTCGCGCTTTACAGACGGGCGCTGAATTTTTGTGCTCACTCTTCTCCACCTGGGGCGCCCCCGCCGAGGTTCCAGGGCGACATGAACATCGCCTGGCTGGCGCTGGCGGAAGAGGCCAGGATGGCCTCCACACCGCTCAGTACCGTGATCGCCGTGACCACGCCGGAAGCCGTGCCTTGTGTGGCCACAATCATCACGGCGTCGCTTTTCTTCAAATCGGCAAGGGTTGCCGGAGGCATCCGGCTGAGGATTTGCTGGAGATCAGGCGCTCCACCGGACCGCGGACCTCCCGGACCTTCGCCGGAGGGAGGGGCGCCTGCCGTCGGGGCAGCAGCCCGTACACCGCCATTTCCGTTTGCTCCGGCCGCAGGACCACCTGCCTGCTCCCCTCTTAAACGCATAGCGATCCTTTGGGCCATTTCGGGGGGCAGCTTGCGCAGTTGAGAGTCCGCCGTAAACTTCACGAGCACGGGCTTCTTCGTCCTTAAATCCATAACGCTGATAGTGTTCTGACTGATGTCGATCGAAGAGACCGTGCCGGCTATATTCCGAAACGATCCCGAGACAATCCCGTCCGCGCTAAATTCGCTGCCATCCTCGTTGCGCGTGCCGCGCGCGCGAAGTTGATCTCCGGGCTTGATTTGGTCGGGCGTTCCGGGTCTTGCATCGTCGAACCTCACCGAGTCCGGCGCGTACCGGCGCAGGACCGTGTCTTTGGAAACGTGGATCACCATTTTCTTGGTCGCGCCAAAGGCCGCCGTCGAAAGCGTGATGGCGCCGGCGGCAGGATCGACTGAACTCACCAGTCCGCCCACGCCGCGCTGCCAGGCCGCGCGTTCTGCTTCCTGCTTTTGGGCAATGTCCGCCTTGCTCATGACGATCGCCGCGGTGGCCAGGAGGGTCTTCTGATCATCCGAAATGTGCCCTCGCACCAGAACGCGGTCGCCGACGCTGATCTCCCCGGCAGTGATCTTGGTGGCAGACTTCAAATCTTTCTGATTGGGAGCGACACGGACAAGCGTGGCGTTGCTTTGAAGCAACACGGCGAGGCGCGTCCCGGAATCGGTCTGAATGGTGAAGCCGTTCGGGTCGATACTTACCACTGCTCCCATGACCTTGTAGACGGAAGTCGGCCCTTGGCCGCGTGCTATCGTCAAAAGACAGAGCATCAGGAAGCCCGTACCAACGGAGATAAGGACGCGCCTTGCGCCCAGGACCATAAGTCTCCGCCAAACTTTCTTCCTCATTGACGACCTCCGTTGTAACAGGGGCTCGAGTGAGGCTGAGCCCCACCTTTTCCTGCCAGAATTGCGAGTTGGTGAAATCACGCGGCAGCAACTTCCAGCCTTGTAGGATTGCGATCTACGACTATGGCATAGCAACCAACGGAACAGAATATCTTCCGTTTGGAATTGGCTGCCACAGCTAATACGTTTGGGAGGGAGGGAGGGTTGCGCTTGCCAGCTCAAATTCACAATAAAGGCGCCCGCGAAGGACGTTTTGTCGCTTTTCAGACCGCTTTTCTGACTCCCTCGCGCACTGCAAATCTCTGCCCCCTGCCCCCACCGGCGCACGGGAGGGCCGCTCCGCGGCGGAAGTAGTGATGACCTCTGCCCCCTGCCCCCACCGGCGCACGACACAAAAGCTGGACGTAATTCCCCTCCTTGGTTAAGGAGGGGGTCAGGGGGTGCTTGATCCGTCGGCTGTCCGACGCTTGATTCCATGCCCACCACCCCCGGCCCCTCCTCCGCCAGGGAGGGGAGTTATTCTCATGGCGTCGGGCCGGTCATTCCCGCGAATCCAGTTACTCCCGCGAAAGCGGGAAACCAGGTTCCTCGCCACTGATGGAGAATTGACACAGAATGTGCCAAAACCACGCTGTAGGGTGTAAACTTTCTGCTTCTCTGGGTGCAAGAACGGGAATGCCGGTCGAGGGCACGCCCAACCGACTCGAGGAAGGGGGTTAACTGTGAATAGACAATTTGCTAGCTTACTGTTTGCTCTGGTGTTTTCCAGTTCGGGCCTTTGCTCATCCAACCTGCCGCTCACTCCGTACCCGAACCAGCTTGAAGTGGGTCAGGTAGCACTCCAGCTGGGGGCGCGCGTCAGTATCGAGGTGGCAAGCAACGAGGAGGAAGATCGCTTTGCCGCGTCGCTTCTCACCCAGGAGTTGGATTTACTGGGTGGCATCGCTGCCAGCGTGGGAGCCAAGGGTGGCGGGCCGCGTATTGTGCTGGCGCGCAGCGAAAGCCAGGCCGGCAAGCGCATTCTGCACGAGTCGGGGTTGAGCCTACCGCCCCAGGCCGAAGAGGAAGGCTACATCCTGGTGGTGACCCCCCGCGAAGCCTCCATAGTGAGTAAGACCGCAGCAGGGATCTTTTACGGCGTCCAGACGCTTCGCCAGTTGCTCGCGCGGACGCCAGGAGGAGCAGAGGTCCCGGTCGTGCGCGTGGTGGATTGGCCCGCCATGCGCTGGCGCGGGGTGAGCATCGACATTAGCCGCGGTCCCATCCCCACCCTGGCCTCTTTCAAGAGGGAAATCTCCTTGCTGGCCGAATACAAAATCAACCTGTTCTCGCTTTACATGGAAAACAGCTTTGCTTACCCCAGCCTGCCCTTGGTGGCGGCTCCAGGCGGCGCCATTACTCCCCAAGAGACCACGGAACTCGTCAACTACGCCAAACAATATCACATGGTGATCGTGCCTGAGCAGGAGTCCTTTGGGCACTTGCACTTGGCGCTCCAGAATGAGCAGTTCCAAGACATGGCCGAAGTCCCTTACGGCCACGTGCTCTCGCCCACCGTCCCCGCCTCCTTCACTTTCATCGGTAAGATGTTTGGGGACCTCGCCTCCGCCTTTCCGGGACCGTTCTTTCATATCGGGGCCGATGAGACCTTCGAGTTGGGCCAGGGCCGGACCAAGGCGGAGATCGAGAGACTAGGCTACGGCAGCGTCTACATTGATTACCTTCGCAAGATCGACGAAAACCTGAGTGCCTATCATCGCGAGGTCCTCTTCTGGGGCGATATGGGCGTCCAGCACCCTGAGCATCTCAAGGACTTGCCGCACGACATGATTGCGGTTCCTTGGGATTATGCTCCGCGGCAGTCCTTCGCGAACCAGATCAAGCCCTTCCGCGACGTGGGACTCGAAACCTGGGTGGCGCCGGGCGTGAGCAACTGGAGCCGCATTTTCCCGAACTACGCGGCGGCGCTGCCCAATATCCGGCAATTCGTGGCCGATGGAAAAGAACTGGGCGCCACCGGCGTATTTAACACCACCTGGATGGACGACGGCGAAAGCATGGTGAACTTCACCTGGTACGGGCTGGTCTACGGCGCCGCTCAGTCCTGGCAGAAAACTGTGGATGAGCAGCAGTTCTCCGAGGCGTGGGATTGGGCGTTCTATCGCGCCCGCGATCATCACTTCGCCTCCGAGATCAAGAACCTCACCGAGATCCATCGCCTGCTCGAGGGCGCGGTTCATTCGGATGGAGAGGATTGGCTAACCTGGGTTGACGCCTTGAGCCCGGACGGGCAGAAGTTCTATGGGCAGATGGAGCCGGTCGCGCACCGGATTCGCCTCCTGGCCGAAGACGTGATTGCCGACCTCGTCACCTACTCCCACCTCGCCCGCCGTAATCAGGATCTGTTGGACTACGTGGACTTTGCCGCCCGGCGGTTCGACTTCCTCGGCCAAAAGGCCATCTATGCAAAATACATCATGGACCTCTATGCCCAGGCGCAAGCCAACGCTGGGCACCCCGAGACGGTCGGCGATATCCTGGAACGAATCGACGGAAATAACGGCTTGCTCCAGGACATGCGCGACCAGACCAGCTTGCTGCGTGACCATTACAAAAAGCTCTGGCTGGGGGAAAATAGGCCGTATTTCCTTGGAAATATCCTGGTCCGTTACGATGAAGAGTTGGCACGCTGGGAGCAGGGAGCCAGTCACGTGAATCATATCCGGGACGCCTATCGCCACCCGCACCGGCTCCCGCCCTTCAACGAGCCGTAGGCGGCTGGTTGGCAGAGCTTAAGAACCCTCTCAGGGCTCCGGTGTCATTCCGATCCGTCAGCCGACGGAGAGGAATCTCGCTCTGATTGCTTCCTTCACAAACCAGGCAAGATTCCTCTCCGTCGGCTGACGGATCGGAATGACAGAATTATCAAGTAGCACAGACCTACCTGCTCGGGGTTAAAGGATATGGCACGCAGCCGTAAGCACAGAAAACCCGGTGTAATTCCAAAGCCGGCTGGCCCGCCCGGCGGGCCAGAGGCCTTGCCCTCGAAGAGTGCGTCCTTGTTTACCGAAGCCTTGGTGTGGATTACACTGGCGCTTCTCATTGCTTTTTCTCTTGCCACACTCTTCTACCCGTTGGTCCGAGCCTTCTATCGTTTTGAGTTCAACTACAACGAGGGCTGGAACGTTTACAATGCGCAGACAGCGATGCAGCATCTGCCCTTGTACTATCCGAAGTTCGGCTGGACCACGGTCAATTATCCCTTCCTCTCGTTTTACTTGGTTGGGTATCTGTCGCGCCTCACCGGGGATTACCTGTTGACAGGTCGCTTGCTTTCCATACTCGCGCTGCTCGTCTCATGCGTTCTGGTAGGGCTGATAGTCAAGAAGCTGACGGGTGGGTGGGGAGCAGCGGTTTTTGCAAGCGCGTTTTGTCTCGGCCTCATTTGCGCGCGAACCCCCTTCTCCGTGGGGGCGGACGATCCGCAAATTCTCCCCTTTCCGTTTTTCCTATTCGGCATGTGGCTGTATTTAGGGGCCCCTCCAAGCACGCTACGGATTGCCGGGATCACTTCTCTTTTCACCCTGGGAGGTAACATTAAGCAGAATCTTCTGTCTGCTCCCCTTTCGGTACTCTGCGATCTTTTCACCGCCTCCTCGAGCAAGGCCGTGCGATTTATTGCCTATGGGGTGTTTTTCCTGGCCTTGTCAATCGCCGTCAACCTTCTGGTCGGCGGCCCATTCTTTATTTCCCACCTGTTGACTTCGAGAGCTTATTCATTTGAGCAGCTTCGCAACTTGTTCTTCGCCTTTTATTCACCCCTAGGCCTGCCGCTTGCCATTTCTGCTTATTGGTCCATCTGGCAGCTTCAAAACCGCCAGGCGCGCATGATCTGCTTCTATTTTTTCTCCTCGCTACTGATCGGCGCGGCCTTTGGAGGGGGTTCGGGGGTTAGCCAGAATACGTATTTGGATAACCTCTTTGCGATGTCGATCATTATGGGCGCCTGCCTGGATTTTTTGTGGAAGGCGCCCATCCGCGCCTTAGGGAGAGATGACCGGTGGAGATTCCTGACCCCTGTCCTGCTCTATTCGAGCGTGGTCTTCACGTTCCTCCCCTGGGGCGTCAGTGTGCCCAAGGCTATTTCGCAATTGCCGGAGATGCAGAGACAGTACCAAGAGGAGGCATCGTTCGTGGCCGCGCAACCGGGACCGGCTATTTGTGAAAGCCTGATTCTGTGTTACGACGCGGGTAAGCCGTACATTCTCGATCCGTTCAACAGCGCCAGACTCGTACGGCTGGGGAAACTGAACAGCCAAGAATTCGTGAAACGGATTGCGGAGAAAAAATACGGGGCCATCCAGACTCAAGTCCCAGTGACCCAAAAGCGAAGCGATCGATTCCCGGACGATGTGTTGGATGCAGTAGACCGATACTACGTCCAGGCGCTCAAGGCTCCCAATTGTGTAATCTACGTCCCCCGCACCGAATCCAAGGGTGACTTGAACCACAATTAACACTCCAAGACTCCTAGCGCCGAGTTTATCCGTCAACTGACGGACCAATTGGCGGTGTATAGCCGCCTCGACAGTAGCGCACAAGCAGCGCGCAAGGTTGCGGTTTTATCCAGTTTGGGCTAAAGTGAAAAATAAGTAAGGGCGAACTACGCAGGCCATCAGCGCAGGGATCGGCAAATGACGCTGCAAGAGAAAATATTGGACCCTTCCATTCCGGTGACGCTTTTTGAAGTGGTGCCGCCGGCTGCGGATCAACCGGAGGCGATCAACGAATCCCTTGCTGGGTTGGGACGGGTCAAGCCATTGGTGGATGGGGTCAACCTTCCGGAAATCCACGACGAAGATCGTGGGGCGGAACGCACCAGCAAGTTCGTGCCGCGCGTGGAGCCGCGAGCGTTCGGCTCACGCATTCAACGCGAGCTGGGGGCGGAGGTGGTTCTCAACCGCGTAGTCGTCCATGACCCGAAGCCGGAGGTCTGGTTTCGTGAGACATGCCTGGAATGTGGCCTGCGGAACATCGTGCTGGTGGGCGGCGAATCCACCGAAGGCCGCTACCCCGGGCCGAACGTTCTGGAGGCGGCAGCCCTGGTGCGGAGGGAGGGACTGCCGATAACCCTGGGCGGAATCACCATTCCCAGCCGGAGGAACGAATCCGACCGGATCCGCATCAAGGCCCGGGCGGGCCTCGACTTTTTCACCTCGCAGGTTCTGTTTGACTCGAATGACGTGGTGTGGCTCATGCAGCGGCTTAACGGCTTGCCGGCGCGCGTCTTCCTGAGCTTCGCTCCGGTCAGTCACCGCCGTGATTTGCAGTTCCTGCGCTGGCTGGGGGCGGACATCCCACAGGACCTCGATCGTTTTCTGCTGGGCTCGGAAGAGGGCGCCGCCGCCCCCGCTTCGACCTGCCTGGAAAGGTCCCTCGACCTTGCGCAACGCATCCTGATGGATGTTTTCGACAACCTGCCGCCTGACCCGCCCCCCCTCGGGCTGAACATCGAGCACATCAACCGCAGGAATTTCTCACCGGCAATTAAGATGCTGGATCGCCTTGGCAATCTCTACACCCACCTCAGGACCCAGCTTGCTCGCAGTCTTACATGAAGTCGAGAGTCAAGAGTCGAGGAGTCAAGAAGTTTCCGCTCCCCGGCTTTCGACTCGACTCCTCGAAATCCTGGGCGACTCTGGAGTTTCGACTCTCGACTATTCCGAGCGTCCGCGAGCATCGCCGCCCTGGTAAGTCAAGGGTCGCGGAGTTAAGATGTTTTTCGACCGTCGACTCTCGAGCTTCGACTCCCAACGCTGGACTTTCGACTCTCGACTTTCGACTCTCCACTCCATGGATCGAGAACGCAAAAAGCCGCAAGATTCCCTCTTTGATGTTGCCGTGATGGCGGCCATCCGCCATCCGCTCACTTATCGTTTCCCGCCTTCTCTCCCAGTTTCTCCGGGTCAGCGCGTGCTGGTTCCCCTCGCGACTCGCAAAGCGACGGGCATCGTACTTGGTCCATCAGGCAAGCTGGCCCCTGGAATTGAGGTGCGCGAGGCGTTGCGCGCCATCGATCCTGAACCTGTGCTCTCTTCGGAACTTGTAAAGCTCGGGCTTTGGATTTCAGATTACTACCTTGCACCGCCCGGTGAAGTCTTCCGTACCATGTTGCCGCTGAGGCGCGAGACTCGGCGTGCTCGGCACGTCCATCTGACAGAGGAAGGGAACCGAAAGATGCAGGAACTCGCGGCCGGACTGCTGGCGGAGAGCCGCGAAGGCCAGGAGGCTGCTCTGCTGGCCTATCTCGATAGGCGTCCCGGCGCTTCCCTCGAGATCCTACGCAAGAAATTTCCCCACGCGCTGCCGCAGGCGCTGGCACAAAAATGGGTCTCGATCGAGGAAGTGAAAAGGGAGCGCCGTCGCCGGAAGGTTTTTGCCGTGCGGCTGGCAGGACCTTTGCCGGAACTTCCGCGCCGGCTTTCTCCCGTGGCGCGCAGAATTATCGAGACGCTGGAACGACAGGGGCCTGCCGAGGACCACTGTCAGCTTCTTGAAGCGGCCAACGCACACCTGGGCAGTTTGCGCACGCTCAATCGGGCGGGATTGATCGAACTTGGCGAAGGCAGGCGCGGCGGGTGGCCCGGAAAGCGATCGGGGGCCCGCGAGAGCGGGTTTCCGGATGCCGAGGTGGAAGCGCCTCCGACGCTGACCCCATCCCAGTTCGCCGTACTCAACGATCTCTTCCCTAGGCTTGATTCCGGAGCCTTCAGCGTCGTCCTGCTGCACGGAGTTACCGGGAGCGGGAAAACAGAAATCTACCTTCACCTCATTGCCCGCTGCCTGGAGCGAGGCCGCTCCGCCCTGATGCTGGTACCGGAGATTGCGCTTACACCAGCGATGCAATCCTTGTTTTTTTCCAGATTCGGCGATCAGGTCGCATTGCTGCACAGCGGACTGACGGAAAGTGAGCGGGACGATGCCTGGTGGCGGGTGCGCGGCGGCGAAGCGAAAGTGGTGTTGGGGACGCGCTCTGCCGTCTACGCTCCCCTCACGAACCTGGGGGTGGTGATCGTGGACGAGGAGCACGACTCCAGCTACAAGCAGGATGAAACGCCCAGATACCACGGGAGGGACGTGGCGGTGGTGCGGGCGCAGTTGGCGGGCGCCGTGGCCCTTCTGGGCTCGGCTACGCCAGCGCTGGAATCTTACTGGAATGCGCAGCAGGGCAAATACCACCTGGCCAAGCTGGAAGAGCGCGTGGAGGGCAGGAAATTGGCGGCGGTCGAGATCGTGGACATGCGGCAGGAGTTCCGCGAGACGCACACGCAAGTTCCCATCTCACGCCGGTTGAAACAGGAAATCGAAGCCCAGCTTCGAGCCTCTGCACAGACCATGCTCCTCCTCAATCGGCGAGGTTACTCGTGGTTCCTGTTATGCCGGAGCTGCGGCCGGACGCAACGCTGTGTGAACTGTTCCGTCTCGCTCACCTATCATCGGCGCGAGCACCGCCTGATCTGTCACTACTGCGGTTACTCGAGTGCTGTTCCATCCCTTTGCCCGGCTTGCGGAAGTGAGTACCTCCACTATGTGGGCGAAGGAACCGAGAAGCTCGAGCAGAAATTTGCCGAGCTCTTTCCCGGCGCGCGGGTGGCCCGCCTGGACCGCGACGTGGCCCGCCGGCGCAGCGAGTTCCTGCGCGTGCTTTCGGATTTCCGGCAAGAAAAGATCGACATCCTCGTGGGTACGCAATTGATCGCCAAGGGACATGACTTCCCCGGCGTCACGCTGGTGGGCGTGGTGTCTGCGGACATTGGTCTGGGGCTGCCGGATTTCCGGGCCGCGGAGCGCACTTTCCAGCTTGTAACCCAAGTGGCCGGTCGCGCCGGTCGAGGTGACGCTCCAGGGCGTGTCCTTTTGCAGACCTTCTTTCCCGAACACTACGCCATTCGCCTCGCCGCAGACCAGAACTACGAAGGGTTTTTCAGTAAAGAGATGGGTTTTCGCCGCATGATGCATTATCCGCCCGTCACCGCTCTCGCCAACATCGTGGCCCAGCATGAGAAGCTGGAGAGGGCCGCGCAGGTGGCAAAGGAACTGGGAGAATTCTTCACCAAGGTCGAAAGGCAGTTCCCAGGCATCAAGATCCTGGGCCCCGGACCTGCTCCCCTGGCTAAAGTGGAGCAGCGCTATCGTATCCAGTTTCTGCTGAAATCGGCTTCACGCGCCACCCTTCATGCGTTGCTGAAACAACTGGCCGACCACTGCGCGCAGTCGGGGATTCAGCCCCGCGAGGTGATGATTGACGTGGACCCTGTCAGCATCATGTAAGTATTGCTGATTGTCGATTGTCGATTGAAAAAGTGGTGTGGCAGCTTCTTCTCCTGCCAATCGCAATCGGCAATCGAAAATCGGTAATTCCAGCCCAGGGAGCTAGCGCACCGCAAAGGGCGTGGGAACAAAGGTGAGGAGGAAAAGCAATACCGCCAGCAGGGCAAGGCTCTTCCTCGATTTGTCGAGCGCTTGAGAAGGAATCATGACCACGGGATGGCGAAGGCCAACGATCAGCAGAAGGACAGCCCAGACCATCCAACCTGCCCAGCAGAAAACTCCCAGGGGGACTAGCGCCGCGAACAATCCCCAGGAGACCGTCCGGTGTCGTTCGCCCAGAACCGCATAGAGGATGTGGCCACCGTCGAGTTGGCCCGCAGGAAGCAAATTGAGCGCGGTAGCAAACAATCCCACCCAGGCTGCGCAGCCAATGGGCTGCAAAGAAATGCTGGCGGGGTTTAAGCCGGGCCGCAAGATTTTCCCCAGAAGCGTGATGGCAAGCGGGCTGCCGAGCGAGATCGTGTCTGGAAGATTTACCCGCACCACGGGTTGACATTTCAAGGTGGCCACAATCAGGGCGGGAATCGCGACGATAAAACCCGCCAGCGGGCCGGAGATGCCGACATCGAAAAGCGCGCGCCGGGTGGTGATGGGACTTTTGATTCGAATAAAAGCGCCCATGGTTCCGATCAAGGTCGGAGCAGGGATAAAGTAGGGATAACTCGCCCGGATACCATAATACCGGCAAGTAACGTAGTGTCCCATTTCGTGCGCCAGCAGGATGCTGAGCAGGGTGAGCGAAAAGGGGATCCCGAGCTTTAGCAGGGCGGGATTATGGAGGAGGCCCGCAAAGAAAGCCCGAGAGACGTCCCAATCGAAGGCGGGAAAATGACGCTGGTAGTTCAGGGCGATGTGGGCGCCTACGATCAGGGTGCTCACAAAGGTGAGGAAAAACAGGAGGCCATGAAAGGCAGGCGAGTTAAGCCATCGCCGACGAAGTCGCCTGAAACGCCAAAGCGCCCGTGGTTCGGTCCCAGGCGCGATCGAATCCCCAAACGCCTCCCCGGGGCCAGGCCGGATATAGAATTCATCGCCCATAGCACAGGATGCGAAAAATCTATTTTCGCCTGCTCGGCTGAATCTGTAAATAGTCTAAGGAAGGGTTTGTAGTTCCTTGCCGGGTTTGAAGCGCACGGCCTTCCCTGGCGGAATGCTTACTTCGGCGCCCGTCCTGGGATTACGGCCGATTCCGGTCTTGCGGGGTTTCACGTTAAAGACACCAAAGCCGCGAAGTTCAATGCGGTCGTTCCCGGCGAGGGCTTTCTTCATGGCTTCGAAGACCGTCTCGACAGCAATTTCCGCTTTGGTTTTGGTGATCCCGGTGCGGTTGACGACCTCGTTAATGATATCGAGCTTGATCAAGCGAACCTCCTGAAAAGACAGCCTTTTATCCTAGAGAGTGGCTGCCGCGTTGTCAAGAATTTTCTCCTGCACTATCATGCTGGTCAGTATGATGAAGTATGGCTTGCTGCTAATTGCTCTGGGCCTTTTCGGATTGCCCCGATACGCAACCGCTGCGCAGCATTCCGCAGTCCCCCCCTCGTCTCGAGCTGCCGCAGTGATCGAGTCCAAAGCCGCAGCCGGTCAGAAACCGGCCGGAGCGCCGTTGGCAGAGGCTCATTACGTCCTGACGCCGGAAAAGCGGGCCAAGGCCATCGCTTATTCGCGAGCTCAGTATCTCTTGTATTTCGCAGGTATGGCGCTTTCTCTTGCCATTTATTATTTGCTCTGGCGGAGCGGGTTCGCGGTGGGCTTGCGGGAATGGGTCAAGCGGGTTTCCGGACGGCGCTTCGTGCAGTGCGTTTTCTTTGTCACTTTGTTTCTGACGGCAGTACAGGTTTTGGAGTTTCCACTGGATTACTATTGGGGCTTCGCGCTCGAACACCGCTATGACCTCTCGACGCAAAGCTTTGGGTCCTGGGTTGCCGACTGGGCGAAAGGGCTTGGCCTTACTGCGCTGGCGGGCATTATTCTCCTTTGGGCTTTTTACTGGGTGGTGCGGCGCAGCCCGCGACGCTGGTGGCTTTATCTCTGGCTTGCCTCCCTTCCCATCACGCTGGCTTTCATCGTCATTGAACCGTACGTGGTCGAGCCGCTCTTCGACCGCTTCACACCCCTCGAGAAGACGCAGCCCGCTTTGACCGAGCGCATCGAGAAGATGTTGGGCCACGCCGGCCTCGCAATTCCCCCGTCACGCATCTACGAAATGGAGGCGAGCGCCAAAACGAGAACTGTGAACGCGTACGTCTCCGGCTGGGGGGCCAGCAAACGCGTGGTGGTGTGGGACACCACGCTCAAGAAGCTGAACTCCGACGAAACCCTCCTGGTCCTCGGGCATGAGGCGGGACACTACGTGCTCCATCACATCCCCAAGGAATTTGCGCTGGACGAGACGCTTTTCCTGCTCCTGTTCTACGTGGGGTTTCTAGTCATAAACCGGATCGTTGAGCGTGAGAACACTAGGACCAGTCGTTCCAGGCCTTTCACTGTCATTCCGAGCGAAGCGAGGAATCTCGCTCTGCCCGTTCAGAGTAAACTCCGCGAGGAATCTCGCTCTGGGAACGCCAGGCAGTGCGAGATTCCTCGCTTCGCTCGGAATGACATCCGAACCGGAGTGGAGGGCGTCGCAGATCTCGCGGCGCTTCCGATCGTGCTTCTGGTGTTGACGGTGCTGGTGTTTGTGGCCTCTCCCGCCCTCAATGGCGTTTCACGTCACTTCGAGCACCAAGCTGACCAATTCGGCCTGGAAGTGGCTTACGGTATCGTGCCTGACCCCAACACCGCAGATGTTCAGTCTTTCGAGATAATAGGTGAAGAAGACCTGGAAGATCCTGATCCCAATCCCTTCGTTCGCTTCTGGCTGTATACCCACCCGCCGCTCGAGGAACGCATTCGCTTCGCCTCGAGCTACAGACCCTGGGCGGAGGGCAAGCCGCTCGAATTTGTCCACAATCCTTACCCCTGACTGCTGTATTTTTGCCCTTGACTCCAGAACGGGAATTTGATAGCCTATATTGGTTGACCTATGGCCGTGGCCGCTCGAGAGCGCGCGAGTGGTTTGAAATTATCCCGCCGCGGGCAGGCAATTAGCCAAAAATGCAAAAAAAGATACTTTTTATATGAAACGAACTCAAGAAGTCCTTTAGAATCAACAAAAGTCTCCGAAAAACGAACTCAAAAACGCCCCCAAATGGCACGAAAATGCTCTATTAGGAGCAAAAAAGGTGACAAAGCGGGCCTTTGATCAGCACCTTTAACGAAAAACTGCCGCTTTCCCTTACACCTTGCGGGGTTTCTCTCGGCTGTGATAATTTCAAAAGGATTGCGCTCCGGGCTGCGAACCCCCTGAGTGTGCTGATCTGATGAGAATTGAGCCAATTCGCTCCGTCAAAGGGACGCGCGACCTGCTGCCGCCCGACACAAGCCTTTGGCAGCGTGTTGAGGCGGAAGCGCATCGCATTTTCGCCGCTTATCATTACGGCGAAATTCGTACTCCTATTTTGGAAGAGACGGCGCTCTTCGCGCGTAGCGTGGGCGCTGACACCGACATCGTTATGAAGGAGATGTACACCTTTCGCGATCGCGACGACGAGTCACTGACGCTGCGGCCGGAAGCCACAGCATCAGTTGTACGCGCCTACATCGAGCACAGCCTGTACAATCAGGGCGGCATTCACAAGCTTTACTACCTTGGCCCCATGTTCCGGCGCGAGCGCCCGCAGAAGGGGCGCTACCGTCAGTTCTACCAGATTGGCGCGGAAGTCCTGGGGTCGCAGAATCCGTTGGTGGATGCGGAGGTGCTGGAGATGCTCGTGTTGTTCCTGGAGCGGGTCGGCATCCGCGAATATCAGCTTCCCCTGAACTCCGTGGGCTGCCCCAAGTGCCGCGCCGAGTATCTGAAGGTTCTACGTGAAGCCCTCCAGGGCGTGAAAGCCTCGATGTGCGGGGATTGCCAGCGGCGCGCGGACACCAACCCCCTCCGCGTGCTCGACTGCAAAGTGGAAGCGGACCAGCCCATCATCGAGAAGCTGCCCAAAATCATTGACCATCTCGACCCCGAGTGCCGCCGGCATTTCGATTGCGTTACCAGCGAACTTCAGGCGCGCCGCCTTCCTTATCAGATTACGCCCCGCCTGGTGCGCGGCCTCGACTATTACACGCGCACCACCTTCGAGATTACTAGCGGCGCACTGGGCGCGCAGAACGCCGTGGTCGGCGGCGGCCGCTACGACGGGCTTTCCGAGATGCTCGGCGGCCCGCCTACTCCGGGCATGGGCTTCTCGATCGGCCTGGACCGCTTGATTCTGGCCGCGCAGGCGGCGGCTGGGCTCGAGTCCGACGTCCCGTTGGCGGCTTACATCGTCTGGATGGGCGAGGCTGCCCTCCCCACGGCCGCAGGCTTGGCGCGTGACCTGCGCGCGCAAGGTTTAAGTGTCGAGATCGATTACGAGCCCATGAAGATCAAGAAGGCGATGGGGGTCGCCAGCAAGCTCCAGGCGCGCTTTGCCATCATTATCGGCGAGGGTGAACTTTCCACCGGACGCTATCAACTCAAAGACATGCGAACCGGCGAACAAAAGGAAATGGAACCCGGAAATATCGCAGCATATTTGAAAGCAAAATTATGAATAGGGAATAGTAAATAGTGAATTGTAGATAGTAAATTGTGAATTACGAAAGGTGAGATCAGCTTGCTCTGTCATTCTGAACGAAGCAAAGAATGACAATTTACTATTCACCACCACATTTGCCATTCACTATTCGCACTTGTTTTTTGGCGGTGACCTTGAAACTGGACCTGCTTGGAGATCGACAACGAACGCACTACTGCGGGGAGCTGGGAACGTCGCACGCGGGGCAGACGGTTTTTCTGACCGGTTGGGTTGATGCCCGACGGGACCTGGGGAACATCATCTTTCTGGATGTGCGCGACCATACCGGTGTGACCCAGGTGGTCTGCAACCCTGCCATCAGCGCCCAAGCGCATGACCGGGCGGATGAAGTGCGGCCTGAGTACGTGGTGGGCGTGGAAGGCGAAGTGGTGCTGCGTTCCGCGGAGACGGTTAATCCCCAGATATCCACGGGGATGGTGGAAGTCGTGGCGAGAAAACTTCTCGTCCTTAACGAATCCAAAACTCCCCCCTTTCCAATTGAGGACGAGACCAAGACGAGCGAGGAAACGCGGCTCCGTTATCGCTTCCTGGACTTAAGGCGAGGGCGGATGCAGCGCAACTTGCGGCTTCGACACCGGGCGAGCCAGGTGGTTCGCCAGCATCTCTGCGAACACGGATTCAGCGAAATCGAGACCCCGTTCATGACGCGCTCGACGCCGGAAGGCGCGCGCGACTACCTGGTTCCCAGTCGCCTGCATCACGGCCATTTCTACGCCCTGCCGCAGTCTCCGCAACTCTTCAAGCAGATTCTGATGATCGGGGGCTTTGACCGGTATTTCCAGATCGTCCGGTGTTTTCGCGATGAGGACCTGCGCGCCGACCGTCAGCCGGAGTTTACGCAAATAGACATCGAGATGGCCTTCCCGCAGCGCGAGGCGCTTTTCGAGATCATCGAGCGGCTGATGGAAAAGCTCTTTGCGCTGGTCGAGGTGCAGGTGCAGCGGCCGTTCCTGCGCCTGAGCTATGAGTTGGCAATGGAGCGCTACGGCTCGGATAAGCCGCACCTGGGATACGACCTGACCTGGAAACGAATCGACATGAGTGGGAATCCGCTGGCCAATTTGCGGGGGTTCAAGGCGGTGAAAGCGCTTCGAATTCCCGGCGGGGCCGGCAAAATCTCGCGCAGCCAGATGGACAAATACCAGGTTCCCCTGAAGACGCTCGGAGCTGGGAATTTCGCCACCCTGGAAGTAAAGGATCCTGAGATCCAGTCGCGGCTCACCAAGACGGTGGGCGAGGAATGCTTGCGGGGCATCGTAAACGCTACCGATGCCAATGCGGGCGATGTCATCGTGCTCCTCGGTTGCGAGGAGCTCTCGCGTCTCAGGCTACATCAGCTCGACGAAGCCTCCGGCTGGTTCAGGACGGAGTTGGCCGAAAGGCTCGGCCTGGTCAGGCCCAAGACCTGGAGCTTCCTCTGGGTGATTGACTTCCCCATGTTCGAGTACGATGAGCGAGAAAAGCGCTACTCCGCTATGCACCATCCTTTCACCTCGCCGCGGGAGGAGGACCTGGAGGCGCTCGAGAACGATCCGGGCTCGGTGAAGGCGCTGGGGTATGACCTGGTTCTCAACGGGTCGGAAATCGGCGGCGGTTCAATCCGTATCCACCGCCAGGACATCCAGCGCCGCGTGTTCAGCGTCCTGGGCTTGACGGAAGAGAAAGCTCGGGAACGCTTCGGCTTCTTTCTGGAGGCGCTCGAGTACGGAACGCCCCCGCACGGAGGCATTGCCTTGGGCTACGACCGCATCATCGCGCTCATGGCCGGCGAGTCGAACATCCGCGAAGTCATCGCCTTCCCCAAGACCGCCAGCGCCGTGGATCTGATGAGTGAAGCTCCCGCCGGGGTCGAGCCGGAGCAACTGGAAGAGCTGGGGCTGGAAATTAAAGAAGAAGGGTAAAGGATAAAGGGTGAAGGCTAAAAAATCCCGTCATTCCGAGGAGTCCCGCAGGCGCGGGACGAGGAGGAATCTCGCACTGCCTTGAACATACTCAGGGCGAGATTCCTCTCCGTCGGCTGACGGATCGGAATGACAAGCTTCGTCACGTATCTTAGTATCAGCACTTTTGGACCTTCGACTCTCGACTCCTCGACTTCTCGACTCTGAACTTCCTATGTCCGTAATTCACATTCTGACGGAAGCCGTCGCCAACAAAATCGCCGCCGGCGAAGTTGTCGAGCGTCCCGCTTCCGTGGTGAAGGAGCTAGTCGAGAACTCCGTGGACGCCGGCGCGGCTCACATCCAAGTGTCCGTGGAAGCGGGAGGGAAGCGCCTGATCCGTGTGGTGGACGACGGATGCGGCATGAGCCACGACGATGCCTTGCTTGCCTTCGAGCGCCACGCCACCAGCAAAATACGTTCCGCCGAAGACCTATTCGAAATCGCAACTCTGGGCTTTCGGGGCGAAGCGTTGCCTTCGATGGCCGCCGTCTCACGCCTGGTGCTGGAGACTCGGCACGCCTCGGAGAAGTCGGGTACACGCCTGGAGATGGCGGGAGGAAGGCTGCGCGACGTCAAGGAGGTAGCGTGGGAGGTGGGCACGCGCCTGGAGGTGCGGGATCTTTTTTACAACACCCCGGCCCGGCGCAAGTTTCTCAAGTCCGAATCTACCGAACTCGGTCACATTGCGAGCCTGGTGACGCATTATGCGCTCGCACATCCCGACAGGAGTTTTCGGCTGGTCTCGCTGAGCAACGAGATATTGAATGTATCACCGGTCTCGAGCCTGCGCGAGAGAGTTTACCAGGTGATGGGCCCCCAAACTCTTGAGCAACTGGTAGAGATTGCTCCGGTGGAGCGGCGCATGATGTTGTCGGCGGGGCTGGACTCCGAGGAGGAGGCAGGAATGTCTACCGAAGGCCCGCTGGTGCGGGTTTTCGGGTTCACCTCCCGCCCTGAGGTGCACAAGCTCAACCGCAATAACATCTACTTCTTTGTCAATCGCCGGCTGGTCCGCGACCGCCTGATCCTGCACGCCATAACGGAAGCGTACCGCAACATTCTTCCTTCCACGGTGTTCCCGGTGGCCTTGATCTTTCTCGAGTTGCCGGCGGCGGAAGTGGATGTGAATGTCCACCCGTCAAAGGTCGAGGTGCGGTTTCGCCATTCGGGATTCATCCACGACCTGGTGCGGGATGCCCTCCGCCAGGCTCTACTGGCGAGCCGGCCAATCGCAGCGTTTCCCATGACCAAATCGTCGCGAGGGATGCCTGTGGACATTGACGCGGCGGAGGTGGCGGAGAAGCTCGAGGAAGAGTCCGCAGCGGGCCAAGGCGCTCAACACTCCCGTCCTGGCAGGCCATGGCAGGGTCGTCCGGGGACGCCACCGCGTGCCGGTACGGGCACGCCAGGGCGTGCCCCTACGCCGCCCTTCAAGTTGTCTCCTCTGCGGTCGGAGCCGTGGACGGATCGGCTCCCACTCGAAGCCGCGATGTCTCATGGTCAGGAGGCCGAGCGCCGCTCGGCCCTACGCCTTTATGCTCCCGAGCCGCCTGCCGCCGAAGCGGCCCCGTCTGCTATCGCGGCGCCGGGCGAGTTGCCGACGGATCTTCAACCTCTCGGCCAGGTTCAGGAGAGTTTCATTGTGGCCACTAATCCCACGGGGCTGTGGATCGTGGACCAACACGCAGCGCATGAGCGGGTTTTGTTCGACCGGCACGTCCGCATGCGGCAGGAGAAAAAGGTCTCGGTGCAACGGCTTTTAGTGCCCATCATTCTGGAATTAAGGGCCGAGCAGCAGGTGACCTACCAGGAGATTGCGGAAGAGTTGGCGGCCAACGGGTTCGAGGTCGAGCCCTTCGGCCGGCGAACCATTGCGATCAAGGCTGCGCCCGCGGAAACGCGCGCCGACGATGTGGGGGACTTGATGCGCGAGATCCTGGATAACGCCCGGCAAGAAGGGCGGACGGTATCCTTGGATCTGCTGCGAAACAAGATCGCCGCCTCGGTTTCTTGCCATGCGGCCATTAAGGTGAACATGTCCCTCGACAAAAACAAAATGGATTGGCTGCTCCAAACACTCGCCAAGACGGAGTGCCCCATGACTTGCCCGCACGGCCGGCCTACCGTCTTGCGCTATGGGATGAAGGATTTGCAGAAGGCGTTCAAAAGGATTTAGTCATCAGTCATCAGTCGTCAGTTATCAGTACAGGCCCGTGTCATTCCGAGCCTAGCGAGGAATCTCGCCCCGGTTCATGGTGAAAGGAATCAGGGCGGGATTCCTCGCTAGGCTCGGAATAACATCGGTTTTACTGAGAACTGAAAACTGAGAACTTACAACTGGAATGTCCTACCTATGCCTACACCTCTAGTCATCGCCATCGACGGCCCCGCCGGGGCAGGTAAGAGTACGGTCGCCCAGAAAGTAGCGGCGCGCCTCGGGCTGGCCTATGTTGATAGCGGAGCTACTTACCGCGCCACCGCCCTGAAAGTGCTTCAATCTGCCATCGCACCTGACGATGAGCAGGCGGTGGCCAGACTCATGGCGCAGACGGATATCCGCATCACCACAGAGGGGCTGCAATCCCGCGTATTGGTGGACGGTCAAGACGTGACGGAAAAGATTCGCACTCCGGAAGTGACCTTGGCTGCGGCCAAAGTATCGCGCTTGCCGGAAGTGCGCGCCAAACTTGTGGCGGTGCAAAGGAACTGCGCCGTAGGGCGTGGAGTAGTGATGGAAGGGCGCGATATTGGCACCGTGGTCTTTCCCAACGCCGCCTTAAAGGTCTTTCTCAAGGCTGATCCGGTGGAACGGGCGCAGCGGAGGCTGAACCAGGACAGAAAAGAAGGGCGTTCGGCCACCCTCGAGCAAACAGCCGACGAAATCGCCCGGCGCGACCAGCTCGATGCGGAGAGGAAGATTTCCCCGCTCGTGGCCGCGGCAGACGCCTCTCAGATCGACTCCACCTATCTTGCTGCCGATCAAGTGGTCGAGCAGATTGTGGAATTGGCGCGGCAGAAAAAACTGCTGCCATCGGAGACCTAGAAGCGAAGAACAGGGGAGGCGGGAGGGGAAGCAAGCCAAGCTGCCCGCGTTCTCTAGTTACCTTCCTCCGTTGCTCATGGAGGAGAGGAATTCGGAATTGCTCTTCGTCTTCGACAGCTTATCAATAATGAGCTCCATGCTCTCGACCGGGGAGAGTGGATTCAGTACCTTGCGCAACACCCAGATTCGGTTGAGTTCATCGCGGGGTACCAGCAGTTCTTCCTTGCGAGTGCCGGATTTGTTGATGTCGATGGCGGGAAAGACGCGCCGGTCCACGAGCTTGCGATCGAGGTTAATTTCCATGTTGCCCGTGCCCTTGAACTCTTCAAAGATCACGTCATCCATGCGGCTGCCGGTGTCGATGAGCGAGGTGGCGATGATGGTGAGGCTGCCGCCTTCCTCGATGTTGCGGGCCGCGCCGAAGAAGCGCTTGGGGCGTTGCAATGCGTTGGAATCCACGCCGCCCGAGAGCACCTTCCCGGAAGGTGGAACCACGGTATTGTAAGCTCTCGCCAAACGGGTAATGGAGTCGAGGAGGATGACCACGTCGCGCTTGTGTTCGACGAGCCGCTTGGCCTTCTCCAGCACCATTTCCGCCACCTGGACGTGTCGGGCCGCCGGCTCGTCGAAAGTGGAACTAATCACCTCCCCTTTGACGGTCCGTTGCATATCCGTCACTTCCTCGGGGCGCTCGTCAATCAGCAGGACGATCAAGGTGATTTCCGGGTGATTGGTGGTGATGGAATTGGCAATGCACTGCAAGAGCATAGTCTTGCCGGTGCGGGGGGGGGAAACGATCAAGCCGCGCTGGCCCTTGCCGATGGGCGTCAACAGGTCCAGCACCCGCGCCGAAATGTTGTCCTTAACCGTCTCCAGGTGGATGCGCTCCTGGGGATAGAGGGGCGTGAGGTTGTCAAAGAAGAGCTTGTTGCGAGCTTCATCGGGCGGCTCAAAATTAATCGCCTCCACTTTGATGAGCGCGAAGTACCGCTCTCCCTCTTTGGGCGGCCGGATCTGGCCGGAAATCGTATCGCCCGTGCGTAAATCAAATTTGCGGATTTGGGACGGTGAAACGTAAATGTCGTCCGGCCCGGGCAGGTAGTTATAATCCGGCGCGCGCAGGAATCCGAAGCCGTCCGGAAGGCATTCGAGAACCCCCTCGGAAAAGATGAGGCCGCTCTTTTCGGTTTGTGCTTGCAGGATCTTGAAGATCAATTCCTGCTTGCGCATCCCGGTCGCCCCCACCACGCTCAGGTCTTTGGCCACCTGCGTCAAGGTGCTGATGTTCATTTCTTTCAACTTGGCGATGTCCAGGACTTCGCCTTCTTGTAGTTCCGCAATCTTCTCTTCCTGGATTTCTTCGGTTTTCACTTCTTGTTTCTTTGCAGGCATAACTTCTCTCTTTGTTTAAAGTGGATTTCTAGATCTGGAGTCTGTGCGCCAATGATTTCGACTTCCGCCGCTCGATCGAACTTCCATCCGTCCCAGGAGAGCGAATAGTCATTGGCGACAAGATAAGAGCGGCACGAAGTGCGGTGTCGAGCTACCCACGTGGACGCCGAAGTCTTGCAAGTTCGATCGGTAATGGGCTGCCGGGCCTAGCGTGTGCCTGCTCCGGAGGGAACGCATGGATCACTAGATTCGATGCGCATCTCCCGTGACGGGTTTCATCTGCTTCTCAATCCTGACTTGCCGCCTTCCGGTGCTAATTGGTCAATGATCCGCGCTCCGTATCGAGGGTTGGAGGCTCCAAGCCGACCGGAGTTTCGGACTCGGAAACCAAGGCCGGCCGAGCCTCGATCTTTTTTTCCAGCGCCAATTCCAAAACCTCGTCCATGCTCTCCACGAACCGGAGGCTCAGTTCCTGTTGGATAGCTAGGGGGATGTCCGCCAGATCTTTTTCGTTGTCGCGCGGCAGGATCACCGTGTGACTACCGGCGCGGTGAGCAGCAAGGAGCTTTTCCTTGACGCCGCCAATGGGCAGCACCTTCCCTCGCAAGGTGATTTCTCCGGTCATGGCAACGTCTCGACGCACCGGAATCTTGGTCAGGGCGCTGGCCACTGCGGTGGCGAGGGTGATCCCCGCTGACGGGCCATCCTTGGGAATAGCGCCCTCCGGGATGTGAACGTGGATGTCCAAGTGGCGATAAAAGTCGGCATGGAGTCCTAGTTGGCTGGCGCGGGAGCGCACGTAGCTCATGGCCGCTTGGGCGGATTCCTGCATCACGTCGCCCAGCTTTCCGGTCAAGAGGAGTTTGCCCTTGCCTTGCATCAGGGTGACCTCGATGTTGAGGATTTGCCCGCCGACTTCCGTCCAGGCCAGTCCGGTAGCCAGTCCGATCTCATTTTTTTCTTCGGCTTTGGTGTCCCGGAATTTTATAACCCCCAGGTACTCCGCCAGATCCTCCGGTCTCACTACGACCTGTAAGCTCTTGCCCTCCTTCACCACTTTTCTGGCCATTTTGCGGCAGATGTTGGCGATTTCGCGCTCCAGGTTGCGGACCCCAGCCTCCCGCGTGTAATGCCGGATGATGTGGACAATGGCCTCGTCCGTAAGGGTCATGTTCGTGGAGGTCAAGCCCGTCGCCTCCCGTTGCTTGCGAATCAGAAAACGCTTGGCAATTTCACCTTTCTCGGGCTCGGTATATCCCTCCAAACGCAGGATTTCCATGCGATCCTGAAGGGGCTGTGGAATCGTGTGGACGACATTGGCCGTGGTAATGAAGAAGACTTTGGAGAGGTCATATTCCACGTCCAGATAGTGGTCCATGAAAGTGTTGTTCTGCTCGGGGTCGAGCACTTCCAGCAGGGCGGCGGAAGGATCGCCGCGGAAATCCATGCTCATCTTGTCCACTTCGTCCAGGAGGAAAACCGGGTTGACCATGCCGGCCTTCTTCATCATCTGGATGATTTGACCGGGGAGAGCGCCGATGTAAGTCCGACGGTGGCCGCGGATTTCTGCCTCGTCTCGCACTCCACCCAGAGAGAGGCGAACGAACTTGCGCCCGGTGGCGCGCGCAATGGACCTGCCCAAGGAAGTCTTGCCCACTCCCGGCGGCCCCACAAAACACAGGATGGAGCCGCGCGGATTCTTCACCAGTTGCCGGACGGCGAGGAATTCCAGAATGCGCTCTTTGATCTTTTCGAGTCCGTAGTGATCTTCCTCAAGAACCTTCTGCGCGCGGCTAATATCGCGGATTTCTTTGGATTTCTTTTTCCAGGGAACGGCCAGGAGCCAATCGAGGTAATTGCGCGAGACGGTGGACTCCGCCGACATGGGGGGCATCATTTCCAAACGCTTGAACTCGGTCATCGCGTGATCGAGAGCGTCCTTGGTCATCCCGGCGGTTTCAATCTTCTTCTTGAGCTCCTCAAGCTCGTTCTTTTCGTTGCGTCCCAGTTCCTTTTGAATGGCCTTGATTTTCTCGTTGAGGTAGTACTCGCGCTGGGCCCGCTCCATCTGGCGTTTTACCCGGCCCTGAATGGTGCGGTCAACATTGAGCTTTTCAATTTCCACATCCAGGATATCCGCCAGGCGAGTGAGACGGTCCACGGGATCGAAGATCTCTAATAGTTCCTGTTTTTCCTCGATGCTGACGTTCAGGTTGGCGGCGATGGTGTCCGTAAACTTACCGATTTCATCCACCTTGACAGCCGCAATCATGGTTTCGTAATTGAGGCTTTGTGAAAGCTTTACGTACTGCTCGAAGAGCGCCGTTGCCCTCTGGACGAGCTGTTCCAGGCTGGGTGTCGTGACGGTGCGGAAACTCTTGGTCTGGATGCTGACCCGGAAGGATCCGTCTTCATTCGAAATCCTCAGGATTTTCCCTCGGTCGATACCTTCCACAAGCACTTTGATGTTGCCGTCAGGCAATTTCAGGCTTTGCACGATGTTGGCCACGGTCCCCACCTGGTAAATCTCGTTGGGTTTGGGGTCGTCAACCGAGGCGTCATGCTGGGTGGCCAGGAAGATCCTCTTGTCCCCCGCCAGCGCTTCTTCCAGCGCTCGAATCGAGGCTTCCCGTCCCACGACGAAGGGAGTCATCATGTGGGGGAAGATGACCACGTCGCGGATGGGCATCATCGGCAAGGAGCGAGTCTCACTCTTTTCGCGGCCTGAAAACATAGTGTTATCCATTAACCTGCCTTCTCGAGGAACGTCGAATTGAAGCTGATTTCATGGTTCTGAACCATCTCCTCGGTCACCACAAACTCGCGCAACTTCCGCTGGCTCGGCAGGTGGTACATCAGGTCCAACATCAGGTCCTCGAGGATCATTCTCAATCCGCGAGCTCCCACCTTCCTTTCGATAGCCTGAGTCGCGATCGCTTTCAACGCGCCTTCGGTAAACTGAAGCTTGACATTCTCGAACTCGAAGAGCCTCTGGTACTGACGCACCAGGGCATTTTTGGGCCGGGTCAGGATTTCGATCAGCGCCGGCACATCCAAATCGTTCAGCACGCTTACCACGGCCAATCGGCCAACGAATTCAGGAATTAAGCCGTAGCGGATCAGGTCGGAAGGCTGCATTTGCTCGAGGAGTTCGATGTTTCTCCGCTCCCCCGGCGAGGGAACGCTCGCGTTATCCCCGCGGAAGCCCACCGTCTTCTTTCCCATACGCTGCTCGATGATTTTCTCCAAGCCTACAAAAGCCCCGCCGCAAATGAATAGAATGTTGGTGGTGTCAACCGGCGTGCATTCCTGGTGGGGATGCTTGCGTCCGCCTTGTGGCGGCACGTTGGCGATGGTGCCTTCCAAAATCTTTAGCAGGGCCTGCTGTACACCTTCGCCGGAAACGTCGCGAGTAATCGAGGGATTCTCATCCTTTTTCGAGATCTTGTCGATTTCGTCGATATAGATGATGCCTTGCTGGGCGCGCTGCACGTCCCCCCCGGCATTCTGGAGGAGTTTCAAAACCACGTTCTCCACGTCTTCGCCCACATAACCGGCTTCCGTCAACGTGGTCGCATCGGCGATGGCGAAGGGGACTTCCAAAACGCGGGCGAGAGTCTGAGCCAGCAAGGTCTTGCCCGTCCCCGTGGGACCGATCAAGAGAATATTGGACTTGGTGAGTTCCACCTCGCTGCGTACCCGGGTCAGAATGTTGCGTTTGTAATGGTTGTAAACCGCCACCGCCAGTTTCTTCTTGGCCTTTTCCTGTCCCACCACATACTGGTCGAGAAAAGCCTTAATTTCAGGCGGCCTGGGAGGTTTGGCTTGGGTAGTGGGAAGGTCTTCGCTCCGCTCCTCCTCCAGGATGGAGTTGCAGACCGCCACGCACTCGTCGCAGATGTAGGCGCGGGGTAAATCACCCGGCGAGGAAATGAGCTTCCCCACCGCATCCTGACTTTTCCGGCAGAATGAGCAGCGGAGCGCTTCCTCCGAGCTGGGACGTTTCGTGGTCATAGCCGCAAGTTACTTATGCTCGTAAATGATTTCATCAATGATGCCGTATTCGCGCGCCTGCTGGGCACTCATCCAAAAATCGCGCTCGACGTCGCGCTCAATCTTCTCGATCGGCTGGCCCGTATGCTTGGCCATAATTTCATTAAGGCTGGCCCGAATCCGCAGAATTTCGCGCGCGTGAATGTCGATGTCCGTGGCCTGTCCCGAGAGACCGCCCATGGTGGGCTGGTGAATGAGGAGGCGTGAATTGGGGAGGGCAAAACGTTTCCCCGGCGTTCCCGATGCCAGCAGCAGAGCGGCTACACTGGCTGCCTGGCCAATACAGATGGTCGCAACGTCGGGGCGGATGAACTGGATCGTATCATAGATGGCCATCCCAGCCGTGACCACCCCGCCCGGCGAGTTGATATAAAGAGAAACGTCCCTCTCCGGGTCCTCGGCTTCCAGGAAGAGCAGTTGGGCAGTCACCAGGTTCGCCACGTTGTCGTCAATAGCGGTGCCGATGAAAATAATATTGTCCTTGAGCAGCCGGGAATAAATATCGTAGGCGCGTTCTCCTCGGTTGGTCTGCTCGACAACCATGGGAATCAGAGTCATGTTCGGCTGGCTGGTCATCGCCTCTTCGCTGGGGAAACTCCGTACCGTTTCTGAAACCTACTCACTTTTCCGAGTGATTTTGGCGTTGCGGTAGACGAAATCAATAGCCTTCTGGTTGCGGCGAGTAGATTTAATACTATCTAACTCGCCCTCGCGTGTCAAGCGAGTCTTGAGCGTGGCCGGGGGCTCGTTCGCCTCGCGGGCCATCTCGCGAATCATTTCATCAACCTCTTCTTCGGAAACCTCGATCCCTTCCGCCGCAGCAATCTTGCTCAGTATCAAGGAGGCCCGGACTTCCTTCTCAGCGTCCGGCCTGGAATCCTCGCGGAGCTTTTGCCAGTCCACCGGCGCCTGGCGGGGATCAATTCCTTGCGAAAAAAGCTGGCTCATCGTGCGCTCGAGCTTACGCTCGAGCCGGGCCCCCACCATGACTTCCGGAACAGGAAATTCATGTAATTGAAGAAGTTGTTCTACGAGCTTTTGTTTGGTTGCCATTTCCGCCCGGTGTCCGGCGCGTTCCACCAAATCCTTACCCAACTTCGTTCGGAGTTCCTCGAGCGTAGAAAACTCGCTCACGGACTTTGCCAGGTCGTCGTCAGCAGCCGGAATCACCTTATGTTTGATGCTTTGAACTTCGACGCGGTAACGGAAGGTTTTTCCGGCCATAGGCTTTTGGCGGTAATCCTCCGGATAAGTCACTTCGAACTCGCGTGTTTCGCCCGGTTGGGACCCGCGCAGGTTCTCACTAAAAGCGGGCACGGTGTCCTTGCTGCCCAACTCGATCGAAACCTCGCGAGCTTCCACGGGGCGGCCTGCAGGGACCTTGACGTCATAGCCTTTGTAACTCACCGTCAGGTAATCCCCTTCTGCCGCAGGACGGTCCGAAACAACTTCGAAAGTGGCCGCCTGTTCGCGGACTTCCTCTATCGCACGCTCCATGTCCGCCTCAGTCACCTGGGGCGTTTCCTCCTCGACTTCCAGTTCCTTATACTGCCGGAGCTCGAGTTCAGGGAAAACTTCGAAAGTGGCCCTGCAAGTGAGAGGCTTGTCCTCTTCATATTGAAGATCCTCGAAGTGAGGGTGGCCCACCACTGACCACTTCTGTTCCTTGACGGCATTCTCGAAATACTTGGGAACAAGCGATTGCACGACCTCGTTTCGAATGTCGTCCCGAAAGTGGCGCTGGACCACCGCGGCAGGCGCATGGCCGGGGCGAAAGCCAGGGATCCGCGCCTTACGGGCATATTGCGCGGTCACCGTACTGGCCTCGCGCCGAACCTCCTCGACAGGAATCTCAATCAGGAGTTCTTTCTTGCAGTTCGTTGCTTCCACAAGCCCTCAACAGTTGTCGGAGTGATTGTTATTGGGACGGCGAGCTTGAAGATTCACTCAAACCAGCGCTAGTGACTCAGCAAAAGGGAAGCCATGATCCTAACTGGAAGGCTCTAGAGCCCCTCGCGACCCTAGCAAGTGTTAGTATAGCACACAAGTTCGGACTGTCAACTTCTGCTTTAACACAGCGGGTCACCTCACCCAATCGCAGAGGCTCCGGCCGCGCGCATCAACAACTCGTAAACGAACAGTTGAGCGATCCCCGAGGGCGGCAGAATCCGAATGTCGTAGCCGGGCATCGCGATGGCGGCGTCGCCGGGCTCATAGTGCTGATTGATCATGACGTCGCCATACTGTTCAAAGTTCAGATTCTGACCCGCCAGCGGGACCACGATCCATGCCGCCCTGGCTTTGGCCCGGCGCACGGCGTCCCATGTCTCGGGCGGAACGCCGTCGTAATAGCCAAGGTAGACCAGATATCCGTCCGGGCCGAGGGCGGCAGGCAAGTGTTCGTTGTCCCCTTTGTATTCCTTGAACCATTTGCCTTCACCCCAAAGTTCATTGTGCATCATGTGCGAAACGATCAGGAGTGTAGCGGGGTGGGAGGCGGACCGCCGTGCCATCTCCTTCCCCACACTGACGATCTTGTCGAGTTCTTGTGCCTGGATATCATGAAACATCGCGGCGATGGAATCCAGGTAGGCGCGTGCCGCCACCCCGGGCTGCACGGGATCCATGTGGGGTTCTCCCTTCTCGTGAAACGTGTGCCCCCTGTAACGCTCGTTCCGCCCCTGAAACTCCGGATGGAGTGTCGGATAGAACATGCTCTGCCAAAACACCAGAGTTCTGCCCCGGCGAGCCGTAGCGGCCGCGACTTCCCCGGTGAGGGTCCAAAGTGAAAGCAGATTGCCCAGCAGAGCGAAGTTCGCATCCGCATTCCAAGGCGTCAGGCTGTCGGTCCAATGCTGGAATCCCGGCGCGCCGCCGGCTGGAAGGGGGCCAGACCCCAAGACCAGGAATTTCTTCGACTCCAGTTCAGCCGCTTTCTTTAATTCAAGATCGTAGGTGCGCGCGCAATAGCTGAGCCATTCGACATCACCCGCATGGGCGCTTGCGGTCGGGGAGTGATGCCCAGTAACCATTAAGCCTCCGGAGCGGCCTAAACCCTCTGAGATCCATCCCACATCGCCTCCACCCAGGTCCAAAGCGCGTCCGGCGAGCAAAGCCTCGGCCACCAGTTCGGCCGGCGCCTGCAAGCGGCCCACGTTGCGGCGATGTTGTTCAACCAGCTTTCGAGCGCGTTGCAAGTAAGCCTCAACCGGTGTTGTGGCGGCGCCTAACGCCCGCAGCCATGTCGCAGCGAAAACTGTCTTAATCCACTCCCGACGACGGATATGCATTACACCTCCTGTGAATGATGATCCTGTTCTGTTTTTTCTTCCCGATCAAGTGAACAATCAGATGAGACAACCCATGCAGAATACCGCCACGCCGATCCATCGCAGCCCTTGCGTCATCACCTCCCAGAATCGCAGCACAGAGAAGGCAACAGGCCAGCCGGAGGTGGTCCGCTAGCCGAGCATCATCCGCATCGGTTGCAACTGCCGGGTGAATGGGTTCAGGACCAGGCGGAGCTCTTCGAGGGTCACCGTGCCCAGCAGCGCCTCGTCACCCTTTTCCCCCAAGAGCACAGGGGTAGACCGTTCCCCTTGCGGAAGCGCAATGCGGCACTCGGACACCTTTCGCTCCACTTCCGTGCCGTCCGCCAAGATGCACTTGACGGAATCCATAGGCCTCAAACCGATGCCGCGCCAAACCTTGTAGGGTAGCAACGTATAGCTAGCGCCGCTGTCCACCAGGAACCTCAGCATCGCTCGTTTTCCCGTCGGGCCGGTCACCGTCCCTTCAACAAACACGACACCCATTTCCGACCACCACCTTTCGCTTGTCCTTCCACTTCTAGAAGTCAGTAGTGAGGACTGCCGCCCCTTTCCGCACGCTTGCGCGCCTCGCCGGGTGTATCGCCTTCCACTGATCACAATCGCCTGAATCATGCCACGTATTCACTTCCCATACAACTCCTTCGATTCCCGAGCGGAGGAGGAAGTCCCCCACGTTTTTCCAATAACCGCATGGCCTTTGCAGTCTGGACCCAATCCCCGGACCCATCGGGCGCCTTGCCGGCAAGGCGCCTTGGCCAACAACTTTGCGTTGAGCAGAGATGAAAATGCCGCTCCGAACCTCAGAAGCGGGCGATCCCTTGCCCGGAATACCACGTCGGCGCCGAGTCGAAAAGCGTTTGGACCAGCATAACGGAGGACCGCTTGCCACATTTTGCGGTCGGCCAAGCTAGTAAAGGGACCGCTAGGTAGAGACTCAGGAGCGTCTACAGCTATCTGGGGATTCATTTTCGGGTTCCGACGATTTCCGTGCTCAAGGGGCAGGAGATTTGAGCCTTTAAGTCAACGGCTTAGATAGACTGCGTGAGCGGGTCCTCGGAAAATGTCGAAAAACGATCGTCGCAAAACCCGGGAATCCGTATAATCAACTGAATTGGTGGGACATCGGGGTGGAGCCTTGTTTAGCCAAAGCATGACTTGCATGTTTGCGCTTGTTTCCACCTCCCGGTATCGCAATACTGTGAATTCCTAATTGCCCCGAGATGGTTCTCGGGCCGAATGTGTTCCGCAGCATGAGTTTTTGGGAAACTCAGACCGCCAATTTTCTTTTCCGTCGAAGCTTCCGCTGAAGAGACGAGAAAGCGAGCAACCGCCCCACGCCTTTGAGCGCCAAGCGAGGCAGAAAGCCGAGTTTTCTTGGCGCACCATCCGCGGAAATTCCCCGCCCTGCGTAGAGTGCGCGGAACCCCCGAGAAGAAAAGATATAGATAAGCTTCCAAGTCAAGGAACAAGGGAGTCCCACCGCCCTCTTCCAGATCTCTCTCAATGCGTAAAAGCTGTTCCAGCACTCCTGATTAACACGGAGCAACTCTTGGGCGGTCATGTGAGGATGCTCTACGATCACCCGCGGGAGTTGAGTTTCCAGCCAATATTTCTCGTGGAGAAGTCTGGCAGAATGCTTTGGAGCAGGAGCAAGGGAGTCATGCCTACCTCGTCTCGCGCTGTCGCCTACCATCTCCTTGAAGTCAACGGTACCGGGGAACGGCCTGTAGATGGGGAATTGCGCAAAGAGCATCGTAGAAGTTCTCGCAAATTCACGCATGGTTGCGAGCGTTTCCAGGGTATCCGTTTCGAGCCCGCAAATCATGGACCCCAAGACATAAATCCCATGCGATTGGATGGTTTGAATCACCTTCACCATCCGTTCGCCTACGGGATTCCATGTTTTTCGGGTTTTCTTGAGTCCGTCGGCATTGAATGTTTCAATGCCAATCAGAGCGCCGCGTATTCCCATATTGTCATGCATGGCGGCGAGATATTCGTCATCTCCTACCACTTCTGACGTCATCTGGGTAAACGCGGGTATGACGCGGTGAACACGCCGGGCGTACTCCCGGAAGAATTCCATCCGCTGCTCGCGAACCTTTTCCAATTCCTTTCTTTTTGACGGGCTTTCCTCCCGAGCGATCCGCGGGAGGGTAGCCGGGCTAAAATTATCATCCGCGAACATTAAAGTGGGAAAGCCCTCCGCCTCCAATTCGTTGACCTCCTGAACAACCGCGCCGGCCGACCGGAGCCGCAGATCGCGTCCTTCTGTCACCCAGACGGAGCAGAACGTACAATTCTCCGGGCATCCCACCACTGTTTGGACGGTTGGGAAAAGATATCGGCTCCGCAGGTTTTGTCCGCGAAGCAGATCCCAGCGCGCAGGAAGCAGTCTGTCACCGCACTCTCTTTCTCCGTCATAGCGACGCCGCAAACGCCCATCAAGCGCATCATGCACGGCGTGGCCCCAAACCACGTCGCCGTTGCCCGTTACTACCGCGTCTGCTCCCATGCTGAGCGGCTCCTCGGGAAAGATGGTGGCGTGGATGCCGCCCACGATGACCGTCGCGCCCCGCTTTTTTGCCGCACGAAGCACTCGGTAGCCAGGCATACAGTTGTCGGTTGTAATTCCGATCCCAACAATATCTCCGGCGCCGACCCTCAATGGGTCGAACTTCATGATCGACTCGTCGACAAGCACTGGATCGGGAAGGCCGAGGGAACCGGCTGGTGTTGCCGCAGCGATGACGAAGAGCCATCGCGGCGTAAGAAAGCTCATGCCAACGGTGGTATGAGCCGGATTGACAAGAAAAACCTTTCCCTCTCGCATTGCCGTCCTCCCGTATTGAATTTATTGCAACGCTATTTCCACCTCCCGGTATCGCGATACTGTGAACTCCAAAAAGCCAGCCCGTTGGCGCGGACTGGCGCAAGGAATGAAACAACTGGTTATGGCGAGAGACGGGGTACTTCGCTTCTAACAGGATGATGAAAAACCCTTTTTCGGGTTGCTAGGAATATAGCCTAGGCTGAAAACAAGGAGCTTACGATTGCTGCAGTACGGCAAAGTAGGCGTCTTTTCGACTTTTTCATCAACCTGC
>Ga0315282_10001612_pt1 | contig 42280 bp, 27 predicted proteins | sample YL17G07_20_MG_FD_203693 | JGI IMG/M metagenome (GOLD analysis project Ga0315282, IMG submission 203693) | Sediment microbial communities from Yellowstone Lake, YNP, Wyoming, USA - YL17G07_20 | ecosystem: Environmental > Aquatic > Freshwater > Lake > Sediment | place: USA: Wyoming | collected...
ACGCATTTTCTTGGGACGGACAAATCCTCCGGGAAGCTGTCCTCTCTCTTTCATCATGCGGTGTAATCAAACATCCGCGGCGCCCGGCGCGGCCGGGTTCCCTCAAGGGCGGCTCGAGAAGGCTAAACCTTCCACGGTCGCTGCGGCCGTTCCCGGACCTTCTCCCTCATTTTTAGACACACAAATTGGAAGAGAACCATTTTTTTTATTTTTTCTGTTCCTTCTGGAAGAGGGGATTGACGTCGCGTTTGCCCTTCTCGAGATACGGTACACCTTTCTCCATCCATTCCGGCCTGGCCGCGCCCTTTAGAAAATGATCGAAGAACTCATCCATGTGGACGGCCCAATGCTTCATATTCTCCCGGTCGCGCAGACCGTGCTTCTCGCCGTTATAGACGAACATGTAGGCCTCTTTCCCGAGGTGGCGCAGGGCCGAGAAGAACTCGATGCCCTGGTACCAGGGAACGGCGTCGTCTTCATCGTTGTGCATCGTCAGGTAGGGCGTCTGGACCCGCTCGACCCAGAAGAGCGGCGAGTTTTCGAGGAATTGAAGCGCCCGTGTCCAGAGCGGCGCGCCGATCCGGCTCTGTGTTTTTTCATACTGGAAGGCGCGGGACATGCCCGTCCCCCAGCGGATCCCGCCGTAAGCGCTTGTCATATTGACGACCGAGGCTCCGGCCTCGACGGCGGCAAAGATGTCGGTCTGGGTGATCATGTAGGAGATTTGGTAGCCGCCCCAACTGTGGCCCTGGATGCCGATCCGCTTCGGATCGATGTATCCTTCGCCCACAACCTTGTGGATGGCCGGAAGAACGCACTTCATCGCGCTCGAGCCGGGATAGCCGATCTCGTAAACGATGTCGGGCTGGAGGACGACGTAGCCGTTGCTCACGTAGCGCGTGAGGTTGATGCTGCTCGAGCCCGGCGCGGGCGGGAAGTAGCGGTAAAGGCCGCCCGCCAGCTTTTCGTAAATATAGACCAGCAGAGGATACTTTTTCGACGGATCAAAGTTCTCGGGCTTGGTCAGGATCGCATCGAGCGTTACGCCGTCGTCGTTGAGGTACTGGATGAGCTCCGACCTGCCCCAGATGTATTGGGGCTGTTGCGGGTTGGCCTCGCTGAGCTTCTTCATGTCGGCCAAGGCCGGCCCGCTCACCCAGAGGTTGGGGAATTCTTCGAAGCGCTGGAGGGTGAAAACATAGGTTTCCGCGTTCTTGGCCTTGAGCAGAGCGCCGAACATCTTCTCGAGCATAACGACTTTAGCCGGATCGGCGTTGCCGGCGAGCGAAACTCTATAATATCCGGACGACTTCGTCTTTTCGTCCGTCGTCGAAAGGAGGATCGGTTCTTTGACCGGGATCGTTTTTTGATCGCGGTCGAGGCGAATCGCGCGAAAAACCAGTCGATTCTTGCGCCCCAGGCCGTTCGTCACCATCCGGCCGCCCGTGCCGTCGGGTTTGACTTCCCAGATGTCGTAGCGGTCATAGATGAGAACGGTCTTGTCGCCTTCCGTCCAGCCGGCGAAACCGTAAGGCCTGGGATCATCGGGGGTGTCATGTTCCTCGTTTTCGAACTTGACGCCCAGTCCCGCCGTCAAATTGAACGTCTTGCCGTCGAGGATCCGGTAGGAATACCAGGCGCGGTCTTGGTCCGCATAATAAATGAGGTGGCTCCCGCCCGGCGAGAACTCCATGGAATTCGGCGACTTCTCCCGGATTTTTTTCCGCGACCCATCCATGATATTGACCAGGTAGTAATCATTGTAGCCCTGGTCCCAGGAAACAAGTTGTCGATACGGAATGTCGGAGGAACCCAGGCCGAGCTTGGCGTCGTCGGAGAGGACCACCGTCGGCATCTCGGGAGAGGCCAGAGGAACAAGCTTCTTTTCCTTGAGGTGGACGACGGCCGTAAAATTGCGCTTCTTCTCCTCATCGGCCTGCGCTTTCTGCATCGGCTGGAGGAGGGGATCTTTCCAGTTCCAAATATCGACTTTCGTCGGCTCGGGCGCATCCTCGGCAGGCTCCGGCTTGGGCGGCGGCGCGTATCCCAAGAAGAGCCTCTCTCCGTCTTTCGAGAAATTCAGCCGTCCGTTCTCGGTTACGACCATGCCCGGCGGCATGCCCTTCGTCGCGGCCGAAGCAAGCTCCAGGGCCTTCACCGCCGGCTCAGCCCATTGATAGAGCTTGAACGGGCTCACTTCGTTCTTCCATTCATCCCGGTCGCCGACAAAAGCCAGCTGCGTTCCTTTTTCGTCGAAGGCGAATCCTTTGCAGTTGCCCTGGCCTTTGAGGAGAACGATCGTCATGCCGTCGGCCGCTTTCCGGACGAACGCGCCGTCATCCTCGGGTTTTTTCGACATGACGGCATAGGCCAGCCACGTGCCGGGTTTGTTCCAAAGATACTCGGTGACTTCGTTGATCGTGACCTGCTGGCCCGTCCGAAGCTCGCGGACAATGAGGTCGGTGCCGGGCTCGTGTTTCTTCTCTTTCTTCTTCTTGGCCTCTTTCGGCTCTTCCTTTTTCTCGGCCTCTTTTTTTGCAGGCTCCTTCTTTTCCGGCTCTTTGGCGACAGGCTCCTTCTTCTCGCCCTCCTTCTTCTCGTCAGCTTTCTCCTCGGTTTTTTTCAGGGGCGGTTCAAGGAGATAGGCCACAAAGTTTCCCGATTCTTCAGCGACCTTGAAACTCTTCACCCGTTCGGCCGTCGTGACATCGCCCGTCGCCAGGTTCATGATGCCCAGGCCGTTCTTGGGCTGTTCTTCGGGTTTCTTTTTTTCTTTTTTGGCCTTGTCAACCTCCGCTTTGACGGGAGCGATGGTGAAGACGACGAATTTGCCGTCGACCGTAATGACGGGCGAGTTGCCGCGTGCCGCCCGGTATTCTTTATCCGTTTTGAGGTTGCGGACAACGAGTTCGCCGTCGCCGTCTTGAGGAACCAGGGCATAGGCCAGCCATGCGCCGTCGCGCGAGATTTGCGTTCCTTGGATCGAACGCCAGTCATTATAGACATCGTATGAGACGGGCTTTTTGCCCGCCGTTTGCCCGGCCGCAGAGGCCAAGGACATCAGGACCAGGACGAGAAGAATAAAAGCCCATTTCACAGCGGCTTGATTTTTACGCATGAAACCTCCTTCAAGCGATAGATGGTATTTTTGCGCTTCCGACTATATTAAAAGGAGAGAATGATGTCAATTATTACCCAAAATTGCCGATAGAGATGACAATTCGTTGATATTCGTGTCATTGCGAGCGCCCCTTGGGTGCGTGGTAATCTCCAAAATAAGAATCTTCTGTGGAAATCGCCACGTCGCTCCGCTCCTCGCGATGACAAGCTCTATCGGCAATTTTCGGTTATTATAGGCTCTTTTATGGGGTACAGATACGGTATGTGTACCCAAATGAAGGGCACTCGTGATAAAATAATATGGTGAAAAAATTCAGGGTGGGGATCGACAGCTACAGCCTCAAGCCGCTCGAGCTGGGCCCCTTTGAGCTCCTGGACTGGGCGATGATCAACGAGGCCGAGGGCGTGCAATTTTCCGAGCTCCCTTCTCAAGCCGACGACAAGACGTTTCTTCGGGAGCTTTCTCAATACGCGGCCCAAAACGGGCTGTACCTCGAATGGGGCGGCGGCGAACATATCCCCTTCGATATGGCGACGGGCAAAACCAAGGACGTTGCCGCGGTCAACTTAAAAGCCGCCGAGCAGGCCGCGATCATGGGACTCCGGACAGTCCGGTCATGCTCGGGCGGCCTGATGCGCTGGAAAAAGGATTCCCCGCCGACGGAGACCTTTCTCAAGGCGATGGCCAAGAGCCTGCGGCTCCAGAGGCACATGCTCGAGGATCACGGCGTCTGCCTAGCCATCGAAACTCATTTCGAGTTCACGACCTTCGAGCTCCTCCGCTTGTTCGAGATGTGCGAGGCCGCGCCGGGCGGCACCCTCGGCATCTGCTTGGACACCATGAACCTTCTGACCATGCTCGAAGAGCCGGTCGCCGGCACGCGCCGAGTCCTTCCCTGGATCGTGACGACGCACATCAAGGACGGAGCGATTTTGCTCACCAGGGAGGGACTCCTCTCCTTTACGGCTGAAGCGGGAAAGGGCTTGATCGATTTCAGGCAGATTTTTGAGGAACTGTCCGTGCTGGAACATGAAGTGAACCTCTCGATTGAAGACCACGGCGGCGATTTCCTGATCCCTATCTTCGATCCCGGCTTTCGGGCCAAGTTCCCGGATCTCACCGTCGAGGAACTATGCTCCCTGTTGGAAATCGCGGCCGATGCCCGGGAGCTTGTTGACCAAGGGGCGCTGGCCATTCTCGACCGGGCCCGCTGGCCCGGGATTTGCGAGCGCAGAGTCAAAAGAGACTTGAAGGCCATTCAAAGAATCCTCGAGGCGGAATGAGCGGGCACGAGAAATTCAACTTTAAAAACAAAGAAGAATTGCTCGCCAAATGCCTTTGCTTGGGGGCCGAAATCCCGTTTTCCGGAGAGATCGGCGTTCTTTTTGAGCCGGTCACCGTCGCCGGCAAGAAGCTCCCCAACCGCCTGGCCGTCCATCCTTTGGAAGGCGCGGACGCCGGGCCCGGCGGACTTCCCGGCGAACTGACCTTTCGCCGGTATCAAAGGTTTGCGGCCGGGGGATGCGGCCTGATTTGGTTCGAAGCTGCCGCAGTCAGAGAGGACGGGAAATCCAATCCGCATCAGCTCCTCCTCAGCCGGAAGACCCTGGCCGGCTTCAAACATCTGGTCGAAAAAACGCGAGCGGCCGCCCGAAAGAGTCTGGGGCCGCGCCGCGAACCCCTCCTCATTCTGCAATTGACACATTCTGGGCGTTTTTCGAAACCGCGAGGAATGCCGGCGCCGGTCCTGGGCCAACGTAATCCTTATCTTGACCCTCTTCATAATCTCGGCCGCGATCAGCCGCTGGCCTCGGACGAGGAATTGGACAACCTCGAAGAAACATATGTCGCAGCGGCCGGTCTGGCTGCCGAGGCCGGCTTTGACGGCGTCGATATCAAGGCCTGTCACGGATATCTTATTTCCGAGCTTCTCGCGGCAAGGTCAAGACCTGACAGCCGCTACGGGGGATCGTTTGAAAACCGGATACGGTTTCTGCTGGACACGGTACAAAAAATAAAAGCTCGTGTCCCCGGAATTAAGATTGCCGTGCGCCTTGGAGTCTTTGATGCCATTCCGCATCCTTATGGTTTCGGCGTCGGCCACGGCGATCCGCCGCGGCCCGACCTCTCCGAACCCAAGGCCCTCGTCGGCAGGCTTATCAAAGCCGGCCTGAGTCTTTTGAACATCACGGCCGGGATTCCTGCCTGGAAACCCCACTATGGGCGGCCTTTTGACGTCCCGCTCTCAGGCGCGTCGATACCCGAGGAACATCCTTTGACCGGGATCGCCCGCTTGATCCAAACCGCTCGCGAGATGCAGCGGGCCTTCCCCTCTCTCCCCGTAGTCGGCACGGGCTATTCCTGGCTGAGGCAATTTTTCCCGTGCGTAGCGGCGGGCGTTGTGAAAAGCGGAGGCGCGGCCCTCATCGGGCTCGGACGCCTGGCCCTCGCCCACCCTGATTTTGTCAGGGACCTCGCGGACAAGGGCGCGCTCAATTTTAAAAAAGCCTGCACGGCCTGCTCGGGCTGTTCCGAGCTTCTTCGGGCCGGGAAGCCGGTCGGCTGTGTCGTCCGTGATAAAACCAAATATAAACCTATAAAACTGAAATAATTCCTCTCTCCCGGGACTGGTTCCCCTGGGTGCGGGGGCCAAGGGAGGTCTCTGCTGCCGATTGGAATCGCGCCAACGAGATGCATAGCCTTAATTTTTTACGAATTTTTTTGTATAATCCATCCTACGCCATTATATTTTTCGCGTTACGAGCGGCGATTATGCCCCGCGGCTTGCCGCGGGGAGCCGCTCGAGAGGGCTCCAAGGGGGAGCCGCCCCCTTGGTCGGAGGGCGGGATTGGATGTCCCGCCCGAGAAGGGGAGGCAGGGCGTCGGACGAAGTTCGACGCCCGTTGGAAGGGGTCTTCCCTTCCAAATTGATCGCCGCATTCTTCGCTGCCCTAACGACCTCAGACGCAGTTTTTTTTGAAAAAAGGAGACGCCCATGGCCAACATCAAAACGAAAAAAGGGATTATCGGAATCCTGACCGGGGGAGGCGATGTGCCCGGCCTCAACCCGGCCATTCGCTCGGTGACGCTCCGGGCCATCCACGAAGGCTACGACGTCATCGGCATCCGCCGCGGCTGGGCCGGCTTGATCGAAATGCAGCGCGACAAAAACTCGGAGAGCACGGACTATGTCCTTCATTTGACCGAAGAGACCGTCAACCGCGCCGGGCGCACGGGCGGTACGTTTCTCCACACCTCGCGGACCCGCCCCAGCCACGTCCCCGACGTCAACGTTCCGGAGCACCTCCGGGATAAATATAAGGAAAAAGTCAACGACCTGACCGAGGACGTCTTGAAAAACCTGGAATTCCTGGGCATTGACTATCTCATCCCGATCGGCGGCGACGACACCTTGGGCTACGCCGTTCACCTTCATCACAAGGGCGTCAAGGTCATCGCCATTCCCAAGACCATGGATAACGACGTTCCCGGGACCGACTACTGCATCGGCTTCAGCACCTGCATCTCGCGGACGATCAACATGACTCATGCCCTGCGGACCACGGCCGGTTCGCATGAACGTTTCCTGGTCATCGAGGTCTTCGGCCGGTATTCCGGATTCACCGCCCTCCTCCCGACGATGGCCGGCGCGGCCAACCGCTGCGTCATTCCCGAATACAAATTCAACCTGGAGCACCTCTGCCAACTGCTGACGGACGACCGCTCCACGAATCCGAGCCAGTACTCGGTCGTCCTCGTTTCGGAAGGCGCCATGTTCGAAGGCGGCGAAATGATCTTCGCCAGCGAGGAAAAGGACATGTACGGCCATAAGAAGCTGGGCGGCATCGGCGACGTCATCGCCAGCCATCTCAAGGACATTTCGCCCAAATTCAACAACGGCCGCCGGATCAACGTCATCAACCAGAGGCTGAGCTATCTGGTCCGCTGCGGCGAACCGGATGCCGCGGATTCCATCGTTCCCATGGCCTATGGAAGCATCGCCCTGGACCTGATTATGGAAAAAAGGACCGGCCGCATGGTCTGCCTGCGGAAAGGCGAGTACGACGATGTCCCGATCGAAGTCGTGACGAGCACTAAAAAAGTCATCGATCTCGATAAATACTACGACCGCGAGCGGCTCCGGCCTCTCTACAAAAGCTTCAGCCATAAGCCGTTCTTCATCGTCGAAAACGACTGATAAGCGGCGACCGCCGGCCGAGATCTCAACAGCCGCGGCGGGAGCGACGAGCGGGAGCTCGAAGACAAAAGCGAGAAATGAGAAAAAGCGAAGTCGTCATCAGCGGAACGAAATATCCGCTCTATTCCCTGAGGACGCTCGTCATCGGCAGCGGGGCCGCCTCCCTCAATGCCGCCCTGAGTCTTTCCGAGCTGGGGCAACCGGATATCGCCATAGCCACAGAAGATTTCGAGGGCGGGACCTCATCGAACGCCGGCTCGGACAAGCAGACTTACTACAAGCTATCGCTCGCGGGAGACAGGCCGGATTCGCCCTTGGAGATGGCCAGGGATCTCTTCGCCGGCGGCTCGATGCACGGGGACATCGCCCTGTGCGAAGCCCAGGGCTCGGCCGCAGCTTTCCACCATCTTGTCAGCCTCGGTGTGCCCTTTCCCCAAGATCAATACGGCGGCTACGTCGGCTATAAAACCGACCACGACCCGCGGCAGAGGGCCACCTCGGCCGGCCCCCTCACCTCCCGCTTGATGTTCGAAGGCTTAGCGCGAGAGGTCAAAAAAAAGCGCATCCCTGTTTTCGACGGTCATCCGGTCATCGCCCTTCTCACGGACGGAAACGGGGACGCCAAAAAAGTCATCGGCGCGATCGCGATCGACCGGCGCCGAAGCCGCGGCCGCCGGCCGAAATACGTCGTCTTCAACGCCGTCAACATTATTCTCGGGACGGGAGGCCCGGCCGGGATCTACAAAACATCGGTCTATCCCGAAAGCCAGACCGGCTCGCACGGCCTGGCCTTTGAAATCGGGGCCGCCGGCCAGAATCTGACAGAATCCCAGTACGGCCTGGCTTCACTCAAGTTCCGCTGGAACCTCTCGGGAACCTACCAGCAGGTCATTCCGAGATACGTTTCGACCGAGGCCAACGGTCGGGACGAACGCGAATTTCTCAACGATTATTTTCCCGACATGGGAACGCTCGCCACGGCGATTTTTCTCAAGGGCTACCAGTGGCCTTTCGATCCGCGGAAAGTCGCCGGCTACGGCTCTTCGCTCATCGATATTCTCGTCCATCAAGAAACGAGGATGAAAAAGAGGAGGGCCTTTCTGGACTTCCGGAGCAATCCAAGCGGGGCCGGCAGGCTTGAAGATTTCTCATTTGGGCTTCTCGGTCAGGAAGCTTATGCCTACCTTGAAAAATCCGGAGCCTTTTTGCCCTCGCCGATCGAGAGGCTCAAGAAAATGAACCAGCCGGCGATCGACGTCTACAAGAGACACGGGATCGATCTCGCCGCAGAATATCTCGAGATTGCGGTCTGCGCTCAGCACAATAACGGCGGCCTCAAAGGCGGGCTGTGGTGGGAATCGAACATCAAGCATCTCTTTCCGGTCGGCGAAGTGAACGGGACGCACGGCGTCACCAGGCCGGGAGGGTCGGCCCTGAATTCGGGACAAGTCGGAAGCCGGCGAGCCGCGCTTTTTATCGCCCGGAGATACGGCCACAAGCCCCCCGACGAACGCGAGTTTTTGGCGGCGGCCGAGACGCAGATCCGGAAAACGACCGATCTCGGCCGGAAAATGATCGAGGGCCGGGTCAAAACGACGGAGGTCTTGGCCAAGGCGAGGATGGACTTCCAAGCGCGGATGTCGGCCCATGGCGCTCACATCCGAAACCCGAAGACGATCGGTCTCGAGGTCGCTAAAGCCTGGAGGCTATACGCTCGCCTGAAAAATAATCTGCGCGTTCCGTCGGCGGAAGCTCTTCCCGAAGCGTTCAAAACCCTCGACCTCTGCCTGACCCAGGCCGTCTATCTCGAAGCCATCAAGGAATATCTGGAAAAAGACGGGGCGAGCCGCGGTTCTTATCTCGTCCTCGACCAGAACGGCGAAAAGCCCTGCCCCGGGCTCGATCCCTTCTGGAAATTCTCCTTGGCGAGCCCGGAGTCTTTTGTCAACCGGAAGATCTTGGAGATCTCATTGGATGAGAACATGGGGGTCCATAAGCGCTGGGTGGACATCCGGCCGATTCCTGCGGACGACGCCTGGTTTGAGAACGTCTGGGACGATTTCCGGAATGACCGTATTGTCCGTTGAGACGAAAGACAGAAATTGAATGAGAAATGCGTCGGAGCGGAGGACAAGATGAATAACAAGCCTGTTGCCTTGATCACAGGAGCCGGCCGGGGAATCGGCCGCGGGATCAGCCTGGAGCTGGCCAAAGAAGGATTCGATGTCGCCGGCTGCGACGTCCTTTACGAGCAGCGCAACAAAAAATCCGGACTGTTCGAAGTCGGGCAAGCCGTCGCCAAACTCGGCGGAAAATTTCTGCCGATCCGGGGGGATATCGCTGCGCTGGATGCTCATGATCAAATCCTCAAGGCCGTCCTCGATGAATTCGGCCGTCTCGATCTTCTGGTCAACAACGCCGGTGTCGCCCCGCTCGTCCGCTGGGACATTCTGGAAACGACTCCCGAAAGCTTCGACCGCGTGCTTTCGATCAACATGCGCGGGGCTTTTTTTCTGACCCAGAAAATCGCAAAGGAAATGATCACCCGACTGAAAACGGACCCGAAGTCTCGGCCGGCCATCATCTTCATCTCCTCGATTTCCGCCGTCGTTTCCTCGACCTCGCGGGCCGAATACTGCCTTTCCAAAGCGGCCCTGAGCATGGCCGCCAAGCTTTTCGCCGACCGTCTCGCGGAGTTCGGGATCCAGGTCTATGAGATCCGGCCGGGCCTCATCCAGACCGACATGACCGCGCCCGTCCGCGAAAAATACGACAAGCTGATCGCCGAAAGGCTCGTGCCGCAAAAACGCTGGGGCTATCCCGAGGACATCGGCCGGGCCGTCGTCGCCCTGGCCAAAGGCTATTTCCCCTACTCGACCGGCCTCATCATCGACGTGAGCGGAGGGCTGAACATCCAAAGGCTGTAACTTTTTGGGAACTCTTCCATTTTGCGTAGATGAGAAGAAAACGGGATGACGGCCTCGCTCCCGACTCGGGTTTTTCACGCCGTTCCCTCGCCGTCCTTTTCGGCGGCGAAGAACTCGCGTCCCGGCCTTTTTCTTACGGACGTTCGCCGGGACGCTCAGACATCTTCGCCGGCCGGCTTCTTCCGCGCCGGCTGTCCTCAAGGACAGCTCGGGAAGGCTAAACCCTCCATGCTCGCTCCGGCCATCATCCCGTTTTCTTCTATTTCCCCAACACAAAATGTAAGAGGACCCTTCTTTTTGAGTAACCAGGTGATATATACTTATGCCCTCGATGACACTTTATAGCGTATAGATTAAGCGCAAAAAAGGAGGAAAACATGTCGCACCATCGAAACCATCAAGGCCGGATCTTCTGGGGATTGGTTTTGGTCATTCTCGGAGTCCTTTTCCTGCTGGACCGGCTGGGAGGATTTGACTTCGGCACGATGATCTCCACCTATTGGCCGGTCATTTTCATCATCCTCGGCTTCTCCATCCTGATCTCAAGCGGCTTCCGGCGCCCGGTGGGAGGCGTTTTTTTCATCGTTTTCGGCGTTTTCTTTCTCCTGGCCGAGCTCGACATTCTTGAATACGACGCCTGGCATTACATCTGGCCGAGCTTTATTATCCTCGCCGGTTTGTGGCTCCTCGTCCGGCCCGCGTTCAGGTACCGGAGCGCGGAAAAATTTCCTCAGATCAAAGAAAACGACATCGACCTGACCTGCATCTTCTCTGGCATGAAGCGCCGGATCGAATCGCTGAATTTCAAAGGCGGCCACGCCACGGCCATCCTGGGCGGGCTCGAGCTTGATTTTACGGCCGCCGGCCTCGACGGCGGCAAGGCGACGATCGACGCCACGGCCATTATGGGCAGCATCGAAATCAAGGTCCCCAGGGACTGGCGGGTCGTCATCGACGGCACACCCATCCTGGGCGGATTCGAGGACAAGCACAGAAACGTCCCCGATGTCGAGGCCAAAGCCACGCTCTTTGTCAAGGGCACGGCGATCATGGGCGGTATTACGATTAAAAGCTGAAGATTGCCGAGGAAAACAAGGTGAAAAGATATGCGTTATGGTTCTTGGCTGCAATCATCACGCTCGGCGCGGCCGTCTACCAGCGCCTGACCGGGCCGACCCATCCCTATGCCGCCCAAGCGACAATCGGCGGACAGCTCGTCAAAGCGCGATTGCCCCGCAGCGCGGAGAACGTCGCGGACTGCGAGATCAAGATCCGGGGTGTGGCCCCCGAGGTCGGCGGATATGTCGAGTATATGAGATACAAAACTCAGGATCCGTGGACGAAGGTCCCCCTGGAGCGGAAGGCAGGAGCGCTCGCGGCCGGCCTCCCCAAGCAGCCGGCCGCGGGAAAGCTGGCCTATAGAGTCGTCCTGGTCAAAGGCGACCAGGAGGCCGTGCTTGGCGGCGACAAACCGATTGTCATCCGTTTCAAGGGCGTCGTCCCCAACTGGGTCCTCATCCCTCACATCATCATCATGTTCCTGGCTATGCTGTTTTCCACGGCCGCGGGACTTGCGGCCATCGCCAAAGCGGCGGATTGGCCGAAGTTCAAACTCCTGCCCGGCGTCCTGCTTTTTGTGGCCGGGATCGCTACCCCCTATTTCATCGTCAAGACCGTCGGCATACCCAAAATCATGGGAATCAACCTCTTCTGGCTCTGTATCCCTGTTTCCTTGGGATTTGGCGCTTTGCTGGCTGCCCTTCCCTTGAAGACCGATCACCGCATTTTTGCAAAGTGGACTGCCGTTCTGCTCTTTTGCGGCGGATTTATTCTCGGCCCGCTCGTTCAACAGTTCAGCTTCGGTGTGCTCTGGTCAGGATTTCCTCTCGGCTTCGACTTGACGGACAACAAAACGCTCATCGCCATGGTGGGCTGGCTCATCGCCCTCTTCATGATGCGCAGGGGAAAGCCGGCCCGGGCCTGGGTCGCAGCCGCCGCGGTCCTGCTCTTGATCGTGTATTCGATCCCTCACAGCGTGCTGGGATCTGAGTTGGATTATTCAAAGATGGCGCCCCCCGTCAAAATAAATTTAGCTTAAGGGGGACACAATACTGTGTCCCTCATTTTAAATTGGGGACACAGTATTGTGTCCCCAATTGATTTATTTGGATTCTTTATTTAAATCAAAAAAGAGAGTGACCGTCAGCGTCACGCGCTTCGGCTTGCCTTCGACGAGAGCCGGATCGAACGTCCACTGCTTCACGGCATCGACCGCCGCCCTGTCCAACAAGGGGATGGACTTCGTGACTTTGACGGCCGATATGTTTCCGGATTCATCCAGCTCCGCTTCGAGCGTGACGACACCCTGGACTTGAGCTTTGATGGCCTCTTCCGGATATGCGGGTTCGACATATTTCGTTCTCAGCGGAGCTTTCATCCCCTCCTGGAGCTTGAATGTATACATATTCGTCACTTTCGCGGACTGGAGATGGGTGTCCAGGGCGAACCGCACTGTCAAGTTGAACGTCACCGGGATGGGCTTCTCATTGATGATGACGGGCTCATAGACCCACTGCTTCACGGCATCGATCGCAGCCTGGTCCAACAAAGGGATCGAGCGCAGGATTTTGACGTTCTGGACGCGGCCGTAGATGTCGGCGGTCGCTTCCAGAATGACCATGCCTTCGACATGGGCTTTCCTCGCGATCTCAGGATAGACCGGGTCCACTTCCTTTATTTTTCTGGGCATCTCCAGATCGATCAAGCCCGAGAGGCGGAGCGGTTCCCCTTCCTTCAGCTCCTCGGCCTTAGCCGTTTTGTCCTTCAATTCAAACCGGACGGTTACGGTGAAGATGCATCCCCGCGGCTTCCCCTCGATCACCATCGGTTCGTAGACCCATTGCCTCACGGCGTCGATGGCCGCTTGGTTAAGCAGCGGGATCGAGCGCAGGACATGCGCCTCCACGACGCGCCCATAAATGTCGGTCGCCGCCTCCAGAATGACGAGGCCCTCCACCCGCGACAGGCGGGCGATTTCAGGATAGATGGGATCCACCTGCTTAACCGGCCTTGGAGGTTTTATCTCCCCGATCGCCCTGACGGGCCTCGCGCTGAACACGTAAGAACCCCCTTGTCGTTCTTGGACATTCATCGGACGAAGCCAGCCGGTCACCCCGAAGGAAATACCCGCGACCCGGAACGAGAGAAAATAAACGTTCCCCTTTGAATCTTCGAATCCGAAAACCGTGATGTTTTTCTCGGGAATGGAAAATTCCGTGTCCAGGAGATTGATTTTCGCCTTCTCGGCCTGCTCATAGACTTCAATCCTGAACGTGAGCTTTCGGACGACCTCGATGGGCGTGACCAGAATCAGATATTCCTTGCCGTCCAGGCGGAAAATATGAAAGGCTCTTTCCTTTTCGCCTTTCTTCCAGTTGAAGTCCGCTTCGGTCAGGAGTTTGACATCCCGATAATTGAACGTCTTCTGGATCTGTTTCATCTCCTCGGCCAGGTCGAATTCCGAGGCGATGGTGGCCGTCAGGCTGTATTTCAGATAAGAGGAGGTGACGGATTTGACCGGCTCCGCGGCCGCGCCCCTGCCCGCCTCGAAGATCCTCATTTTCACGATCCAAGGATTGGCGTCTCCAAAAACGATATAAATCCGGCCGGCCTCCGTTTTCCAGCCCGGTGTCGAAGCCGTTCCGAATTTATTGTTGGCGTAGGCCAGACGGCGGTAATGCTCGTTCTTGAATTCATTCTCGGGAGTTTGCGGCGTCGGGTCCCGCTGCTTCCAGAAGGCCTCGATAAATAGGTCGCGTTCTTTATTTGTCTTTAGGCTAAGAAATACGTCCCGCTCCTTCTCGGAGATGATATACGGCACTTCCGCGTTCAGCCAATTCACATACTGGGGATGCAGGTCGAGGCCGTAGGTCTTCGTCGTCGAAGAGACCTGTTGGCCGGCAACCGATTCCAGGCCAGCTCCCATAAAGAGAAACGCAATTAGCCAAAGCCATTTTCCGTTTTTAAACATATCTTTCCTCCCGCTCATAGATTTTTTCCGGCCCAAACGATCACGACATTCGAATCATGCGGCTTGAAAATGAACGTCTGGGCGGGCTCGTTGTCGATTCTGACGTAATGGATCTGGACCTGTTCTAGCTCACCTGCGGCCATCCCGGATCCTCCCCGGACAGCCGGAGGCCCAAAATATTGAACCAGCCAGACGACCATAAACGCGGCGGCCAAGAATCCTGCTCCCGCCGCGGCCCAACGCCAGCCGGCATTCAAAAACTTCGATTTCCGGGACACCTCGGAGATTCTGGCCACTCCCGCATCCGGCGTGAGCGCAGGCCGAGCCTTATCCATCCTTTCCGAAACGGCAGGCCAGAGGCCGTCCAGGTCGCCGACATCGCCGGCCTGCACCAAAAGCCGACGGGCCTCTTCGCGGCTTGCGAGCCGCTGGCTGCAGGCCGGACAGTTTTCGATATGCCCGCCGAGGAGCACGGCCTTCCAGGCATGGAAGGGCAGCAGGTCATATAAAAGATCCATCATTTTTGAATGCATCATGGTTTTTCTCCAGAAGAGATTTAATCTTTTTCCGGGCATTGAAAAGATAGACGCGCGCCGTGGAGGCGGAGCAGTGGAGCACTTCGGATATCTCCGCCGCCGTGAATCCCTCGTTCGCCCAAAGCGTCACAACAATCCGCTCCTTCGGGCTCAAGCGATTAAGCATCTCCCGGGAGAGCGCTTTCCTTCGGCCGGGATTGGACATTTCGGCCCGGATTTCGCAGGGCAGCTCATGCTTCGCTTTATGGAAGGCACGCTCGAAGCGGCGCCTTTTCTTCAATTGGTCAAGGCAGCGCCGGTAAAGAATAGTGAAGATCCAGTTCTTGAAGCTTTTTTGAGAATCGAACCGGCCCAGATTCCTATAAGATTGGATAAAGGTATCCTGGCAGGCGTCCTCGGCATCCTCGCGATTGCCGAGGACGTTCATGGCCAGGGCCATGACCTGGGCTTTATAAATATCCACGATTTTCCGAAACTCCTCCCACTCGCCTCGAAGACAGGCCGCGATCAATTCGTTCTCTCTCGTCGAATTCATGAATCCGATTTCCAATACATATTACGCCGCAATTTCCGGGAGTGTTTATGCCACCTTGTCATCGCGGGCATAATACTCAAAAAGTGTTGCTATTTTTCTTATCAAAGGGGACACAATACTGTGTCCCTCATTTTGATTTTGAATTGGGGACACAGTATTGTGTCCCCAATTGATTTATGTTCTTTTACTTGATTTGCTTGATGAGCTCTTCGGCTTTTTCCTTGAATTGAGGGTGAACGGCGGCCCGGCCAGCCATCTCCAGGGCCATAGACTTCTGGCCGGCATTATAGTAGCTGGCCGCGGCGTTATAAAAAGCCGTGGCCTTGGTCGCCTGGGTGATCTTCAGTTGGTGCTCTTTTCTGGCCGCCATCTTCGATTTGCGTTCTTCGGACAGCTTAGAATTTTTTATCTCGGATATTTTGGCCGCGATGGCATTCTCATTTTGTTCGAAGATGAGCGCCGCCACTCTGTAGTAATTTGCGGAATCGGACCACTTCTCCCTCTGCCCGTAGAGCTTTCCCAAGCTGTACAGGGCTTCGGTGTTTCTGCCGTTGTATTCCAGGGCTTTCAGGAATTCCTTCTCGGCGCGGTCGAGCTCGCCTTTATCAAAAGCGATCGTTCCCGCCAGTCCATAAACTTCGCTGTTGGTCGGCAGCCGCCCTTTGGATTCTTCGATATGGAATTGGGCTTTATCGTTGTCCTTCAACTCATGCCAGTTCCAGGCCAGCCAGTAATGGCTTTCACCCAGAAGATAAAAGCCGAGCTCGACATTCTTGTTCAAGACTTCGATCGCTTCATCATATTTGCCGAGATAGCTCAGGCTGATCCCTTTTCCGAGCAGGGCATCCCTGTATTGAGGCGAAAGGGCGAGAGTCTTGTCGTAAAATTCGAGGCTTTTTTCAAATTCTTCCGTGGCCGTGTAGATGCTGCCCAGATAGATCGTGACCTGGGGCGATTCGGCCAGCCCCTCCAAAGCTTTCAGGAAATTCTTCTCAGCCTCGAGCAGGTCTTGCCCGCCGATGGCCAGTTCGCCCAGGTGATAATAGGCCTCAAAAAATTCGAGCTCGGCCTCAAGAAGCGCCCGGAGCCTTTCGGCGTTCGGCTGGGGATAGATCGCGTTTTTGTAGCGCAAAAGAATCGATTCCGGGAAGCGGCGGAGGATCTCGGCCGCAAAATCATCCTTTTTCTCCGCATAAAATCCGTAGCCCGTATAGAAGGCCGCGTAAAGATAAGCGTAGTAGTCCTCGGCCAGGGCCTTGGTCCTCAGGGCTTCCCGGACTTCTTTTTGCATGAGGATATCGTCATAGACCTTCTTCACGGCCACGACGCTAATGTCCTGCATGATGCCCCGCGTCCGTGGAGACATGGAATCGGCGACCTCGAAAAAGGGCAGAAATTGTTGAAGCGGAGGATTTTCCTTGATGATTTCAAGGGCTTTCTGATAATAGGCATGGCTGAGGATGCCGACCTCGCGCTCCCGGACGAGCATGAGCAAAAGCGTTCGGACATAGGGAAAAGCGATTTTTTTCTTGATCGAACGCTGGCCGGACAATTCCTCATAGATCCGGATCGCCTGTTTAAATCCGGCGTAACAGCCGCGCCCGAATTGGACTTCCGCTGCGGACATCTTATTATCGGTGTCCGGAGACGGCGGCCCGGCTTCAATTTTTGCTTGGGGAGCGCAGGACAAAGAAAGGATAATTCCGGCGATGACGGCCATCGCCGCCAAATCTTTTTGGGCTCGTCGCCCGAATAGCGATCGCATCATTCCCTCGCAATCTTTCAATTCGTATGTTTCTCTTCCATTCTGCGTGGATTAAGGATGAGCGGAGAAGGTCCGGAAGCGGCAGCGTCTCCCTTATCTGGATCAAGCTCAGACATCCGCGGCGCCCGGCTCGGCCGGGTTCCCTCAAGGGCGGTTCGATAAGGCTAAACCTTCCACGGTCGCTGCGGCCGCTTCCGGACCTTCTCCTCCATTTTTATCCGCATAAAATGGAAGAGGACCTTTTATATTTTATTATGGAAAGCCGCCATTTTCACCTTTTTTATTAATACGCCGCAATCGACCGAAATGTTTATAAAAAGGGGACATGTACATAACAATCTTAAATTAACTTGTATCTTCCCCTGGGCATCGAACACTTTTCCCTTCTATTTCAAGAGAGCGGGTGGCGCCGCTCGTTCGCAGCGAATGAGACCCCCCGAAGGGCAAACCGCAAGAAATTCATTAACAAATGCTCTATGGAAAGGAGGCAGAGCTCGAAGCGATCGCCGGGACATGGCCGGAAAATTCGGGGTATCTGCCCCTCTTGATAAAATTCAAAAAAGAGATGAAAATGGGCTTCATCCAAAACCAAGGAGGAACGATGAAAAAATCAAAAACGTTTCTAACGATCGTCTTTGCGCTCCTTGTCCTTGTCGCCCCGGTCTTGGCCCAAAGCCAGCCTCAATCCCAGGCTCAGGCCACGGACGAAAAGGCCGCGCCCAAAACGCCGCGGCCGATCGGGCTCCTCGACATCTTGGCCTGGAAATCGATCACCGGCACCGCGCTTTCGACCGACGGCCAGTGGTTCGCCTACCGCCTCTCCCCGATCGAGGGCGACGGCGAGGTCGTCGTCCGCCAGACTAAGGGCACGAAGGAATACAAATTCCCGGCAGGCGAATCGCGCACGGGGTTGATCGCCTTCTCGGAAGATGCCAGGTTTTGCGCTTTCATGATCTATCCCAACGCCAAGGAAGCCAAAGCCCTGAGAAAGGAGAAGAAACCCATCGCGACCAAGGCCGCCGTGCTCAACCTGGCCACGGGCGACAAGGTCGAATACGACAAGATTAAAAGTTTCGCCTTCTCCAAGGAAAATCCGGCCTGGCTCGTCCTCCTCAAAACGCCTCCGGAAAGCCAGGCGCGCGAAAAAGACAAATGGTCGGGCTCGGACCTGATCTTGCGCGAGCTGGCCACAGGCAAAGAGCTCGCCTTCGGCAACGTCGCTGAATTCGCCTTCGATAAAAAAGGCCAGTGGCTGGCCATGATCATCGACGCCCTGGGCCAGACTGGAAACGGCATCGAGATCCGCAACATGGCCACGGGCGTCGTTTCCTCGCTCGATAACGACAAAGCCAATTACAAAAGCCTGACCTGGAACGAAAAAGGCGATGCGCTGGCCTGCCTCAAGGGGAAAGAAGACAAAGCCTATGAAGACAAACTTTACAGCCTCGTCGGATTCACCGGCTTCGCCGCCGGCCCCCAGCCGAATCCCGGAGGACCTCAAAAAGTCGTTTATGATCCAAAGGACGATAAGACCTTTCCCCCAGGCATGACCATCAGCGCCAACCGTGCGCCGAAATGGAGCGAAAACCTGGAGGCGATCCTCTTCGGCATCTATGAACCGAAGAAAAAGGAAGAAGGCGAGAAAGGCAAGACGCCGGCCGCTCCGGACCAAGCTCCCTCGGCCGCGCCCGCCCAAGAATCCGACGAAGATATGCCCGACCTCGTCCTTTGGCACTGGCAGGACAAACGACTCCAGTCCCAGCAGCAGGTCCAGGCCTCCTCGGACCAGAATTTCAGCTATCTGGCCGAATACAGGATCAAGGAGAAAAAATTCATCCGCCTGGCCGACGAGGATGTCCGCCGCGTCGAAGCGGCTCCCAAGGAGCGCTTCGCCATCGGCCTCGACAACAAGGACTACGAGCTCGACAGCAACCTCGACGGCCGGCGCTTCCAGGACATCTATGTCATCGACCTCAAGACGGGAGCCCGCGCGCTGGCCCTCAAGAAAAACCGCTATTACTTCATGCCTTCCCCCGACGGCACCCATTTTCTTTACTACGACGAGGGCCACTTTTACACTTACGATATGACGGCGGGCAAGTCCTACAACATCACCCAAGACGTGCCGGCTTCGTTCGTCAACGAGGACAACGACCAAAACGTCGTCAAGCCGCCCGATTCTCCGCTCGACTGGGTCAAGGACGGCGTGTCGGTCCTCCTCTCGGACGGCTGGGACATCTGGAACGTCCCCGTCCACGGCGGCACCAAAGGCGTGAACCTGACCGTCAACGGATTAAAAGACCAAATCCGCTACCGGAGCCGCTACTTTCTCGATCCCGAGGAAAAAGGGATCGACCTGGCCAAGCCGCTCTATGTGACGGCCTACGGCGAATGGACGAAGAAAGCCGGGATTTCGCGCATCGAGAAGGGAAAATCCGCCCCGGCGGCCCTCGTTTGGGACGATGCCGGCTTCGGCGGTCTGACCAAAGCCAAAAAAGCCGAAGTCTACGTCTGCAGCCGCGATACGTATAAAGATTGTCCCGCCTTCTATGTTTCCGACGCTCTTCTCAACAATGGCCAGAGACTCACCGACGCCAATCCGCAGCAGAAGGATTTCTTGTGGTCGAGCGGCTCGATCCTCCTCGATTACAAAAGCGTCAAGGGCGACAAGCTCCAGGCCGCCCTTTTCCTGCCCGCCAACTACGAAAAGGGAAAGCGCTACCCGACGCTCGTCTATTACTACGAGAAAATGTCTCAGTCCCTCAACCGCTTCGCTTCACCCAGCGCCAACGGGTTCAACAAGTCCGTTTACACGAGCAACGGCTACGCGGTCCTCATGCCGGACATCACCTACAAGATCAATGATCCCGGCATGTCGGCCGTCTGGTGCGTCCTGCCGGCCATCGACGCGGCCGTCGCGGCCGGCGTCATCGACCGGACAAAGGTCGGACTCCACGGCCATTCCTGGGGCGGCTATCAAACTGCGTTCCTCGTGACGCAGGCCGACTTCGCCGCGGCCGTGGCCGGCGCTCCGCTGACCAACATGATCAGCATGTACAGCTCGATCTATTTCAACTCGGGCTCGGCCAACCAGCCGATTTTCGAGAGCAGCCAGGGCCGGTTCAAGGGCGGCTACTGGGACAACCTGGAGGCCTACACCCGGAACTCGCCCGTCTATTACGCCGAAAAAGTGAAAACCCCGCTCATCATCCTCCACAACGATAAAGACGGGGCCGTCGTCTGGAACCAGGGCATCGAATATTACAACACCCTGCGCCGCCTCAAAAAGCCCGTGATCATGCTCCAGTACGTGGGCGAAAACCACGGTCTGGCCAAGGCCGCCAACCAGAAGGACTACACGGTGCGGATGAAGGAATTCTTCGACCATTATCTCGTGGGCAAGCCCGCTCCGAAATGGATGAGCGAAGGCATCCCCCATCTCAAGATGAAGGACCACCTCAAAGAACGCATCAAGGAAATGAAACCGCAGGAAAAGAAAGAGCCGGAAAAGAAGGACGAAAAGAAATAAAAAATAGGGAGCGCTGGCTGTTGAGGCGCCAAGGTTTGAAAAGGAAAAAGGAAGCGGGGCTAAGGAGGATCCTCTCCAGCCAGCATTGTCGTCTAAAATATAATTTATAAAATACTAAAAGTCAAAGAAAATATTTCAATATTTTTTATTTTTTTCGAGCCTCGATTTCCTTGAGGAGCTTTTTGACACCCATCCTGGCCCGGGTTCAGCTTGACCTCAGAAAAGACAGGCTCTCTCCCGAAGAGCGGGATCGAGTTTTGGCCCTTATCGAGAAGCACAAATAAATCCGACCGGGAATGGAAACAGAGTCCGGCGGCCGGGCAATACGATGAAAAGAGCAAGAATAAGTCCTGCGTTAACCGATGAGGATCGAAATTAGATCCGCCGGCCAGAATCCATATAATATACTGATAATATTATATTTATATGTTTTTTTGGTTTTTTAAGCGGCAAGGGTGCTTCTCAAGTTAAAATATTTTTCTGCCCGGATAAAATATATCTATCTATTTTAATTTCAATAACATAAAAGGAATTTGACCCGTTTCTCCCCCTTTCCGGCCATTGATACAAAAAGCCATTTCTGCTAGTCTATCTAGTTTACCAGGGCCATGATGGAAAAATCCATTCAAAAAGCCGGATTCATCGCACCGTCCACCTGTCTTCCCCGCAACGCAAAAAGCACGCTCATCCGGACGGCGAACCTGATCAAGCGAGGCCTTGGCGCCGAAGAGATTTATTTCAGCCCGTTCCTTTTCTCCATGAACGAACAGATCGACCACGTGACGGCCTCGGCGGACGAGCGCTCCGAAGACTTCAAGATGGTCATCCGCGATTACGACTTGATCATATCCGTGGCGGGCGGCACGGGCGCCGAAGACCTGGCCTTCAAAATCGATAAAATCGATTATCGGGTCATCCGCAACCACCGGCCCATCTTCATCGGCTTTTCGGATTTCACCTTTCTCCTCAGCGAAATCTACCACCATGCCCGCGTGCCCGTCATTTATTTTCCGTCGCTCAAGCTGGGCAAAGGAAATTCAAAAAAGATCTTTCCCCTCATCCAGGGCGAGGAGATCCACTACCAGGGCAAGCGCTGGCTCACCCCGCCTCCGCCGCGCCGATTCTCCGGCCACCCGATCGGAGGAAACCTGTCCACCTTCGTGAACTTTCTGAACCGCGAGAAACCGCCCAAATTCAGTTGGAGCCGGCACATTCTCTTCATCGAAGACATCCAGGTCGACGTCGAAGACCTGCACCGGCTGCTCGCCGCCCTGCGCCGCCATCATGTCCTGGAGAAGATCCGCGGCATCGTCATCGGCTCCATGCGCCAATACAGCAAGAACCACAACTACCGGAAGAACCAGAAAGATGCGCTGCACTTCATCATGGCCTATTTGAGCGACGTCCTCCGCGCCCGGCGGAAGCAGGGCTGTCCCCTGCCCATCCTCGCCGTCTCGAATTTCGGCCACAACATCACCCGCGATCTGATGGCCGTTCCTATCGGCGGCCTCGCGACGATCTCCAAGGGCAAAAAGATCACCTTCCGTCTCGGAAAATAGAAACGGGCAGGGGAGCATGAATAAGAAAATTGGCGTTATTATATTTATATTAGCGCTGTCGGTCACATCTACTCAGCCGCTAGGCTTTCTCTACGAGCGGTGCTCCCTCCAACTTGACTCCCAGACTCCACCTCTCGCCCTGCCTACGCCCGAGCAGGCCGCCTGGCACGACTTCGAGCTCGGCATGTTCATCCATTTCGCGCCGAACACCTGGCAGGACAGAGAGTACGACGACCTCTCGACTCCCCTGGACAAGATCAATCCGGAAAAGCTCGACACCGACCAGTGGCTCCGGGTTGCGGAATCCATGGGGGCCAAGTACATCGTCTTTGTCGCCAAGCATGTCGGCGGATTCTGTTGGTGGCAGACCGAGACCACGGACTACAGCGTCAGAAGCATTCCCTGGCGCGGCGGCAAGGGCGACGTGATGGCCATGCTGGCCGAATCCTGCCGAAAGCGCGGACTTAAACTCGGCGTCTACCTCAGCCCGGCCGACCGAAAGCAGGGAGCCGAAGTCGGCGGCCGCTCGAAGACCCCGGAAGCCCAGGCCCGCTACGCCGAGATCTACCGCCGGCAGCTCACCGAGCTCCTCAGCCGCTACGGCGAAATCATGGAAGTCTGGTTCGACGGAAGCTGCATCATCGATGTCGGCGATATTCTGAAAAAATACGTTCCGAAAGCCATGATTTTCCAGGGCCCGCAGGCCACCATTCGCTGGGTGGGAAACGAGGACGGCACCGCTCCCTATCCCGCCTGGAATTCCCTGCCGCTCAAGGCCGCCCGGTCCGGCGTGGCCACGGCCGCCGACAGCCGTCCCGACGGCGACGCCTGGCTGCCGCTTGAATGCGACGCCCGTATCCGCAGCACCTGGTTCTGGAATACGAAAAACGCCGATTCCCTCAAGAGCCTGGACCGGCTCATGGACATGTACGTCCAATCCGTCGGACACGCGGCCGTCCTCCTCCTCAATCAGACGCCCGATCCCACGGGACTCATTCCCCAGGCCGATGTGAAGAGGGCGGCTGAATTCGGCAACGAAATCCGGCGGCGTTTCGGAAAAAGCATCACCGAGACGCGGGGAAGCGGACGTGCTGTCGAACTCGATTTTGTAAATCCTACGGCTATCAACCATGTCATCACCATGGAGGACATAAGCCGGGGAGAGCGCGTCCGCTCCTATGTGCTTGAAGCGTTGGTCGATGGGTCCTGGAAGGAGATCTCGAGAGGGACGGCGATCGGACACAAAAAGATCGATCGCTTCAGCCCGGTCAAGACTTTAAAGATACGTCTTCGCGCGCTCGATTCGGCCGGCGTCCCGATTCTCCTCAAACTCGCGGCCTATTGCGTTTCTTAATTGCTCTTGTCGTCCCGAGTCCTTCGAGGGATCTCATTCGGCCTCGGGCAGGACATATGGGATTCTTCGCTTCGCTCAGGATGACACGAAGGGTCGGATCGCCACGTCCGGCCTTTTAATCCCCCTGAATTGTGTCAGGGGGTAGGGGGTTTAATATTATGATAAATTCTTTTACCTGCTTAAAGCGTTCCTCGCGATGACGGTTTATTGGTCTTCGTCCTTGATCTGGGACAGAGTGAGAAAATATTTCTTTTCGATCGTGAGATAGGGTTTGATGCGCTCGAGGAGGACCGCTTCCCACTTTTTCTCGTTGACGGCCTTGGCGAGAGCGAAGGGATCGAGAGCGGCGACCTCGTCCCAGCAGCCCGCTTCCCTCAATATCTTTTCCAGCCCGGCCCTCTCCTTGGACCCCTTGGCCGCCGAAGACGTCTGAAACTTTTTTGAGACCTTCAGCAAATGGCCGCTGCCTTTGAGGACTTCCACGTTTTCTTTTTCGGAATAGGCGATGGCCGCCTCTTTGATCTTCTCCATTTCCGCTTCGATCTTCTCGATTTCTCGCTGGTGAGCTTTTTTCTGGGCCGAAAGCTCCGCGTAATCATTGACCAACTTGACGCCCGGCTCATTCAGGTATTCATTGGGCGGAAGTGCTTCGACTTTCACCAAATGTTTCTTCAGGGGGCAATATTCCCAATAATTACACCAGTCGCAGAGCTGGCTTTCCCGAGCCTCGAACTCTTCCGTTCTCTCAATTTCATCGATGAGCCGCATCGCCTCGGCCTTCACCCGCTCGAGCTCGTCCGGCGTCCGGTCTGAGACCATTTCCTTGTCGAAGGCGACGTAATGCCAGATGAGCTTGACGTTTCGGACGTCGTTCCAGAGTTTTTCAAGGCCGATTTGATAAAGGGCCAGCTGGCGGTCTGCGTCGAGCTTTTTCTGCTCGGGAAGACTTCCCGACGTTTTGTAATCATGAATTTCATAGGCGCCGTCTTCTGTTTTGGCCAGGCGGTCGATGTAGCCCGTCAGGCGGTATTGGCCCCGATCGCCGAGGTCGATCTGGATTTTCCGCTCCAGCCCCAGGACGCGGCTCTGGTTGAAGGGATAATAGCGTTGGTGATAGTCGGCGATGAACTTCCGGCCCAGGTTCCGGTAATCCTCGGCCGTCCTCTCCGCGCGGGTGATAACAACGCTTTCGTGAAACTCTTTTTCCCAGTGGGCATCATAATAGGCAAGAAGCTCGTCCAGGGAGTGCGTTTTGAAAGGCAAATCCTTATACAGCTTCTCCATGACCTCATGGAATCGCGAACCGAGAAAAGCTTCGATCCCCTCCTCTTCGGCCGCAATTTTATCGACGTATTTGAGTTTAAACTGGAGCGGACATGTTTCATAGGTGCTCAGTTTGGAATAGGAATAGGCGGGCATGAGTTTACCTCTTATTATTTCAGCAGCGTCCCGCTGTCGCCCACCTTCCACTGTTTGTTTTCGAAAATATAAAGAACGGTCCGCTGGACCTCCTGTTCTTTTTCATTTTTGTACTTGATATCGATGAGCATCCAGTCGTCCAGTCCTTTGAAAAACAGGGACAGAACATTCTCGCTCGGCTGGGCGAACTGCCGGCCCCTGAACTTTTTGAGAATCTTCGTATTATGGCCGTAGTTCCTGATATAGACGGGGAAGGCTCCGCGCGCTTGGGCGTCGTTTTTGATGAATTCTTCAACGGCGTTGTGGGGGGCGTAGCTCGCATCGATGGTGACCCATGGATATTCGCCGACGCCGGCTTTGCCGCCGCTTTTAAAAATCTTGAATCCAAGATAGGCCCCGATGACGACGATGTCGAAGATGATGAAATAAATAAGAAATTTGAACGTCTTGCTCACGGATTCCTCCTTATTCTTTGAAAGACGGAGACACGTACCAGAAAAAAAGGACATCCTCCCATTTTAATCGCCGGTCGGCAGAGTCATTTGGATGGTCTTCGGCAGCCTCTTTTCCCGGGTGATCCGGCGCGAAGCCTCGACCTGGAGAAGCCTGAAACGGTCGGACGGGACGGCGCGCTTTTTGAGCCTCGTCAGAAAGCCTTCCACTTTCCCGCCCGTCGCGGCGGCCCCCGCGCCGTTTGAATCGGCGACGCTTCCGAAAATTTCCTTCTCCCGCTTATCGGGATCGAGCTTGACATATTCGCCGAATTGGCCGCGCGAAACACAGCCCATGTTCCGCAGGGAGCGGAGCATGGCCAGCGTGCTCACGCCGAAGTAGCGCTTGAGGTAGAGGACCTGGTCGAAGGTCAGACGCCGGGAGCGGAACTCCTTGTCGACGATCCCTTGAATTTTGGAGGGAGGCATCAGGAAGCGCGCCGCGAACGCTTGAGCGAATTGTTCGCGCGGATGATAGAGCGAGGCATATTCGTCAACGAAAATGTCGGGATTGTCGATGACCGGGCCTTCGTGGCGGTCCTTGAGGTAATGGCAGTATTCGTGGGCGGCGCTGAAGGCCTGGCGGCCGAGCGATTGGCCGGAGTTGACGAGGGCGAAGGCGGCCTCTTTTGGCTCGAGGTAGATGAAGACGCCGGAGACCTTGGAATCTTTGGGCATGGGCAGCCGCAGGATGCGGCAGCCGCTGGCTTCGAGGAGGGCGAAGATGTCGCGGATGGGCTCGTCGCCGAGGCTGAGGCGGCGGCGCTCTTCATCGGCCATGCGCTCGGGGGTGATCGACGGAGCATAGAGGGGGGCGAGTTCGAGATGGCGGCCGGTGATGGTTTCAAGGCGGAGGTAGTCGTCGCAATAGCGGCGGAATTTGAGGAGCTCTTCGCGGGCGCGGTCGTCGACGGCTTCGGCGCGGAAAAGCAGGGTGAAGGTGTCGGGCGGAGCGGACTTTTCATAGAAGAAATAGGCCATCTCGCGGTTGAGAAAAGCGGCGATTTTCTGGAGCGTGGAGAAGGAGGGAGTCCGTTTCTCGGCTTCGAGGAGCGAGATGTATTCGGAAGAAAGGCCGACGGCTCTGGCGAAGGCGCCTTGGGACAGGCCCAAGGCCTCACGGGCTTTGCGGAGCTTGTTGCCGATGAATCGATCCATGGAAGCGCACCCCCTGGGCGCGGCAGCCGAGAATATAACATGCGGTTAGGGAAATGTCAAGAGAGGAACAGTTCTATTTCTAGAGGTCAACAAAAATTTGAAGAGAACGGCTTTTCGGAATTCCGGGACATGATCCGGAAAATTCGGGACATAACCCTTTCCTCTTGAAAAGGGATTGTGTCCCATGAATTTTCCGATCGTGTCCCCGGAATTCTATTCTTCCAGACGAGATGCGTCTCTATCGGCAGATTTTGATTATTCGGCCTTGTTATGAATCTCGTCCTTTTTTCGTCTATAATAGGGGCATGAATCGAGTTCTGCAAGAAAGTTTCAAGACAGCGATCTCATAAGGAGGAAGCGATAAAATGAGAAAAAAGGTCCTTTTCCTATTGAGCTTCATGCTCATCCTCTGCTTTTCGCTCGTCCTTGCCCGGGCGCAAAAAGAGAAGACTCAACAAGCTCAGCTGTCCCAATCTCAAAAAGAGACCGACGTCTGGGCGCCTTTCCAATTTTTTGTGGGCAAATGGCTGGGGCAGGGCGAAGGGAAAAACGGCGTTTCCAAAGGGAAGCAGGAATATCAATTCGTCTTGCGCGGCAAATTCCTTCAAGTTAAAAACGAAACCCGCTTCGAGCCTCAGGAGAAAAATCCGAAGGGCGAGCTTCACGAAGACATGGGTTTTTTCAGTTATGACCAGGCGCGGAAGCTCTATGTCTTCCGGCAATTCCACGTCGAGGGATTCGTCAATCAGTATATTTGTAAAAAAATCCTGGACGAAGGGAAAACGTTCATTTTCGCGAGCGAGCAGTTGGAGAATCTCCCGCCGGAATTCAAAGCTCGCCTGACATATAAGATATTGAATCCGAACGAGTTCCAGATGACTTTTGATCTCGCAATCCCCGGCAAGGATTATGAGTGCTATTCGTCGGGCGTGCTGAAGAGAGTCAAGTAAAAAGGGAATCTCCGTATCGGGGTGGGGGCGGTTTAATATGGCAGCTTTAGGCATTCATTCCTGCTTCCAATTTTCGTCGCGAGGAGCGAAACGATATCGAGACTTACCACGGAGAGCACAAAATAGATGTCATTCTGAGCGAAGCGAAGAATCTCGTTTTTCTAACAATCATGAGATGTTTCGCTGCGCTCAACATGACAGGGGTGTCATCTATTATCTGCTCTTGTTCATAACATCCAGATTTTTGCATTGTCTTCCCTTAATTTTCGCTTTGTTTTTTATCCAAAATTTAATAGCGACGGCAGCGCCGCACAACGCCGGACGGGACTGCTTCATCTGCCACCGGTCATTCAAGGCCGCCGGAACGATCTTTAAGGATGACACGGGCACGGATGTCCAGCCCGGCTCACCCATCCTCTTGACCGCCCCGGACGGAAGCGGAATATCGTTCGAAACGAACGCCGACGGAAACATGGCGGCCGCCGCCGTCCCGGACGGACGGTATGTCATCCGCCTGAAAAACGTGACGAGCCGGACGTGGCACCTCATCCCCGCGCAAGGAAGCTGCAATACATGTCACTCCATCGGAGGCAACGGTTCCGGGACGCGGATGAAGATAGTGCCTTCTTTCCACACTGAGCTCCCCTCGGACAACGACTGCCGGCATTGCCACCATTTCCCGGCGAGCCAGGCCTACAATCAACTCAAAACGGCGGGGGTGTTGAACACCGCGGCCAGCGATCCCCCGATCCCCGGCTCGCGCGTCGATATTCTGGGCCGGGTTTACGATTTCGATCCCGCCGAATATACAATCAAAACGACGCGGCCGGACATTTTCGCTCCGGGCTATTTCTCGATGTTCGACGTCATCCTGGCCGTCGCCAAGAAAAACGGCATCCCCCTCAGCTACCGCTTCGACCCATCGTGCCTGACTTATTTTATCCAATCGATCGACGGGCGGAGAACGGATACCTGGTATCATTTTTCCTACGACGCCGGCTCGGGCAACGGCCAGGAGATCAATTATCAGCGGTCGAACCGCTGGGATGAGGCGCTCTGGCGGCCGGGCGTCTGGATCAAGGTCGTCCAGGGCGAAAACCTCGACGAAATCAAGGCGGAGTACAGGGAAGAAATCGCGCGGGAGCGGACGCTGGGGCACGTCATCCCGAACGTCCAGATCAGCATCAACCCCTCGTCTTATGGGGGGAATCCGCCGGGCTCGGACAGGATCACGATCTCCCGTCAATTCGTCAACGTCAAGGTCACGGCTCATGATCTGCGGGGGACCGGATTCGCTTCCCCTTATTCGAAGCCGTTCCGGCCGGGCGTCGTCACCTCGCTCGATGTCCTGCTCTCGCTCCAGGACCAGGGCGCGTTGAATCTGGCGACCGGCGTTTTTTACACGTATTTTGGAGGAAACTACATCAACAGCTATTATGTCGTGGCCATGGGTTTTCCAGGCGTTGGCCTGGCCCACTCGTCAGGCCGGCAGGGATTCGTCTATGTCACCGAAAATGGAACACCCAACAAGCTGCCGAATAACGCCGACGGCAAACTTCATATGACCTGCGATATCAATGTCGTTCACGCGCCGGATTTCAGCGCCTGGCGTTGGGCCGAGCTCGGCAATCCCTATTATGAGAGCGAAGAACCGGCGCTCCAGGCGAGGCTCGATGAGTCGGTGGCCGAGGATTTCGAGGCCATCGATCGCGGCTTTAGTCTTCACGCTCCGGTCATTCACAAGGGGGACACAATATTGTGTCCCCCTTATGAACATAGGATTGTGTCCCCCAATATCGGTATCAGCTTCAATATATTCGAACCGGGATGGATGAAGCTTCATGTTCAGGATTTGTCGGGACGGAAGATCGCGACATTGTTCGACGGCGAAGTGAAAAATATCGGAGTCCAGAAAATGGAGTGGAAACCCGATAAACTGCCGGCCGGGCCGTATTCGCTCGTCATGAGCAACGGCCGGCACACCCAGGTGCGGGAAATTATATCCCGATGATCGTGGCGTCCTTGGGGTATTCGATCGTGAAGTCGAGGGTGATCTCTTTCTTTTCCTGGGGCGCGAGCGTCAGCGTCCAAGTCAGAATTCCCTTGTCGTCTTTTTTCGCCGGCGCCGGTTGAAGATTGACGTCCGTGATCTCGATCTTGCTGTTCTGGCTCAGCGGAAGCTGGTCCAAGACCTCGATTTCGGCCTGTGTCTTTCTTAAATTCTGGACCGTAATCCTGACCACGAGCCGCAGCTTCTCGGTCTTGCCGAGGAACGCCGCCCCGATCTTCTCCCGCTTCACCTGCTCATAGGTGACCTTGATCTGCCGGTCTTCGCCGAAATATATTTTGGCCTCGTCGTTGGCCGCGACATGAGACAATCTGGCCGTCCCCACGAAGTCCTGCATGATGAACAGGTCCGCGTTTCCGGGAAGCAGCGGATAGGGCAGGGTGTTTTTCAGGCTCCCCCGCAAAAACATCAAGTCCTTGAGCTTCGGGACGGCGACATAGTCGAATTTGACTTTGAGCTTCTGGGCGTCGATCGGGACTTTATGCGGCGCGCCGTCGCTCGGGATATCCACGGCCCGCTTGATCTCGAAATTCAGGTGAAGGCCCGTTTCCAGGATGGCGGCCGTATCCAGCTCCGCCTCGCGGGGCTGGGGAGGCGGCGCCGGAGCGGCATCCTCCCGGCCGACCAGGCCGCCCGTGACGCCGCCGACGACTCCTCCGACCACACCCGGAGTCTCTGCCACCCTGGCCGTGCTCTTATAGACCGGCCGAGGGACGTAGATATCGAGCGTCCACGGGGCAAGCTCGCCCGGCTGGCTCTCGAGAGCGGGCGAGGCCGTCGAGAGCTGGGCCTTAACGCCTTCCCAGTTCTCGCCGCTCCGCTGCTGGATGAGCCCGCTGACCGCGAGTTCGATCTCGCCCGAATCGGGCAGGGCCCGCATCGTGTAGAGCGGCGCCCAGCGCGCGTTCGTCACCGTATAGGAAAGGCTGAGCTTGAAATCCCCCGTCTGGCTCGCCTCTATGAGGACGGCGACCTTTTTCGATTCTTGGGGCCGCGACGGTTTGATGGAATCGAGCTTCTTTTTGAGCGCGTCGAGCTGGGCTTCGCCGGCTTTCAACTCTTTGAGCTTTTCGAGCTGCTTCTCTTTCAAGGCCTGCATTTTAGAGCCGATGAAATCCATGACTTTTTCCCAGCTCAAGATATCGGGCTTGCCCTGGCCGACCTGCTCGGAGGCCTTGGCCGCCGAAGAGGCCTGAATGGAAAGCAGGAATTTTTCCTGGGCGTCGAGCGTTTCGATCTCGCCCTTGATCCTGGTGATGAGGCTTTGCTGGCCGTCGATCTCGGCCTGGAGCTTTTTGACTTCAGGCAGGAGCGCCCGATCCAGGAATTCACTCCCGACTTCGAGGCCGAGGATCTTGACCGCGGCCGTTCCCCGGCCCGAGGCGCGGAGGGAGCTCGGAATGAGGGTCGTCGGGAGACCGCTGAAAACGACGGACTGCGCCCCGAGCGCGGGCTTGAGATCGGCCTCGCGAAGGATTGTCGCCCGGTCAGGATAGACGGTCACCAAGGCGATTTTGCTTGAAACCTGGATCTCTTTCGGTTCCTGGGTAAAGCCGACGGACGAAAAGATAAAAACCGTAAGGATAAAAAGAACGATCCGCATTTTCTTGTTCATGGATCCTCCTCAATTTTTAGTTAATCTCACAGGTATCATAATTCTTCTAAGCCTGAACATTCAAGAATTCGTCCCCGAACGCGCCTCAAGAATCATCGTCGCTCCATAGGGAATACAACGCGGCGCCGAAAATATTCCCCAGAAGCTTTCCTCGGGTTTGTTTGTGACGGCGCAATCCTTTACGATTTAAATCCGTAATCCTATTTCCGGCCTGGCTCTGACCGCATGACGCTTTTCATATTTACGGCCGGCTCGCCTGGATTTCTCTCCGGTAATTTGTTAGTATATCAAACGCCGTACGGAGGGGAAGCCATGTTTAAAAGGAAAAATTCAGACTGTCGAAGATGAAGTCTATAAATTGTCTCCTTGTGACCTGTTTTTTAGCCCTCCTGGTTTCTTCATTTCAGACAAAACAGGAACCTGCCGGCCAAAAGATGACTGAGAAAGAACTCCTTCTCAACCAGACCTCTCGAGCTGGGCCTAAAATCTCCGACGATAACTCTTCGTCCTTGAACCAGGAAAAGAAGTTCGACGATACCGCCAGATTTTTGGCCGGCTTAAAAGTCGATGAACAAAGCGAACTCTATGACCTCACCCAAACGGAATCCTGGAAAAGATTTTCCGATAAAGCGAACGCCCTCTGGGCCGAGTTTCGGATTCCCGAAGCCAAAATGAGATCCTGGGCCCGCCGGGAGCTCGAGAAATGTTTTGATCCCGCGGCCCCGGTTTTTTATGCATTCGGCGGGCCGGATATAGCCTTTGCGGATATCTTTCTCCCGGGGGCAAAACAATATGTCCTGGTCGGCCTAGAAAGCTTGGGCTCCGTTCCACGGCGGGAAGCGATCACAACACAGCGCCTCGAGGAAGCGCTGCCGCTGTATGTTACCGCCCTGGAAGATCTGATCAAGCTGAGCTTTTTCCGGTTCCTCGATCTGGAGAAGGAACTGGCCCATCCGCTTCTCAATGGAGTCATTCCCCTGATGATGGTTGTCCTGGCTCGAATGGACAAGGAAACGACCGGCGTTGAAGTCGGGAATTTGAATGGAGAGGGGGAATTCGTGAGCGAGCCGGAAGAATCCCCCGGCCGAAAAACGGCCGCGAAAATCCAATTCCGGAAACCCGGCGACGGGACTCCGCAGATCCTCTTTTATTTCTCGACCAACTTGTCCGATGGGGATCTTCAAAAAAATCCGGCCTTCAACAAATTCATGCAAAAGTATTCGTCCCGCTGTTTCTCCTTCATCAAATCGGCCAGCTATCTCATGCACAAGCCCTATTTCTCGATGATCCGCAAAATGATCCTGACCCTCTCCGAGGCCATCCTTCAAGACGATTCGGCCATTTCCTATCGGTTTTTCGATAAAAATATCTGGGACATATCTCTCTACGGAAAGTACGAAGGCCCCATCAAGCTCTTCGAAGGAGACTTTGAGCAGGACCTTTTTGAGGCCTACAAGACACCGGCCAAGCCGATCGGATTCAGGTTCGGCTACTCCCCCATTTCCAACCTGTTGCTTGCCGTGAAGAAGACAGAATAAAATACGGAATACATCAATAAAATCTAATTTCGGCGATTTTCCACATAAGAATAAGAGCCAGCGAGAGGAATCGAACCTCCGACCTACTGATTACGAATCAGTCGCTCTGCCGGCTGAGCTACGCTGGCTTCGAAGCAAAAGTTGGGACATTAAATTAATCCAAATCAGCCCATCTGTCAATGAGTCGAAGTCTAACCTAAAATTGCCGGTAGCCGTAAGGCGGAATTCCGGGACATGACCGGAAAATTCATGGGACACAATCCCTTTTCGGGAGAAAAGGGTTATGTCCCGAATTTTCCGGATCGTGTCCCTGGAATTCCAGTCTTCCAGACGGGACGCGTTTCTATTGACAATCTTGGAAGTCGCATCGCCCCTGTTTTCAAAAAAGTATTGACGGAACTGGATATTTAATTATTTCGCTCGCTGCCAAAAAACCGAGGCTTTTTGGGGAACGAAAAAAGAAGGGGCCGAATCCGGAGAAAACCCTAAGGTTTCTTCTTCTTCTCCGTTTTCTTCGTTTTTTCGAGCTGCTCGCGCCATCGGGAATAAGCCACATCCAGGAGCTCGTTTTTCGTGGCTTTGCTCATGTTTTTGATTTTCAGGCCGACTTGGAGTTTCCTGCCCTTGGGCTTGCACCACATGACCTCGCCTTTGACCTTGGATGGAGTTTTCTGTTCCGGGATTTTAACCTTGAAATCGATATCTGAGCCGGGATCGAAGCAGAAAACCAAGTCCAGGACCAGACGGAGTCCCTCTCGGGAAATATCCTGAACGGACGCTTGCGAGATCTTATCGACCTTCCCTTCAACTTTGATGTTGCCGACCGGAACAAGGCATTCAAACCTTAAATACTTCCTTTTCTCTTTTGCCATGATTTTATCAATAGAACACATTTTAAAAAAAATAACAAGGGGTATTTTTTCCCTGACCATCGAACAGTTTTGGCTTGCCAGCGGGACACAATACCCTGTCCCCGGGGGCAATATTGAACATAGCTGAGAGTCCAAAGACATAATTGGTAGATGTCTCGGGGGACAGGGAATTGTGTCCCACAAAACTGTTCGACGGTCAGGAATTTTTTGAATCTTTTCCCTTTAAAAATGAGCTCGTTTTGACTACAATACTGCCTCTGGACGCTCCACTATGATCATCAAAAGACTCGAACTGCAGGGATTCAAGACTTTTCCCGAGCGGACGAAAATCATCTTCAACGAGGGGATCACCATCATCATCGGCCCCAACGGCACGGGCAAGAGCAACATCGTCGAAGCCATCCAGTGGGTCTTGGGCGGCCAACGCGTGAAGTCCGTCCGCGGCGAGAAGAGCGAAGACGCCATTTTCAGCGGCACCGTCAAAAGGCCTTCCCTGGGCATGGCCGACGTCACCCTCGTTCTCCAAAACGCCGAGGAAGAGATGCAGATCAACCACCGGGTTTTCCGCTCGGGTGAAAGCGAGTACAGGCTGGATGGGAAGGCCGTCCGGCTCAGGGACATCCAGGACGAGCTCTGGAAAAAAGCCATTTCGGAAAATAAATATTTCGTGATCGAGCAAGGGGCCATCGGCAATTTTGTGACCTCGAAGCCCACGGAAAAAAGGGCTCTGATCGAAGAGGCCGCGGGCACCGCCTATTACAAGGACAAAAAACGGCAGGCTGAAAACAAGCTCGAAGACTCCGAGCAGAACTTGGTCCGCTTGGAGGACATCATTGCCGAAGTCGCCAAGGCCAAGAATTCTTTGGCCCGACAGGCCGGCGCCGCCGAGAGATACCGGAAGCTGCGAGAACAGATCCGGGAGCTCACCGCGCGCCATTTCCGGAATAAAAGCGAACAGTTCCTCGCCGGCCAAGAGGAAGTTCTGGCCCGTTATGAGCAGAGCTCGAGCGCCGAGCGCGAAATCCTGTCGCGCCTCAACGCCGAGGAAAAAAACGTCAGCCATAAAAGAAAAGAAGCCTGGGACCTGGAACAGGCTTTGAAGCAAGGACGGGAGAACCTCTTTTTGCAGAAATCGCAGATCGCCCGCCAGGAAGCCGAAAAAGAGCGCGAATCCAAGCGCATTGAATTTTTCGAAGAAAGCCGTGTCAAAGCGGCTTCCGCGACAGACGATTTCCTGGCCGAGCTGCTTCTCATCGAAAAGGACATCCTCTTCGCGCAGGCAGACCTGCAAACGAACACGGCGCTTTTTCTCCAGAAGCAGAAGGATGCCGAAGACCTCGAGCGCGTCCATCGGGAAACAGAGGCCGGGACCGCGCCCTGGGCAAAAAAAGTCGAATCCTTCCGCAACGACGACCTTCTGAAATTTGCAGAAGTCACCGACGCCAAAAACGAGGGCGCGAAGATCGAGAAAGAGCTGGAGATCATCCGCCGCCAGGAAGAAAAAATCCGGCAGAGGCGGGAGGAAACAGAGAGGCATCTCGAAGAGAAAGACAAAGAAATCGCCGAACACGAGGGCCGGCACGATCGCCTCCGGCAAGAAATATCCGAAAAAGAAAAACTCCTGACCGGCCTTCAGGCCAGCCTCCAGGACGCAGCGGCGGCCGGCGAAAACCTTCAAGCCGCGATCCGTGGGCTCAAAGAAAAAAGGGACGAGGACGCCTACCACCTCCAAGCGCTCCGCAAGCTCGAAGAAAAAGAGCGGGCCGCCGAACCGCTGGTCGATGTCGAAGGGGCGCTCGGCTTTTTCACCGACCTTCTCGAATCCGACCCGGCTGACGCTCCGCTCATCGATGTCTTCTGGAAGGAAGAGGCTCGGGCCACGGTCATTTCGGCCGGCGAATTCCTGAAGAATCTTTCCAGGCGGGAAATCCGGGGCAACTTTCTGCTTCTTCCCGAGCACCAAAAAGAAGGCTTTCCCCGGGCCGTCATCCAGGAGCCCGAGGTCATCGGCCTGCTCTCGGCGCGGCTGCGTCCGAGCCCGAAGATGAAGGGCCGCCTGCCCGAGCTCCAGGACGCGGTGATCGTGCCCGACATCCAATCCGCGATCCGTATCTGGCTCCGTTTTCCGGAGCTCAACTTCGTCTCGCTCAAGGGCGACGCGCTCTTTCGAACGGGGCTCCTTAAGCTCGGACAGCGAAAGGAAGGGCTGTTTACCCTCAGCCGGGAGATCAAAGAGTTGGAGATAATCGTGAGCCTGCGCAACGCGGAAATTCAGCCCTTTGCCGCGCAGCTTGAAGACGAGCTCCGGATGAAGCAGAAACTCGAATCGGACCTCAAAGCCGAAGCCGAGCTCCTCGCCGAACTCCAGAAGAGTTCCCATGAAACCGAAAAGCAAATCGGGCTCGCCCGGGCCGACAAAGAGAACCTGGCCAACGATCTATCTCTCTTTATTCACGAGCTCGAGACCTTGGGGATGGACAAGGCGGTCTTCACTCAAAAATGGGAATCTCAGGCCCGGATCATTCACGGCCTGGAGGAAGAAGAGCGGACCCTCCGCAACCGGGCCGAGGCCGAAGAAAAGGACCTCATTCTCCACCAGGAAAAATCGAACGGGGAAGCCACTCACATTCTCGAGCTGCGGGGAACACTCGATGTCCTTCAGGAGAAGATCCGAAACCTCCAAGCCTCCGTCAGGAGCTTGACCCAGCGCCAAGAGAATACCAAGGCCAAGATCGATGCGCTTCAAACGGAAATCCGAGCCTCGGAAGCCGAAGCGGCACGGCTAACAGAGCGTCTCGCCGAGCTGGGCGCCGAAGCGGCGAGTCGTGAGGCGCAAATGAAACAACAGGAAACGGCTTTTGCCGAAAACGAAATCCGCCTCCTCGAAATTCAAAAAGAACTCGCCGCGGCCGAAGCAAACCTGGCACGGCTCCGCGAAGAATTCGAACAGAAAAAAGACGAACGCATGACCTGGGAGGTCCGGAAGGCGGAGATCGACCGCGACCTGATCAACCTTGAAGAAACCTGCTGGCAGGAGCTCAAAAAGACGCTCCAGGAAGTGAAGGCCGAAACGTCCGCGAGCGAAGCCGGGGCCGGCGACGTCGAAGTGGAACTCGAAGAAGCCAAGGACAAGCTTCAGAAATACGGCGCGGTCAACCTCATGGCCGAAGAAGAATACACGGCCCAGAAAGAGCGCTTTGACTTCCTGACGCAGCAGAAAAAAGATCTCACGGAATCGATCGCCCAGACCAAAGAAGCGATCCTCAAGATCGACGAGGAAAGCCGGCAGCGGTTCATCACGGCCTTGGCCGAAATCAACAAATATTTCCAGGACCTTTTCGTCACCCTCTTCAAGGGCGGGACGGCCGAGGTCAAGTTGCTCGATGAGGCGAATCTCCTCGAAAGCGGGGTCGATATCATCGCCCAGCCGCCGGGAAAAAAGGTCCAAAACATGGGACTGCTCTCGGGCGGCGAAAAGTCGCTGACGAGCCTGGCCTTTCTCTTCGCCCTGTTCCGCTACAAACCCACACCCTTCTGCATTCTGGACGAAGTCGACGCCGCCCTGGACGAAGTCAACCTGGCGCGATTCCTGGACTTGATGAATAAGATCAAGGCCGAAACACAGTTCATCATCATCACCCACAACTACAAGACCATGGAAGTCGCCGATTACATCTACGGCACGACCATGGAGGAACCGAATGTCACCAAGGTCTTTTCGATGAAGTTTGAAAAGAAAGGGAACGCTGAGAAAGTTGATTAGGAGGAGGGACAAATGTCTATCTATCTCTACATCATCCTGGCCTATCTCCTTGTCCTGACGGCCTTTAATTTCATCCGGGCCAAACGCATCAAAAGCCAGGAAGATTTCATGGTCGCCGGCCGCAGCCTGAAATGGCAGGTCATGGTCTTCACCTTGATTTGCACCTGGATCGGTTCCGGGACGTTCATCAGCGGCGCGGAATTCGCCTCCAAGTCCGGATTCTCGGCCCTCTGGCTCGCGGCGGGCGCCTGGGTCGGCATCATTTTCATCTATTTTCTGGCCGCCAAGATCCAGACCTTCGGTCAGTACACGGTCGGCGACGTCCTCGAGGTCCGCTACGGACCCGCGGCCCGGCTCCTCGGAGCTGTCGCTTTGATTCTGTCTTTCATCTCCATCGTCTCCTACCAATTCGTCGCCGGCGGGTTCATCCTGAATGTCGCGACCGACGGCCGGATCTCGGAGCCCCTGGGAACGCTCATCGCCGCCTCCTTCGTCATCCTCTTCACGGTCTTGGGCGGCATGATCGCCATCGCTTATACCGACGTCCCGAACGGCATCATCATCGTCCTGGCCTGCCTCCTGGCCGTGCCCTTCGTCGTCTCCGCGGCGGGCGGTCTTCCGGCCGCCAAGGCCGCCCTGGAGCCCGGTTATTTCGCCGTCGTCAACAACCAGTTCGGAGCCCATCCCTGGCTCAAGGCCATAGGCTACTTCCTCTCGACGATGTTCCTCCTCATGGGCGTTCAGAGCATGTACCAAAAGTTCTACAGCGCCAAGTCGGCCAAGGACGCCAAAAAGTCCGTCGTCTGGTGGACGATCGGGACGATCTTCGTCGAAACCATCGTCGTCGTCATCGCCGTCTTCTCCTTCAGCAAATTCAAAGGCCAGATCGACCTGAGCGTGCCCAAGGCGGGCGGCAAAGTCGTCCTCATGGCCGCTCGAAGCCTGGTCCCGGCGCCGGTCGGCGTCCTCCTCCTGGCAGCCGCCTGCGCCGTCGTTATCTCGACAGGCATGAATTACCTCCTCTCTCCCTCGACGACGATTTCTCGCGATATCGTGACGAGATTCTTTAAAAACAAATCGCTTCAGGCGATAAGAATAATCTCGTTAATCGCCTTCGTCGTCATCGGCTTTTTCGTCTGTCTCTCGTTTTTGAGCTCGCTGGCCATGAAAGCTTCCGGGAAAGGGAAATTAGCGATCATCCTGATTCTGTCCGCGATTGCAGGACTGTTCGCTAAAGGATTTAAGTCAGGCAAGAATCCGAATGTTCTTCTTCAAAAAATCTTTATTTTGATAATCGGCTTTATCGGCTTCATTCTTGCCACGAAATTGCGCTCGGTCCTCGAAATGAGCTTCTTCGCCTATACGATCTATGGCGCCGCCATCACGCCGGCCCTCATCGCCGCCCTAACTTGGAAGCGGGCAACGAAGGCCGGCGGGCTGGCCTCGATCATTGCCGGCACGGTCGTTTGCCTCTTCTTCTTCGCCATGTCCAAGGTCCTGCCCGCGGCGAAAGTTCCCGACGGCGATCCTTGGGGAATCCCGCTGATTTATCCGGCCCTCATCGCCTCGCTCGGCTCCCTCATCGCCGTCAGCCTGCTGACTCCTAAACCAAAGCCGGAAGAGTTGGAAAAATTTTTCCCTAAGAAATAAATCTCAGGGGTACACATACCGTAAGCGTACCCAGGTACGCTTACGGTATGTGTACCCGATAAGTGGGGAAAGTCATGACCACCGGCATCGTCAAAGACCGCCGCTACTTCGACCACAACATGGGAGCGGGGCACGTCGAGAGCCCCGACCGGCTCAGGGCCATCTATGCCCTGATTGAAGAAGGTCTGTCCTTCCCGGTCGAGTCCGTCGAACCCCGGCCTGCCTCGAAAAAGGAGATCGAGTGCGTCCATGCCCCTGAATATGTGGATTTCATATCGAGGACGGCTGGCCGGCCTTATGTTCGCCTCGATCCCGACACATCCACGACCGCCGAATCCTATGAGACCGCCCTCCTCGCCGCGGGAGGCGCGCTCGAAGCCGCGGATAAGATTATGGACGGAAAGATCCGGAACGGCTTCGCCCTGGTCCGTCCGCCCGGCCACCACGCGGAATACAATCAGGCCAAAGGATTCTGCCTCTTCAACAACATCGCCATCGCCGCCGAGCATCTTCTCCGCAACCGAGGCCTGGCCAAAGTCCTGATCGCCGATTGGGACCTCCATCACGGCAACGGAACCCAGAACGCATTTTATCTGCGGAATGATGTCCTGTTTTTTTCCACCCATCAATTTCCCCATTATCCGGGAAGCGGCCATTGGGATGAAGTCGGGGCCGAAGCCGGAGAGGGCTTCACGGTCAACGTTCCGCTCGCCGCAGGCAAAGGGGATGGAGATTACCTGTTCATTTACAGAAACGTCCTGGGCCCGATCGCGGCCGCCTATCGGCCGGATTTTATCCTGGTATCGGCGGGATTCGATATCTACGGCGGCGACCCCTTGGGCGGTATGGAAATCACAAAAGAAGGATTTGGAGCACTGGCCGCCGAGTTGAAGGCCATGGCCGACAAACTTTGCCGGGGAAGGATTCTATTTGTCTTGGAGGGAGGATACAGCCTCACAGGGCTGGCGGAAGGCGTCGAAAGCGTTCTCAGCCAGCTTTCGGGCAAAGGAAAGCCCCCGGCCGTCAAGGCGGACATCTCGGCCGGCGCCCGCAAAGAGATCGCGCCGGTTTTCGATATCCATCGAAAATACTGGCCCTTTTAGCCGCCTCGAGCGGCATTTCCCGCGAATTCAGACAAACGTCACCTTTCGAGGACAAGAAATTTCGGGAAAAATTGGAAAATCAGGCTGCGGATTTGGTATAATTTTTGCATAGAAAAAGCTGTGAGGAGAATGAAGATGAAAAAACTATCTGTTCTAGCCTTGGCCGTTCTATCTCTGGCTTATGTGGCGAACGCTCAAGAGGCGAAAGATGTCAAATACACGAACAATTCATTTGCCCGTTTGAGCTACATCACCGGCAACGCCTACATCCAAAGGGCCGCCGACCTCGGCTACGAAGAGGGGCAGGTCAACATGCCCATCACCGAAGGCGACCGGATCGGGACGACGGATGGCCGGGCCGAGATCTTCATCGGCAAGAAAAACTACATCCGCCTCGACCAGAACACCAAGCTTGACTTCCTGAACCTTCCCAAAAAAGACTCAAACCTGATCCGGCTTCGCGCCTGGACGGGGAATGTCTACGTGGCGGTCAATACCCTGGAGAAAGAAAAAGCCATCGAGGTGCTGACGTCGGATGCGACTTTTTATATTCTCGACAAGGGCCTCTACCGGATCGAAGTCAAAGAGAATAAAGAAACCGAGATTCTCGTCTTCTCCGGCATGGTCGAAGCCTCGGGCGAAGAAGGCTCGATGCTGGTCAAAAAAGAACAACGGCTGTCCATTTCCGACGGGCGCTTTCTCTCGAAGCCGTCACAGTTCTTTGCTTCGGCCGATGATGCTTTTGACCGTTTCAACGAAAGCCGGGACTCCAAAATGAACAGGCAGTTCGCCCGGAGATATCTGCCCGGCGAGCTCGAAGATTTCGAGGCCGAGCTCGATGAAAACGGCGATTGGGTTTACACCTCGGAATTCGGATACGTCTGGGTACCGCGCGGCGTGGCTTCCGACTGGCGGCCCTATTCCAACGGCCGCTGGACGTGGATGCCCATGGCCGATTGGTTCTGGATCCCTTATGAGCCCTGGGGCTGGAGCACCTTTCACTACGGCCGTTGGCAGTGGGCGATGAACCATGGTTGGTACTGGATCCCGATGAACGTCTGGGGCCCCGCCTGGGTCAACTGGTGGTGGGATTACGACTATTTCGGCTGGGCGCCGATGAGCTACTGGGGCTACCCTGGAATCCTCATCGACAATTTCTATTACGGCCGCGGCTGGCGCAACTATGACGACTATCCTTCGAACTCGCGCGCGCTGACCGTCGTCCACAAAAACCAGCTCCGGGCCCCGAACATCCAGAAAGTCGCACTCGGCCATGATCTGATCAAATCCGTCGGCAAGATCAACCTCACTTCGAGGAGCCTGGATTTGAAGCCGGCCACAGATCGGAACATCACCTTTGCGCCACTCGAAGGCGGGAAAAAAGTGATCCTGCGCAAGAGCGGCGAAGGCGAAAAGCTTGAGCCCGCCACTCGGCCCGAAAACAGCCCGAGTCCGGGCCGAGAAATCAAAACGACGAAATCGGGCGACCAAAAAGACACCGCCGATCCGGGGAAACCGGAGCCGAAGACGGTCAATCCCAAAATCGGCGATCAGGGGAAAAAAGGCGAGACGCCCCCCCCCGGCAACATAGGCGCGAGCGGCGAACGCAAGATCCGCAAAAAGGACGGCGAACCGGGGAGCGGCGCCAGCGAAATGAACGTCAATCCCTATCCGAGACGAAGCGAAAGCCTCGGCTATCCCTCTTCCAAGGAGATCAACAGGGAAAGTTCCTCGCCGGGAAGCCGCATTTCGAGGTCAAGTTCGGTGATGGACAGGCTCTACAGATCCTTTTTTAATGAGAGCCGCCCGTCCTCTTCCCGCAGCTCTTCGGGCCGCGGCTCGATCTCCGGAGGTTCCCCAAGCCGCTCGGTTCCAAGAAGCGCGTCCCCGCCCCCGTCTTCACGCGGGTCTTCGGGCTCGCACTCGGGCTCCGTCAGAAAGAAATAACCTCCTTCAATATCCCCCCTTGTGAAGGGCAGTCTCCGGACTGCCCTTATCTCTTTACCTCTTTCTCCTCTTTCCCTCTCTCCGCAGAAGCATAATCCAGGGTCAAGAGGTGGTCTTCTAAAGAGCAGTAGCGCACGGGTACCGTCCCTTCT
>Ga0315282_10001613_pt1 | contig 42277 bp, 47 predicted proteins | sample YL17G07_20_MG_FD_203693 | JGI IMG/M metagenome (GOLD analysis project Ga0315282, IMG submission 203693) | Sediment microbial communities from Yellowstone Lake, YNP, Wyoming, USA - YL17G07_20 | ecosystem: Environmental > Aquatic > Freshwater > Lake > Sediment | place: USA: Wyoming | collected...
CTTCTGGATTGACGTTGCCAGCTGTCCGCCGATTGATCCAGAAATGCTTGATGCTATACAGGGGCATATGTCCAATTTGCAATACCGTCATCTTTGATGACTCGTAAATACTTAACGTAGTAGTATTCGTTCCTCGTTGATTTCATTTTGAACCAGGTACTTTCAGAAATATCCTTCGCCCATTTCATCTCACCGAAGAATAGAAATAAATTGACATTGTAATATAAATGGATTACATTTGTAATACAAAAATATTACAGGCCTTATGGACATCTCTAAAATATTTAAGTCAAAAACCAGAAAAGAACTGTTCAGGCTTTACTTCACCAACCCTGATCAGGAGTACTATCTCAGAGAATTAGAACGGATTCTCCGGACGCCCGTAAGTATGATTCGAAAAGAACTAACCCGACTGGAAGAGGATGGCCTCTTTTTATCCAAGAAAAAGGGCAATCTGACGTATTATCTTCTCAATCAATCCTATCCCTTATTTGAAGAATTGAAAAGCATCGTATTTAAAACCATCGGCATCCAAGGTTTGCTGAGAGAGATTTTGGGCAAGATGAAGGGGATTGAGGTTGCCCTTATCTACGGCTCTTTTGCAAAACATGAGGAAACCGGAAGGAGCGATATCGATCTGCTCATCATAGGCAAGATCGAAGAAGACAGGCTTTTAAGAGAGATAAATAAGCTGGAGAAGGTGCTCAAAAGAGAAATCAATTACAGCATATTCCGAAGGGATGAATTTAACCATAAAAGGAAGGAAAAGGATCTATTTATTACGGACCTTGTTAGAAATTCCAAAATATTTCTTGTTGGAGACAAAAATGACCTATGAGGAATTCTTGGAAGAGTCTCTATCAAAGGGATTACTGAGGAGACAGAAATCAGATCTAAGAGCCGTTGAAAAATTGATTCTACGCGCGCGCAAAGATTTAAAAACAGCAAAAGCCAATATAAATATTGATGAGGGGATTGCTTATACGGTGGCCTATCTTGCGATGTTACATGCTGCAAGGGCATTTATTTTATTGAAGGGATTCCGGCCGGCGGACGGGTATCAGCATAAAACCGTCGTGGAGTTTATGTCGCATTTCTTGGGTAAAGAGTTTAAGGTGATTGTAGAGCAGTTTGACCGTATGAGAAGGAAACGGAATATTTTTACCTATGAGATTGATATTTCGATCTCAAAATCAGAAGCATCTAATGCCTTGGACACAGCAACAAGGTTTGTGAATTTAATTAAGGATATAATTCAAAAAGGAAACCCTCAGATGGAGTTCAAATTTTAGGGAAATTCGGGTTGGCGTTCTGCCTATCGGGTTGATTCAGAAGGATAACCGGGATGAAATTGAATGAAACCGAAGTAAATAATTATCTACAACCTTTTTTTGGGCAGTACGAAGATAGTTTTCAGGAAGCTTGGGTAGATATACTTGAATGTAATCCCCAAACCTTAGAAGAAATTACTCCCATTATCAGGAGGGTTAGAAACAAGGCTATAAAACAGTATTTGAATAAAAAATACAGAGAGGAGAGCTTGTACAAACCTATTGGAAAGAATAGGGATGACAAATTTACCCTTGAATCAATACTGGAAAGCCCTGGAAATGAGAATACTGAAGATAAAGACAATGGCGACAATGGTCTTTATAAAAAAATAGTAGACTTTCTAATAGGAGAGTACTTCAATCAAAAAAATGAAAATCTTGAACTAAGAAGAGAGCAGGATAACCATAAACACAAGTTGAGTTCTGAAATAAGACTTAAAACAATCAAGCTTAAAAGGGAACAACTTAAATTCAAAAAAAGGAAACAGGAAAATAGATATAAACGATATATAGTTAATTTGATGTGTTATCTTTATTATCTCAATCAAAAAGATAAAAATCTTGAGCTAAAAAGAAGAGATGTCGAACTCAAAGCAGAAAGACTTAGGTTACGAGAAGAATGGCTTACGTTTAAGAAAGATCGGTTTGAATCCTGGAGAAAACTCATGGAAGATAAAAGGAAGCAAAAAGAGAATCAGTCGAATTAAGCCGATAGGCACATTTTTTCTTTTTTCCCTCTGTTTACTCCTTCTAAATCTTTCCCCAAAACCTCTCCGCCCTGACGATTGCTCAATTCAAGAGGCTAAGTTTTCAATTCGGATTTCAGCCATTTTGGGAAATTTCAGAACAAGCAAAAAAAGTATTTCCTCGTAGCTTGGCTTGGCAGTTGGAAACCCCGATCCATTTTCCTCTTGACGATAGTAAACAAATTGTTTATCATCCATCAATGATTAAATCGTTCCGTTGCCGTGAAACCGAAAGGATATTCCATCGCGAATTTTCCCGCAAGTTTCCGCGTGATATCCAGGAACGTGCATTTATGAAGCTCAATGCGATTGACGCAGCCGTTCAGCTTGAAGACTTGCATCTGCCACCATCAAACAGACTTGAGGCCTTGAAGGGAGAACGTAAAGAACAATATAGCATCCGTATCAACAACCGGTGGCGTATTTGTTTTGTTTGGCGGAACGAAAACGCAGAGCAAGTGGAAATTGTCGATTATCACTGAGGAGGTAATCATGACCAAGCATCGAATTGCGCCGGTACATCCGGGAGTGTATCTACAGGAATTGCTTCACGAGTTAAAATTATCACAATACCGGCTCGCACGGGATTTGGGCGTGCCCGCAATGCGGATCAATCATGTTGTAAATGGTAAACGTCCGGTGACAGCCGAGCTTGCCTTGCGCCTGGGGCGCTATTTTGGGCAAAACCCCCGCTATTGGATGAACTTGCAAAGCCGGTATGATATGGATGTAGCGGAAGATGCCCTATCCAAACGAGTGTCGCGTGAAGTACATCCACTGATGGCGGTCGTATAATCCCGATAACGACTGTTTTAGTAATGAGGTTTGGGGTCATCGGTAATAAAGTATTTTCTCTTATCAATGGACTGAGATGATGAACGGGTCTCAAATTTTAATGGTTTTTCTTGCCTTCACTCATTCCTTTTAAGTCTTTTAAAAAACCTCTCCGCCACAGGATTCCTCACATCAAGAGAAGGCATTTTCCACGGGAATGCAGAGATGATAAGATATTCTGCAACACCTCAGCCATTCCTTTGGGCACCGAAATCACCCTTGATTTTTACTATGATTAATAGTATTATTAACACTATCGTAGGAGGTATTACCAATGGCTAAAATTCCCAATATTATACCAATTACCGATCTGCGGCAGGATGCCACATCTATCATAAAGCGAGTCACCGCTTCCAGAGAACCTCTTGTCATTACCCAGAGAGGTCGGGCTGCTGCGGTGATGGTCAGCATGGAAGCTTATGAGCATTCCCAGCATGAGCTGGAACTTTTACGCCTTCTCGCCCGTGGCGAAAAAGAGATCGAGGCGGGCAAGGGGTATGATCTCGATGCCGTTCTCGCTGAAGCCGATTCCTTGTTGAAAGAGATTAAACCTTGAAAGTCCTTTTCACTCCTTCGGGGCGGAGCCAGTTCCTTGCAGCCATTACTTATATTTACCGCGAGAACCCAACAGCGGCGGTTGCTTTCCGCCGCAAGGCAGAAAAGGTCTTGTCCAGGCTCCGAAAGTTTCCTCAATCCGGCAGGGCACTGCCGGAATTTCACGATCTTCCTTTTCGTGAAGTTATTGTGACTCCTTACCGTTTCTTTTACCGTGTAAAAGGGAAAACTGTCTGGATTGTAGCTGTGTGGCATGGCGCTCAACTTCCGGAAGAACCAAATAATACATAAAGGCGATCGGAGGCAGGTTCATATTTTCAGAAGCAAGCTAATACAGAATAACTCACGACATCTTCTATCTACGCATTTTTTAGGAAATCTCAATGGGGAGAAAAAAGTACTGACGTCTCGGAGGAGGTATGAGCATGGAAGGATGGACCGAAGAAGAATTTAAGAATAAGGATTTGATGGCACCTTGCGGGTTATATTGTGGCGCCTGCGGAGTTTACCTTGCCACAAGGGATGAAAATGAAAAATTCAGGGCCGTGATGGGCAGCCTCTACGGAACAAAGCCAGAAGAAACGGAATGTCTTGGCTGTATGCAGCCTGACCCACCCAGGAGGCTCTATGGTTATTGCAAAGGTTGCACGATCAGGAATTGTGTGAAATCGAAAGGATATTACTCCTGTCATCAATGTGAGGAATGGCCATGCAGTAGGATAGAGAATTTCGGTTTCGTCACTGGTATAAGAGTGATGAAAAGGGCGATTCCTTTATGGCGAGCGAAAGTAGCTGAGCACGGGGATGAGAAGGGCGGCATCGAATGGGCACGGGCAGAATGTGAGCGTTATCACTGTTCATCATGCGGTCAGCCACTTTTCAGAGGCGCCCAACGCTGCAGAGCATGTAAGAAACCAGTAGCTGATGAACTGGACGGATCTCTATGAGTCATTCGGGACAGGTTCATACTTTTCCTATTTCCCTATATCTCTCCAAGCCACGTTACCCACTTCAGGTCTTTTTTAATCGTATTGAATAATGCTTCCTCTTGAATAATGCTTCCTCCACCTCAAATAAAATAATTGGGTAATCGGGGGAATGTTATCTTATAATTTTGTTGATTATTTTATTGTCAAAAAGATTTCCAATTTAAATGTGAAGAAAGTGATAGATTTAATAAATGGCTGATGCTGGCAAGAAGTTTATCTATGAAGGTGGAGTGTGTTTCGAGGTAACTTCTTATGGACTAGTCTGTTGTTTAAAAGAGAGCAAGGACAAGAAACATCAATGCACCGACTGCAAATTCTGCCAATGGTGTTCTGATTCGCGATGTAGCCTCTGTCTCGGTCAGGGGAGGTACGACCGAGTGGAATAAGATGGAGAAAGTTAGCCGAAGAGATTTTTTAAAGTATGCAGGTGTAACCGGTGGAGCTTTATTTTTAGGTATTGACGGAGGAATAGCTATGTCCAAGACAGCAAGTCGTGTTGCATTGGTGAAGACAGATAATAGGAAGAACGCAGTGGCGCTTGGTTTAGGGGCATCCTCTCCTTCAGAGATTGAGGCGATACCTGCTGATGAAAATAGCCAGGACTATAGGGATCGGATTTTAGAGATATTGAAGAAAGGATGATGGTAGTGAGTTCTTCCGTGTCCTAAAGGAGACATTTGAACATGAAATATTATGATGCCCATATTCATTTTTTTTATCAATGTTCTTTCAACGAGCTCAAGCATAAATTTAGTCTTTTAGAAAAGATCGGTCTTGCAGGTATTAATATCTTGGTGATAAGCGAATTTCCCACCGAAATAAATACTTATCTGAAAATGATACCTGGAGCCTATCATCCCTATGTTACCCGGGAGGCCCTTGGAAATCAGAAGGACCCATTTGCCGTTATAAACTTACCCCGCCACCTGGAGATGGTCCCCTTTTTAGACGCTCGCTTTATGGAAAATAATGTTGAAGAGAAAATCAAAATATACAGGCAGAAGGGGTTTAAAGGTCTTAAGCTGCTTTATGTTCCAGAAGAAGATACAACACTACACATCGGTGGCATGGAAAAGACCTTTGGCCGAACATGCAAACAATCAGAGAAAATTACATCATTGATCATCGAAAATGCATCCTCTCAGGGTATGCCAATCCTGATGCATGTTGATTTGAGAAGATATGGAAACTTTGTTGAAGAAATGATCGGGAGTTATCCCAAGACCAATTTTAATATCCCCCATTTTGGATTTTCCAGGCGGGCAATATCCTTTCTGTTAGATAAATATCCAAATTGTTACACGGATATGTCCTCTTTGGTATCCTTCATGGGAAAAGATCCGGTATCCTATAAAAGCTTTATCAAACAGTATCAAGATCGGATACTTTTTGGGAGCGATGCGGTGATTGGTCAGCCAGAAAGAGTCCAATCTACGCTTAAATTTATCAATCGATTTCTGGAAGACATGGAAATATTCCATAAGTTAGTTAATAAAAATTACATGAATTACATGACCCATGGATAATGGTCTCAATTTTCAGTTGATCAGAAGTAAAAGAAGAAGAAAGACGATATCCCTCCATATTAAAGAAGATGGGAGAATAGTCATTTACGCCCCTTATCATACACCGAGAGGGGAGGTAGAGGGATTTATTAAGGAGAAAGGGTCATGGATCATTAAAAAAATTTCAGAAAAAGAAAGGTCGATAAAAGAAACAGAAAAGGCATTTATCCCAGGAGAGAAATTCTTATATTTGGGGGAATGCTATCCATTAGAAATAGAGAAGGTGAATCATAAAAACGTTCTACTAAAATTGTCCTTCGGTAAATTCGTCCTTGATCAAGGTCATGCAGCAAAAGCAAAGGATCTTTTTACCCAGTGGTATAAAAAAGAGGCAAAAGAGAAGATTGAAGAAAGAGTCCATTATTTCAGTCATAGACTTGAATTGTTTCCGAAAGGGTTAAAGATAACAAGCGCCAAATACCGTTGGGGATCCTGTTCACGAGATAATCGATTATCTTTTAGCTGGAGAATAATCATGGCACCTTTGAGCGTTATTGATTACGTCCTGATTCATGAGCTTGTTCATATAAAAGAAAAGAATCATTCCAAGAGATTCTGGGCCTCCTTAGAGGCAATCCTTCCTGAGTACAGGGAGCATAGATTCTGGTTGAAAGAGAATGGACATAGATTATGGCTGTAAAAATGAACCAGCAGAGTTCAATTCTTAATTGTATATTTTTTTTATCTTATTTAGGCTTTATGTATAAAAATTTTATAATTAATTAAAACAAATAAATTCATATACTTATAAATCTATCAGAATATAAACCCCCAAATTTGTATATTTAAACTATTCATTTAGGCCTCAAAAACCATTCCTAACCAATCCTAAATTTTTAAAAAAATAAATGATTTCGAAGAGTTAAATAATAATTTATTTCTTGGCATGCCAAATGCATTATTTAGATTGAACGTCAAAGAAAGGAGGAATTGAAAATGGAAAAAACAATGAAAGGATTAAAGGTTGGGTTGGCAGTGGGGTTAATGACTTTAATGGCTTCTCCAGCATTTGCAAGGTCAATCAGCATGAAGGAAGGTGGGACAATCCTTTGGATTTTCATCATTATTGGAGCGATTATCGTTCTTCTCCAATTGATCCCGGCAGCCATTCTCTTCTTCAGCTTCATTGGTACTGCAACCACCATGGCTTTCAAGAAAGAGAAGAAAGTTGAAGAGGAAGTGGTTCTTCCAGGTGCTGAGCCTGTAGCGGTCAAAGAGTAGAGGCAATCACTATAAAGGAGATGATCGCCATGTCTGCAAAGATTAAAAAGATTTTAACAATCCTTAGTCTGGTTCTGGTAATGTCGATCACCTTGTTCTCTTTTGGCATTGCTTACAAGGGAGGGGTCAGGGGGATAGGACTTGTTGGAGTCATGTTCTTCTTTACCTTTGGGATCATTGTGGTCCTGGCTCAATTGATCCCGGCAGGTATCCTCCTCTCCTCTTTTATTGGAGCTGCTACCTCTCCTACAAGAAAGTCCGAGATTCCCATCCGTGTAACGTAGGAGGAATGAAATAGGGGGAGATGACCATGAAATCAAAGACGATACTTATAGCTTATCAGGATGACCTCTGGACCAGATCGCTCTCCACTTTTTTCCATGGCATGGGATATAAGGTTGAAGCAACCAAGGTGATGAGCGAAATGATTCGAAGGATTCGAAAAGGGAACATTCATGTCATTCTCATCGACGATGAGATCGAAGGGGTAAAGGCTTGTGATGTCGTCCCCTTGTTGAAGAATATCAATCCGAAGATTCAGATTATTGTCATCTCGTCAGAGGAATCAATCGGATTAGTGAAGCGTCTCCGGGGAGCGGGAATCTTCTATCAGGCGATGAAACCCGTCGATCTGGGGGAGGTTAAATCAGCCGTGGAATGCGCCTTTGGGAAAATAGAGCGGGAGAATCTCAAAGAAGGATTCTTTTCCTTTCCCATTCCAGAGATGGTTCCAGCATAAAGTTTGAAAAAAAGAAGGGATGCTTGAGAACCTTCTGAAAAATAGATTTCACAGAATCACATACCCTCGATCGATGGTATGGCCTCTTTTAACTTAAAAAATCTTTAAGTGATTCCCTCCCTTGATAAAGCCGCTAAGTTTTGCGGCTATTTTCTTTTCTTCTCAGCCTTTGCCATACATCACTAAGTTTTTCTATCCTTCCGGCATTTTCTTATAATTGAAACCACCATATGATTGCAGCAAATCCGGGAAGAATTAGTAGGGGCACAAGATGGGAGAATGGCATTTTTGGAAGGTGGAGGGGGAGGTCATCTCGAAAACCCCTTGCAGCAAGGGCAAAGGTGACATCTTCTGCCCTGGAAAACGAACGGCGAAGAAGAGGAAGCGCAAGAAATTTGGCTCTGCGAAAAGGATTTTTATTCTGATCACCTAAACGGGCTTTGTTCGCCAGATTAACTTCTTCGGCCTGATCCAGAATGATTGAGAAGAAGCGGAGGGTAAGAGAGACCATCAGTCCAATCCGACGTTCCGGAATAAACGGTATAGGTTTTAAGAGCCAGATGAGCGTATCTTGAATTTCACGGGGACGCGTTACAGCCGTAAAGAGGACAGCATAGCCGAGAATAAGTCCAAGGCGCCAACAGGTGAAACTTCCTAGGCGAAGCCCATCCTGGCTTACAGGAAGCCAAGGGAAGAGAGATACCCTGAGTCCTGGAGTGAAGAAAGCTTGAAAAAGGAAGAGAGCAAAAAGAAAGATCGCCCAAATCCAAAAGTCACGAAAAAATTGCCTGAGAGGTAGTCTCGAAAGGATGAGAAGGCCCATCAATAAAATTGAATCGAAGATAAGCCATGGGGTTTTCGATTGGAGTAAGGTCGCTGTGATCACCAGGAGTCCGAAGAATTTGCATCGGGCATCCCAACGATGAAGTGGAGAATTTCCGGGAAAGTAGTGAAGAGCTATTCGAGCCATGAAACTTTTTCCCTTCCAAGAAGCGCATAACAAGGAGGCCGGATCCCAAATTGCGGAAGTTTCATCATGAGTTCTTCTGGCGGGCCTGCCACTTTGAGTTCTCCGTCGTGGATGATGGCAATGCGATCCACGTGAGCGATCACCTTTTCCACATCATGGGTGGTCACTATCAAAGTATGCCCTTCTCGATGTAAGCGGACCATATGTTTCAGAACTTCGCGAATGCCGGGATAATCTAAAAAGGAGAAAGGCTCGTCAAAAAGAATCACTTGAGGTCTCATGGCAAGCACCCCGGCAATGGCAAGGCGTCTTTTTTCTCCTCCCGAAAGCAGGTAACAAGGTTTTTCTGAAAGATCTTTAAGCCCCATCACCTGAAGCGCCCAATCCACCCGTTCGGTAATTTCTTCAACTGGAAGCCCAAGATTTTCTGGACCAAAGGCAACATCTTCTTTTACTGTTTCTCCAACGATTTGACTATCCGGATCCTGAAAGACCATGCCCACCATTCGTCGGACTTCCGAAGAATCGTTTATGGGATTTAGACCATTTACATGGACAGATCCCGAAGTGGGTTTCAAGAGACCGCTGATGAGCCGGATGAGTGTGGTTTTACCACTCCCATTGGGGCCGCAGATGAGGAGGAATTCTCCTTCGGAGATGGCGAGGTCAATGCCTTTCAAAGCACGGGTTCCGTCAGGATAATGAAGGTGGAGGTTTTGGATTTCGATCATATTAGATACTTAACGAATAAAACGAATGGTAGCGAATGAATCGAATATCTTATGCATTCGCAACATTCGGTATCATTAGCGCTATTCGTTAGTGAGCTGTCGTTTTAAAATAGGCCGGACAGACCTCGCCAGAACCACAGCAACAGCGGCCTTGACCGCATCGCCGATGAGAAAAGGAACCATGCCCACCATCAGTGTCTTTGGCCAAGACATTTGAGTAACTATTTTAAGCCAAGGAACTCCCAATCCATAAATAGCAAGCGATCCAATCAGGACGGCAAAAATATCCAGAATCAATAGACCGTATGAGCGTTCTGAAATGAAACCAGTGACCCATGCGGCGAGAACGTAACCCAAAAGATATCCTCCTGTGGGACCGAAAAAATGGGCGAATCCTCCTTTGCCTCCTGCAAAAACAGGGATGCCGATGGCTCCTACCAGAAGGTAAAGACCCATGCTGGCTAGTCCCCAGCGACTTCCGAGAAGAAGGCCTGAGAGAATGACGAAGAGAGTTGAGAGGACGATCGGCACAGGTCCAATGGGAACATGAATGTAGGCCCCGACAGCCGTCAGAGCGGCCATGAGGGAGGCGAAGACCATCCATCTCAGTTTTTCAATGGACATAAAAAGCTCCGGATTATTGTCAACCAAATTTAGAAATAAGGTTAACAAACAATAATTCCTCTGTCAATGGCAAAATGCTATTGGAATTTTTAATGCAAATTGGTAAACTCTTGCTAAAGTAAGGGCCATAGATATTCACAGGAGGGATTATGTTTTTCATCGTTCGTTTAATCATCAATATGGTGGCCATTTTGATCATCTCTTATCTCTTCCCAAAGATGATCTGGGTAGAGGGCTTTTTAGCAGCTCTGGTCGCAGCCTTCTTATTGGGGATCGTCAATACGATACTCCGGCCCATCCTGGTATTGCTCACCCTTCCCCTCACTTTATTGACCCTTGGGCTCTTCTTACTGGTCATCAATGGATTGATGCTCTGGTTGGTTTCAGCCCTGGTGAGGGGATTTCATGTCAGTGGTTTCTGGGGCGCGGTGTTGGGTTCCATTTTGATCAGCCTTGTGAGTTGGATATTGTCCAGGTTTTTACCCCCTAAGAAGCCATAAAGATGGAGAGAAAGTGTAAAAAGCACCGGGTTGTCATTCTGAGCGTAGCCCTGTATCGCCCTGAACCAGCACGGTTTGGGGGATTGCATGGTGTTGTAACAGGGCGAAGCGAAGAATCTCGTTCTTCAGAGAGTTGAGACCCCTCACGGAGTCTGCCCTGAGGGAGATTCTTCAGTCGCTACGCTCCTTCAGAATGACAGAAAGCGAAGAGTTCAGAGTGACACCAAAAAGTAATTTTTGAGTAGGCTGCTAAATAGTGATTTGGCAGCAAAAGGAGGACCTGAGATGACTCGAAGAGCATTGGTTTTAAGTGGCGGAGGGGCGAAAGGGTCTTTCCAAATCGGTGCCATGGAGGAATTAATCCTCAACAGGGGACTTGACTTCGAAATCCTCTGTGGCGTCTCAGTGGGTGCATTAAACGTAAGCTTTCTGGCTCAGGCACCCTTCGATCCCATTCGTCCTGATGTCAGCCTTGAAGATCTAAAAGACACCTTTATCACCCTTCGCCATCGCTGGCTGGAGGAGATCATTTTCCCTCAGAATCCTTCACGAAAGAAAATCGAAAAGGTGCTTAAAAAAGTTCGATATGCCCCAATCGTAGAAATCAAGCCGGAAAAATATGTTATTCGAGATGCTTTAGATTTTTCGCCAACGAACCTTATGGAAAATTACCGATATGGAAAGAAGGTAGCGGCGTCCCTCCCACGATCATTGCCCTGATCATTCTCCATCCAATGTATGGTGTTCCGCTTTGCGATACCAAGAGACAGGGTCGACGAAGTATTCTTCCGTATCCTTGAGAGAAAGGTAGTGCTCATTTTCCATCTTTGACAGAAGATCAAAAAACTCCTTCTCTTTAGGATTAGTGACGCTGTCCCGAATTTCGGCATAGAACTTTGCTCCCTTCGCCTCAAAATCGATAGCTGTCCGGACAGCTTCCAGATCATCCGAGTCTCCTTTGGCCGTCTCGTCGACCTTTTTAACGAATTCAAGTAGGATATCCCTCACGACCGTTTCTTTCACTTTGATGGGAACGGTCTCAGGCCATTTTTCCTGTTTGACCCACTTTTGATGGAGCTGTTTCAGCCGTTCATAATGCTCCAGTTCATCGTCCCCGATCTGCTGAAACATTTTCTTTCCAAGAGGGTTCTTCGTTCGGTTTGCATTTTTAAGATAGAATTCCCGCTCCCTCATCTCATTATTGAGAGCCACCCCCAAAGCATTCAAACGTTCTTTTTCGTTCATCCTCATTCCTCCCTTAAATTCAGCATCTTTGATCTCTTTTTATATTATCCTAGTTCTTTCTATCTATCAAGAAGTCTGTGGAAGGATTTTCAACCCTATTCCTCCATGCCTGCTTCCTTCAGATTAGCGACGACAATGAGGATAGTGTTTTTCGGGTGAAGATATTTTTTAGCAACCCGGAATATTTCTTCCCGCGTGATCGATCGGATGAGAAAGGAGTATTTTTCCGGATAATCGAGACCCAACCCATAGTACTCCACCTGTGTGAGAAAACCGGTCAGCTTTCCCTGGGTATTGAGCCGCATGGGAAAACTTCCGATGAGATATTTCTTTGCCCCTTCCAACTCTTTTTCTGAAACGAGTTCTTTTCGAATCCGTTCCACCCCCTGAAGGGAGAGGGCAATGGCCTCACGAGCAGAGGTGTTTTTCGTCTGAAGGACAATCTGGAAAGAACCCGGATATTTTCCGGGATCAAAAAAACTTGCCACAGAATAGGCAAGCCCCCTCTTGTTTCTAATTTCCTCCACCAGCCGGGAGGAAAAACCTCCACCTCCCAGAATGTAGTTCATGACAGTGAGGGCATAGTAGTCTGGATTGTCTCGGCTTACTCCGGCATGGCCCATGATAATGTTGGCCTGCGTGATCCCCCGGTCGATCTTCACTGTCTTCGGCTCTCTTGCAAAGGAAGGTTTAAAGGGAATTTTAGGAATCTCGGCCATCGGCCATTTTGCAAGGCTTGGAAGAAGTTTTGTCTTCACTTCTTCTGCAGAGATATCCCCCACAACGGTCAGAATGGCGTTATTGGAATGGTAATAGGTGCGGTAGAATCGAACAATGGCCTCCCGTGTAATGCGAGGAAGTGATTCTTTTGTTCCTTCGACTGGGTGGCCATAAGGACTGTTGAGAAAGAGCGCTCTTTGGAACTCTTTTTCTGCGACCTCATCGGGCTGATCTTCTGCGGATTGAATGGCTGCCAGCGTCTTTTCTACTTCTCTCTTGATTTCCTCCTCAGGAAAGGTGGGCTGGGTGAGCGCCTCCATGAAGAGATCCCATCCCTTGTCCAGATCCTTCTTTAAAACCTGGAGGCTGAGCGTGGCAGAATCTCTGCCTGAAGAAGAAGAGAGGGAGGCTCCCATGAAATCCAGCTCCTCATGGATGGCAGTGACCGTGCGCATCGAAGTTCCCAGAAGAAGACCCCTGGCGGTCAGGTATGACAAACCTTCCTCTCCAGAAGGATCTTTACGCGACCCTGAGTCAATGAGAAGTTGGAAGGTCACAAAGGGAAGGGAGCGCTCCTCACAGACAATGAGGATAAGCCGATTGGGAAGCACTGTCCTCTGGACTGGAGGCATGGCCCGGAGGCCGCCGTCTGGCAGACCTACGCATAAAATTAAAAAAACGAGGACGATAAGAAGACCTTTTAATTTTAGATTGCGGATTGTGGCCTCCGGCTCAGGCTCCGCCCCATAGGGGCTTCTGCCCCGGAGGGAGAGCCCTCTGGCTCGGAGAGATTGCGGGATAAAAAACCTAAAAATTAAATGCATAAATTTTCCCTTTCTTCAATCTAAAATCTTCTCAGCCCGTTGAAAAAACCACCTCGATTCGCTTTCTGTCATTCCCACGGAAGTGGGAATCCAGTATTCTTAATAATGTTATGGACTCCCGCTCCCCGCTTTCGCGGGGACAAGTTTACCCCTGCGGAGGCAGGGGCGGGAGTGACGCCCTGATCGACTTTCTTCAAAGGGCTATCCTTATTTGATCATTCTCTCTTTTATAGGGCCCCCTTCTGGCAAAGACTTTCCCTCCTTAGGCGGAAGAGGAATTAGTATTCCCACGGTTCGATTATCCGGGATGAGGTATTTTTTGGCCACCCGCTGAATGTCTTCCGGAGTTACCTTTCGGATGGAAGGGATGTAATCGTCAATCGCTTTCCAACTCATGGCAATCTCGTGATGGGCCAGGAGCCTGGCTTGGTTGAAGATGGAATCCTGCCCAAATATAAAAGAAGCTTCGAGCTGATTCTTTGCCTTTTTTAATTCCTGCTCCCCCACTCGTTCTCTCTGAAGTCGCTCTATTTCTTGATCGAATGCCTTCTCCACTTCAGCCACTTCTTTTCCAGGAAGTAAATCTGCAGAGAGGGTGAAGAGACTTGGATCTCGGGAGAGAAGATCATGGCCTGCATCGGCGCTGAGCACCAGTCTTTTCTCCCAGACAAGACCCTGATAAAGTCTGGAACTTTTTCCTCCGGAGAGAAGGGTGGCGATCACCTCAAGCACGTAGCTATCCTGCTCTCGGAGGTTCGGGACATGATACCCCATCACCAGGAATGGGAGCTGAGCCTCTTTCTTTACAAGGATTCTTCGCTCCCCAATCTGTGGAGGATCTTTATCCTTCTCCTGATTAGGACCCACTCCTTTCGGGGATGAGCCAAAGGCCTCCTCAATTTTGGGAAGGAGTTCTTCTTTCTTAAAATCTCCCACGACAACGAGAAGGGCATTGATGGGGTTATAGTAAGTCTTGTAGTAGGTTTTTAAGTCCTCAAGGGTGAAACGAGCGATATCCTCCATCCAGCCGATAATAGGCCAACGGTAAGGATGAATCTCAAATGCGGTTGCCATGATTTGCTCTATAAGAACAGATTGAGGGTTATCCTCGGTGCGGAGCCTCCGTTCCTCCATCACCACCATTCGCTCGGTACGGAAGTCTTCCTCTCGGAGAATGAGATTCTGCATCCTGTCCGTCTCCAGATCGATAGCCACCTGGACCCGATCCGCACTGAGATTTTCGAAGTATGCCGTATAGTCATGAGAAGTGAAGGCGTTGTCATTTCCCCCATTTTCCTGGATGATCCTGGAAAACTCCTCAGGACCGATCTTCTCAGTCCCTTTAAACATCATATGTTCAAGCATATGGGAGAGGCCTGTCTTTCCCCATGCTTCGTTCCGGGATCCAACACGATACCAGATTTGGAAGGTGACCAACGGCGCCTTGTGATTTTCAAGGAGAATCACCTTCAGGCCGTTGGGCAAGACGGTTTCATAAACCTGTTCTTTCAGCCCGGCCTCTGAGAGGGGTATAAAGAGAAAATGGGAAATCAGGAGAATTAAAACAGTGCCAAATATCTTCCTTGCAATGCGACTCAATTCTGTCCTCCCTTTAGGGCTTCACGCGGATCGGCAGGATCACGGTGGTAATACCATTCCATTGTAAGCGTCGCTGAATGGCAAAGGCCGTTTCGTTATGAAGCATCTTATGGAAGAAGTGGACACGGTGAAAAATGAGCTGTCCGGTAAAGACGGTTGATCTTGGAAATTCTTCTACAATGGATTCGCACAAAGAACTCGCACTCTCCACCACATCGGTTCCGATATCGAATCGATAATTAGCCGGAAACCCAAGTCTTCTTGCAAGATCAACATATTTCATCAAGGAAACCCTCATGGATTCTTTCAATGCCTCCATTTCAGTAGCGCCCTTAAACGAACCAGAGTCCACCAAGCCAACTGAAACAAAAATAAAATTCTTATAGAGATTTGGAAAATTTCGGATAATGGAAAGCAAGGTATGGACACCGAAACCATTATAACCTGTTACCAGTTGAATGGCCGTTATTTTTTTCGGATCTAAAAGTTCATGACTTAATGGACCGGTGGTCGGTATATTTAACAACATTTCATCGAGCCCTCTAATACCCAGTTTAACACTTGCATAGTGTCCACGGATCAAATAACATACTTCTATCACCATGGAGGTGATCAGGAGCGTGATCCATCCTCCCACGGAGAACTTCTCGATCAATGTAATAATGAGAATGGTCAGGCAAAGCGTTAAACCCGTGAGGTGAACAGGCAAATGTTTTTTCCACTCTTTCTCCCTCTTCCGGTTTTTAATAAAAAATCGAGACATCCCAAGCTCTGAAAGCGAAAAGGTAGCAAAGACATTAATGGAATACATGACGATAAGATGTGAAATAGACCCTTCTGTATAAAGCAATAACAGAAGAGCGGCTCCTCCCATCACAAGAACTCCGTTCTGCATAGTCAGACGTTCCGAGAGCGTAGAAAAACGATGAGGGAACCACGAATCAAGAGCCATATTCGACATCACCCTCGGGCCATCGATAAAACCCGTTTGTGCAGCGGCCAGTAACAAAGCCCCTTCTGATAAAATAGTGATTAAGGCGAGCCAGTGGCCAAAACCCCACCGACTAAAAAGATTTCCCGCAAGGACTGCGTTGAGTGTCTGGCCCTCGACGGGGCGTACTTTTAATAGAAGATAACAGATAAAAATTCCACCTGCTGTAAGCGCTAAAGAGGTGGACATATAGAGCATCGTGCGCTTACCTGATTGGACCTTTGGCTCGCGCATAATTTGTAAGCCATTGGATACGGCCTCGATTCCGGTATAGGTGCCTCCTCCAAGGGAGTAAGCATGGAGAAAAAGGAGAAATAGGCCTAACCCGCCAAGTGTTGAAAGGCCGTGCTGAAAATTGGTTCTGAATTCGTGAGAGATGGGGCCAATATTATCCACATGGGTGAGGATTCCATAACCCAGCATGAAGGTATGGGTTAAAATAAAGATGATGAAAATAGGGGCAAGGACCATCACTGACTCTTTTACCCCCCGGAGGTTCAAAATAATCAGCACGACGATGAATAATACCTCGATGAATAATTTAAATTCATGAAACTCCATGGGCAGAAAGCTGAAGAGGGCATCGGCACAAGCAGCAATGGAGACCGTGATGGTCAACATGTAATCTACCAGTAAGGCGCATCCGGAAATAACGCCTGCCTTTTCACCGAGCGTATGGGTGGCGACCACATAACCGCCTCCACCATGGGGGAAATGTTCAATGATACGAGAATAGGCATAGGAGATGATAAATACAGTGAGGGCGGTGGCTAATGCTAAAAAGATGGCTAAGTAGGTATGTTCGCCAAGGGTCTTGAAGGCCTCCTCAGGGCCATAGGCAGAAGACGAGAGGCCGTCGGCTCCAAAGCCAATCCATGCAAGAATCGGTATTAAGGATAACTTGTGGAAGATGGAGGTATCCTGAACATCACGAGGAGCTCCGATTAATTTGTGGCGAATTTTATCGATAACAGAGGTTTTATTTTCGAAATGGCCGGATGGCATTTTAGGTTTTTGAGTTTGAAGGTCTTATCTCAGTCTGATTTCTAATCCATCGCTACAAGGAAAAAAGGCGCCGCCAACCCTATTTGTTTTTAAAATATCTAAAAATGAACCAGCCTGCAAGTAATAGTATAAAGACCACAATAGCCATATATTCAATTCTTGTCAGGTCTTTTTTTAATATCTGAACACTGTTGCCACCCACATAACCGATTCCACCCATTAAAGCGATCGTCAATAGTGAAGTGGCTGCATCAGCCACAAGAAACTTTATCGCAGACATTCTCATCACTCCTGCGACCAGAAATATCTGTGCCCTCAATCCTAAAAAATGTCTTCCAACCAGAATGACCCAAACATCTCTCTTTTTAAATTTCTCTTCAAGCTTTGAGAGTCGATCAGGGGATATCATCCTGTGGAATTTTTTATGTTCTACTACCATTCTCCCATATTTCTTACCGACCGAATAGAGAAAAAAATCACTCATTAATAGACCGGAATAGACAATCAAAAATGTTGGTAGGGGTTTGACCACCCCATGAGCCACTAAAAATCCACTCAACATGAGGGTGGTATCTTCCGGGAAGGGTAACCCCATTCCTCCAAGAATGATAAGAGCGAAAATCCCCAAATAAGGGAAATGCCCTATCCATATGCCTATCTCAAGCATAAAGCACTACGGATTAAAAATTCACCCTCTTGTAAAAGACCCTTTTCGCTATTTCTGCTGCAATGATATAAAGGATCACAATCACCCCCATGAACAGAAGGAATGAAATGGGGAGTGGACTAAATCCAAATGTCTTTCCAAAGGGGGTGTAAGGGAAAATGAGCGTTACTCCAACAATCATCAGTGTGGCTATCAACAAATACTTCCCCGGTCTGCTCTTGAAGAAAGGCTTCCTGCTCCGAACAACGAGAACAACCGATGATGCAGAAATCACAGACTCCAGAAACCAGCCGGTTCTAAATTGATCTGTCGTGGCATGGAGGATAAGCAGAAGCACACCGAAGGTGAGATAGTCGAATACCGAACTCAGAATGCCAAATGTCATCATAAAATTGCGGATGAACTTGATGTCCCAGCGTCGAGGTCTCTCAACCATCTCTTTATCCACGTTGTCGGTGGCAATGGTCATTTCTGGAAAGTCTGTCAGCAAATTGGTGAGCAGAATCTGCTTGGGTAGAAGAGGAAGAAATGGCAGAAAGAAGGACGCCCCTGCCATGCTGAACATATTCCCAAAATTTGCACTGGTCGCCATAAACACATACTTCAGGGTATTGGCAAAGGTCCTTCTCCCTTCATAGAGACCCTGCACCAGAACGCCGAGATCCTTTTCGAGCAGCACAATGTCAGCGGCCTCTTTGGCAACATCCACCGCGCTATCCACGGAGATGCCAACATCGGCAGCATGGAGCGCCGAAGCATCATTGATACCGTCTCCCATATATCCGACAACATGTCCAGCTTTCTTCAAAGCGAGAATGATGCGCTCTTTATGGTTCGGCTCCACCTCAGCGAAGACGTCCACCTCATTTACTCGTTTGAGCAGCGCCTCATCACTCATCTGGTGAAGATCTCGACCTGTGAGGATGTGCGGATTCAATAATTCCACCTGTTGACTCACATTGGCAGCGACCAAGTGGTTGTCTCCCGTAATGATCTTCAGCGAAACACCGAGATGCTTCATTTGACTGATGATTTGGTTAATCCCAGGTTTGGGCGGGTCAAAGAGAATTAAAAATCCCAAAAACGTCATGGTAACTTCATTATCTTTGGCGATGAGAGAGGCTGAGCCTACATCACGGTAAGCGATCCCCAATGTGCGAAACCCCTTATGGCTGATTTCCTCAAATCGCTGCTGGATCTGTTCCTGCACGGCAGCGATATTCGCAATTGTTCCTTCAGAAATTTCCGCTGACGAACAAACAGCAAGCACATTTGGGAACGCCCCCTTCGTGACCATAAGATTCTGTTCCCCTTTTGAGACTAAGATACTCAAACGCTTACGAATAAAATCATAAGGCACTTCATCCAGTTTTTGATAGAGAGATACATCAAAGAGATGATGAGTGCGGATTGCCTCATCAATGGGATTTGCAAAACCCGTCTCATAAAAGGCATTGAGATAGGCGTAGAGAAGAACTTTTTCGCTTTCCTTGCCGTGAACATTAAGTGCAGAGTGTAACTGTACCACCCCTTCGGTCAGGGTACCGGTTTTATCGGAGCAGAGCACACTCATGCTCCCGAAGTTTTCAATCGAGGCGAGCCGTTTGACGATCACTTTCTCGATGGCCATGCGTTTGGCACCGTGGGCAAGATTGACGCTGATAATTGCAGGCAGCAGTTGCGGCGTCAACCCTACAGCAAGGGCCATTGCAAAGAGAAAAGATTCCAAGACGGGCCGTGTAAAATAGACATTAATGGCGAAGATGGAAATCACCAGCACCAAGGTCACTTCCATCAGAAGATATCCAAATCGCCTGACGCCACGTTCAAACTCTGTCTCCAGCGGCCTGAGTTTCAGCCGTTCGGAAACTTTGCCAAATTCAGTTTCCTTACCGGTGTGGACAACCAATGCCTTCGCACTTCCGCTGATCACATGAGTTCCCATAAAGAGAGAATTTATCCGCTGACTGAGCGGTGTTTCTGTTGGCAGAACCCCGGGTGCTTTTTCTACAGGGTAGGTTTCGCCCGTTAATGTGGCCTCATCGACAAATAGATCTTTGGAATCAAGAAGAAGACAGTCTCCGGGGATCACATCGCCTGCGTTAAGGACGACGATGTCGCTTGGGACAATCTCTTCAACGGGGATTTCTTCTGAGGCACCATTTCGAAGCACTGTGGCTTTGATCTGCACAATGGTAAGCAACTTATCGACTGCATCGACTGCTCCTCGTTCCTGCCAGAAGCCAAGAAAACCGCTCATCAAAACAATCACGAGGATAATGAAGGCATCGGCAGGATCATGGAGGAAAAATGACAATCCCGCCGCAAAGAGAAGGATGAGGATGATTGGACTCTTGAATTGGGCAATGAGTAGCGATAGGGTGTCCGATCTCTTTTTGGGTTTTAGAAGATTGAATCCATAGCGAGCGATTCGTTGTTTGGCCTCATTGCTCGTCAAGCCCTGCGGTGTTGTTTGAAGTTGCCGGAAGAGTTCAGGGGCAGGGATGCTCCAGAATGCAGGTCGATATATCTCAAACTGGTTTTCTACCTTGGCCATTTCTTTAATGGTCGTTATTTGGCAAATATCATCTTCAGCGAGATCAGAAGCAATGCTACCCCGAATACCCTTTCTAAAGCGACACTGGAGAGTTTGGTGGCAAACCTCGCTCCCAGCAGACCACCCAAAAAGAAACCAATACAAATTAAGGAGGCTATCCTTAAATCCACATACCCCTGCTTATAGTATGTCCATGCAGCAAGAAAACCAATAGGAGGCACCAACAATGCCAAGGTTGTGCCTTGAGCCTGGTGTTGGGACAAGCCGAATAAAAAAACCAATACAGGAACGATGATTGTCCCTCCACCAATGCCAATAAGACCACTAAAGGTTCCGGCGACCAATCCCAAAAGCAAGTAAAGAATGATATTCGTCATTGTTGCCCCCTCTCTTTCGTTTACCCCGTTAGAAAGCTCCAGCATTTATTCTGGGGATGGTTGAAATTGAAAACATGAGCTCCTTATTGAGGGCGGGGTCAAAGCCTTGCCCTTTCTAACGGGGTTTACTTCAGCCTATCCTCTACGGCCTTCCAATGGATACTTTTGAAAAAAGCCTCCAGGTATTCTGCCCGCTTCAAACCAAAGAGCTCTGCATTATCCTTCCTTCAGGAATTGAGCGGTCTCTTCGGGAAGAGAAACATTGATATAAATCCCAGATCCCATTTCAAATCCTGCCGGGGTGGTCAGCCTTGGGGTAATTTGAAGATGCCAGTGATAGTAGTCCTCCCCTTCATCCTTAATAGGAGCGGTATGGATGACAAAGTTATAATCAGGGTTGTTCAGCATGGAATAGAGTTTAAACAAGGTCGTTTTTAAGATCTTCGCAAATCTTTTTGAATCTTCCATAGAGATTAAGCCGAACGAAGCCTGGTGTTCTTTGGGAATGATCCATGTTTCAAAAGGAAGCCGGGATGCAAAGGGTTGGAGGACGACAAATTTTTCAGTATCCATCACGAGCCTCTTCCCGAAGTTGAGTTCCTCTTGAATCGAATCGCAATAGACACACCTCCCATGGTCATCATAGTAGCGGGCTGCCTCTTCCAATTTCTTTCGAATATTGGAAGGGACGACCGCTGTGCCGACAAGTTGGGAATGGGTGTGATCGAGTGATGTGCCCGCTGCCTCGCCATGGTTTTTAAAGATGATGATCAATTTGATCCTGGGATCTTCCCTTAAAGCAAGGTATCGCTCCCGATAGGTAAGTAAGATTTCCTCCACCTGTTTGTCCTCCATCAGGGGGAGGAGTTGATTATGGAGGGGGCTTTCGATCACCACTTCATGGATTCCCACTCCATCCATCATCCTGAAAAACCCCTTTTCCTCCTTTCTCTCCAGACTTCCTTCTGGGGAGAGGGCGGGAAATTTATTGGGAATGACCCTGACCCACCAACCCTTACTATCTGCTGGCCCCCCGGTTCGATAGGCGAGGGTTTCGTGAGGGGTGAGGCGTTCATTGCCTGGACAGAAGGGGCAATCTTCTTTAAAGGAGGGTTTTTCTATGGCAGGTTCGGTCTTTTTAAAATCGTGAGGTCTCTTTGAACGCTCCGTTGCAATGATGACCCACTCTTTAGTAGTTGGATCCTGTCTTAATTGGGGCATGACCACCTCCTTCAAAAGGGTTCGAGGATTCAAGGGTTCAAGTATTTGCTTTTAAAAAAGTGTCTTTACGTCGTAGCGTCTTTGTGTCTTAATGGCCTTAAATCTTAGAACATTTCACTAGACCCCTGGAACCCTTGACCCCTTGGACCCTTAAATTTATGTTAATTATTTGGCCTTAACCTAAGGCCAAGAGTAACCCCACCACAGCCCCCAATGGGATGGAGATGTAGGGGTTACAGGTGAAGGCTCAGGAACTTCCGATGCTTCGAGTAAGAGTGCTTAGACCAAACCCTACAGAGCCCCCTATTACCACACCCAATAGAATCTTCAGAATCATAAAACCTCCTATTTATAAAGGTATCATCCCATTGCCAATAATTCAAGGAGATGATTTTTGAGATGAAAGGGCTTGTATTTATGAAAGGGGATCAGTATAATTTTTTGAGTATTAAATGGATAGAGAGAATCAAAATGAAAGAGATGACATCTGAAGAATTACCATTGTTTAATGGAAAGGATGGAAAGCCCGTCTATATCGCCTTTCAAGGGAAGATTTATGATGTCTCCAAGAGCCCTCTCTGGTCCAAAGGCCTTCACATGAACAGGCATCCCTCAGGCAAGGATCTTTCAGGAGAGATCTCCGCGGCCCCCCATGGAACAGAGGTCCTTGAACGATATCCGCAGGTGGGGGTTTTGAAGAAAGGGGCACCCGAGGAATTAAAACACCTTCCTTCCTTACTTCGGAACTTCCTCCAAAAGTTACCCATGGCGAAACGCCATCCTCACCCCATGGTCGTCCATTTTCCTATTGCCTTTTTGATGGCCTCATCCCTCTTTGTCCTTCTTTATCTTATCTTTAAAAACCCTTCCTTTGAAATCACTAGTTTCTACCTTCTCGTTCTGGGAGCAATCGCCTCTCCCTTTGCCATGGTCACGGGGCTTCTTACCTGGTGGATCAATTATCGATTGAAGCTCACTCTTTTTGTGAAGAGAAAGATTCAGTTTTCTATCCTCCTCCTTATTTTCGAGATCATCCTCATCCTCTGGCGTAGTTCAAATCCAGAAATATCCAATCCCATCTACTTCATCATGGTGGTCCTCCTCACCCCCATCGTATCTATCCTGGGTTACTATGGAGGCCAGATGACCTTCCCCACTGAAAAATAGCATAGCGCAAAGGGCATAGCGCATAGCGAAGAATATTAAATCTTCTCACATCAACGACTTTAAAAGAAAATTAGACGCCCTGCGCTTAGCGCTATGCGCTCTGCGTTTTTTCACGTTTGGAGAAGGCGTAGAAGATTACGCTCGCTGCCATACTCAGAAAACAAATGAGAAAAGAAAGATGATAGGCTTGAGCGGGATAGGAATGACCAATGTGAGGGAATGATTCAATGATTTTTCCTAATACCGGCATGAAGACGGCTGCACCCGCCATGGTGAAAAAATTAACCCATGTCATCACAGTGCCTGAGATAGCGATGGGGAAAAGTTCCTTGGCATGGGAATAGACCACCATTCCAAACCCACTGAAAAAACCGATGAAAAAGAAGATAAGGCTAAACCAGAAAGGATTCTGAATCTTCAACACTCCGATGAGGGGAAAGAGACTCAGGCTGTAAAGGCTGAATCCCCAGAGGGCAACACCCTTTCTCGAACGAAAGGTTTGATCGGAGAGGCGGCCTCCAACAGGACCTCCCAGAATCATCCCGATGGCAAGAAAGGTTAACAGATTGCCTGTTTGGACAGGGGAATATCCCTTGATATCCATCAGGTAAGGACCTAGCCACAAACCTTGGAGGCCAATAAAGGTCCCATATCTGAAGAAAGTGATGGCTCCGATTTGCCAGAAGGCAAAGGATCCCAGGATCAGTCGAAGCATTTGAAGAATCCCTATCTCCGGTTTAGAAGGATGAGAAGAAACGAGGCTCTCCTCCTTTCCCTTTTCACTTCCCAAAACCCAAAAGGCTAATAAGGCAAGGGAGGTGGTGATGATACCGGCAAGAATAAAAGTCATCCTCCATCCAATGGTGGAGGTGAAATAGGCTAATGGAGAGGCAGCAAAAATATTGCCCAAAGTTCCCACCGCATAGAGGATGCCTATAAGGGTGGCAAACTTCTCTGGATGAAACCGCACAGTGAAGACTTTCATCGCAACCATAAGAGTAGAAGCCATTCCCAGGCCAATCAGGATCCTTCCTAGAAGGGCTATGGTAAATGAATCCCCAGAAGCAAAGAGAAAAGCGCCCAATGCTCCGATTAGCGGGAAGAAGGTGACGACAAAACGGGGGCCAATTCGATCAAGCATTGGCCCCATTGGGATTTGAAATAATGCAAACGAATAGAAGAAAGCGCCCCCCAGAATGCCAAGGGTTTCCGCATCGAGGGCCAGATCTTGGATGAGATTAGGTGCGATGACCGCATTGGAAACACGATAAAACATGGAAAGGGTATAAAGAGCAGAGAGAATTGAAAAGATCAAAAAGGGTCTGAAGGGTTGAGGTGATTCTGTCATTGAATCATTTTATGAGAAGGGCCTTCACCATTTTCATGGAGACCTTGCCTTCGATTCATTGTATATTCTTCCGTTCAAATTTTAGTTTTTTATATTAACTTGGGTACGGGTTAAGGGATACATCTTCAATGATAAGATTAATAAGATAAAAAAAGGAACGGCAACCACAGCTGCTTGCCAACTTGGATATAACAACAGGAGCCCTATAGCAAAAGTCAGAATTCTTTGATGGAATGACATCCTGCCGTGAAAATAGAGCCAGCCTTCAATAGCCGCTCCTAAAAATACAGCTCCAGGGATTGCTGTTAGAACAGCCAGCAAAACTCGCCCCGTGGGCCCAATCATTATTAGAGCTGGATTAATAGCAAAGAAAAAGGAGACGACATATTTGGCAGACCCCAATCTCATTGACTGGTACCCTGTGGCCATGGGGTCTGACCCGGCAATTGCTGCAGCGGTAATTGATCCCAATGCAACCGGCGGGGTAATGTAGGATAGAGCGCCCCAATAAAGCACAAATAGATGGCAAGCCATTGGATTTAACCCCGCCTTAACTAGGGCGGGTACCAAAACAATAGCCAAAAATACATAGCAGGCGGTAACAGTCATTCCCATGCCCAGAATAAGACTGGTGAGGGCTCCCAAAAACAGAATAAGGAGGTAGTTGTCCCCAGCCAAGAGGACGAGTTCTCTCGAAAAGGAGTTGGCCACACCCGTGCCGGAAACAGCCCCCGCAATCAAACCGACTCCAGCAAGTATGGCTGTAATCTGAGCCATGAGCTTTCCCGATTCAAACAGAAAATCTACTAATTTTTTCCAGGTGAGTCGGGTGCTCTTTCGTAACATGGCGCAAGCAAATAAGAAAACCATGGTATAAAAAGGAGCCCAGGCTTCCATTCGGATGTAGAAAAGTATAAATGTCAACAGGACAATAGAACCAAAAAAGAACCAGCCTTCTTTCAGAGTGGCCCAAAGATTAGGTAATTCCTTTCTTGGCAAGCCAACTAAGTTCATTCTGGCGGCATGGGCATCCACCTGTGTATAAAGGGTGATATAGTATAATGCGGCGGGGAAGAAGGCTGAGAGCATTACTGCAGAGTAAGGGACTGCCATAAAGGAAGCAATTAGAAATCCAGCTGCTCCCATGACAGGTGGCGTGATGGTTCCTCCTGTGGAAGCACAGGCCTCTATAGCAGCTGCAAATTTTGGACTATAACCTGTTCTCTTCATCGCGGGTATGGTCACTGATCCAGTAGTCACAACATTTGAAATTACACTTCCGCTGAGCATAGCCATGAATGCGCTGGAAAGGACTGCCACCTTAGCCGCTCCCCCTCTCCTATGACCCAAAATCGCTAGAGCAAAATCCATGAAGAATTTTCCTCCTCCAGAAACAATTAAGGCTACCCCAAAAATGATGAAGCCTGCCAAAAGTTCGCCAACCACTCGGGTTGGAATACCGATGATGCTTTCCACGCCCATCCCATGATAACGAGCTGCTTGCATTAGAGTGAAAGGAATTCCCCAAAAAATTCCAGGGAGACACTGTCCGTAAATAGGGTAGAAGGAAAAAACCGCACAGATGATGAAGAGAATGCCTCCCCCTGCTCGTCGTATCCCTTCAAGCACCAGAAACCATAGGACGAAGCTAGCAATGGTTGGAAGTAAGGGGGCTTGAATTTCCCATCCTTTGGTCAGAATATCATATGCATGGAATGCCAGGTAGAGATTCGTGGTCATACAGAGAAGAAAGAGCAACCAATCATACCAGATGACCCTCCCCTCATCTTTTTTTCTTGCGGGATAAATGAGAAAGGTTAAGGATAAAAAGGAGGCTAAAAGATAGTAGAAGTAAGCAGTGCCAATGGGCATAAAACCAGCTATTTGGAGATGAAATAGCTGATTGATAATGAGGATTAATCCAAGACTTGATATCGTAGCGCCAAGGATATAGACCAGGCTTCCTTTTGGAAACCTTTCCACCTTTTCCATGACTTCCTGAGAATTACCGAAAATGGCTGGCATATCGGGTTCCCCCTGATAAGTTCCAAAGAATGGATTCCGTTGAGGCCTCAGATTATCCCGTGGATGCATTGCACGGGATAATCTGAGGCCACTTTGCAAAGGACCCTTTTATTCTGCTGGAACCTCAGCCCTGATCTTCATCCAAAATGGTTCAAAATCTTTGGCATTAAGCTTCTTGGACTGACCCATCGAGACCGCTTTTTCCCAGGCCTTTTGTAAATTCTTTATCCGTTTAACCCCAGCGTCATTCCATGCCTGATGTTCAGCAGTCCATATCCCTTTCTCCTTGAAATATTTGATGGCACCATCGTGGAAGGGAGCATCAACAGGTGGAACGCCAGCGGAGTCGATTCGCCACCAGACCATGGTGGGGTGAGCTTTTTCATAAAGAGGAAAAGTTTCGTCCAGAGCCTTTACCAAGTTATAGACATAATCAATAGAGGTTTCCGCATAAACTGTTCCTATGGGATAGCGGTACTGGACCAGCTGGGCTGGATTATCCTTGGAGAGACTGGCACCCACGGTTTCCTTGAACGGCTTGAGATAGGGAGCTATTTTTAACATCCTTTTCCAACCTTCTTTGTCTTCGGGAGGGAAAGATGGATAATGAACACCTCTGGGAGTGCTCGCCAGCTCATAAATGAGACTGGCAGTGACTGTGCCGCAGATCGCATCGACCTGTCCCCCAATCAAGCCTTTTCCAGTGGCTCCATAACTGGGAAATTCCACCTTTTTCACGTCATCCCAGGTCAAGTTAGCAAAAGCCAGATAAGCTTCCATCTTTACGTTCAAAGATGGATTCCCAGGGATCCAGGAGACTCTTTTTCCTTTGAGGTCTTTCAACGTTTTAATTCCACTTTCCTTTGTGGTGATTACAGCATGAGCTGTTGGAAGAGCAAGGATCACTCTCACATCTTGGGGACCCCATTCATAGGTGGCAAAATCATAAACACCTTCAGCAGCAAAATTTGCTTCTGTAGCTAACCATCCAACCTCTACTCTTTTCGCTTTAAGAGGCATGAGCCTACCAATTGAAGTCCCTGAAGGCATCAGCCTCACCCTGGTTCCATACTTTTTTAGCAAGGCATCAGCCATGGCTGAGGCATGAACATATCCGGTAGAACCCACATCATAACAACTCCAGAGTAGGGTGTTGGGCAAGTTGACCGGACTAGCGGCTAGACCCAAGGAGGAGCTGAAGATCACAAGAAAAAAGGTGAGAAATAATGAAAATAAACCTACACTCCATCCATTTCGTGACATCTTAACCATTTTTAAATCCCCCTTTCCTGAAAATAAGTTTGAATTAAGTTACCCACAAAAGGTTGTCAAAAAGAATGCGTAATCTGTATCATAGCAGCCCCAATATATTATTAATCAATCACTGCTGTTCACGAAGCAATTGGTTCCTCTATTCTTCGATTAAATTCCCAAATAATGAGCCTTAACCTCTTCATTATTGAGTAAGTCTTCTGGCGATGATTCGTGTACCAATGTGCCCCGGCTCATGACGTAAACCTTGTCAGATACACTTAATGCCGTATTAAAATTCTGCTCAACCAATAAAATAGCCATTCCTTGATATCGTAGCTGCGATACAACTTGGGCTATTTCCCTCACGACGATCGGAGCGAGGCCCTCGGAAGGTTCATCCAGAAGCAAAAGTTTTGGGCCACTGACCAAGGCCCTTGCAATAGCCAACATCTGTTGTTCTCCACCGCTGAGGCTGATGGCTTTCTGCTTGCGGCGTTTACTCAAGACAGGAAAGGTTTCAAATACCTCCGTCTCCCCCCATGGTTTGACGGTCGTTTCACTTAAATTTGGACAACGGAAAGGGACGGCGAGGTTCTCTGCAACACTTAATGACCGAAATATCCTTCGGCCCTGGGGGACTAATGCCACTCCTCTGCGCATAATTTCATGGATGGGTCGGGCGGTTATTTCGTAGCCATCCAAATGAATCGTCCCTTGCCGAGGTTTCACAAACGATATGATTGAATGAAGCAAGGTCGTCTTTCCCACGCCGTTTCTACCCAGCACTGCAGCGATGCTTCCTTTAGCTACGTGCATGGAAATTCCTTGCAGGATATGGCTATCTCCGTAATAGCTGTGTATATCAATGACCTCAAGCATGCTGCGCATCCAGACCCAAATAGACTTCAGCCACCTTCGGATTACCTCGAATTTCCGCCTCTTTCCCTTCAGCCAGGATTTGACCAAAATACAATACGCTGATCTTGTCCGCTATTTTAAAAGCCACATCGATGTCGTGTTCGATAAAAAGGACTGTGGTCGATGGATCTAATTGTTCAATCATTGGTATCACCAAAGCAGTCTCGACGGTGGATAACCCTTGTGTCGGCTCGTCGAGCAGAAGTATTTTGGGTTTTGTCGATAAGGCTAAGACAATCTCCAGTTGTCTTTGTTCCCCATGGGAAAGATTTCGGACAGGGTAATTTCGTTTGTCCCAAAGCCCCCATTGGCGAAGCAGAGTTTCGGCGTTCGTGATGAGTTCCCCGTACGAAAAGGTACGACGGTAGAATACATATTTTGTCCGGGTTAATGCCTGGACCCCAAGAACAATGTTATCAAGTACTGAGAGATTGGCAAAAAGGTTCGTGATTTGAAAGGTCCTGGCCAATCCGAAGGCTGCACGAAGGTGAACTCTATAATCGGTGATATCTTGATCAAATAAAAGGACTCTACCACCCGCAGGTTTAACCATTCCACTGATCACATTGAAAAGGGTTGTTTTTCCCGCTCCATTGGGACCGATGATTGCTCGCTTTTCACCAATTTCAATAGATGAAGTGAGCATGGTCAAGGCTTGTATGCCACCGAACCCAACTGAAATTTTCTCCAGTGTCAATGCAGACATGTTAAGTCCGTTCCAACACCCTATCACCTTATGACCGAGACTCGCAAAACCCCAATCCCTCAATGAAGAATGGATGCAGATCAACAAAAACTCATCTAAACGGAGACCTTACTTATAAGCACTATTCAACCCATTTTCCTTTCATCTCCATGTACGGTGTCATCTTCATGTATTCTTCAGGGGTCCATGTCCAGAATTGACTGACTGCTGGATAAGATTTGAAGGGGACGCTTTGCCACTCGCCTTTGACTTTTTCGACTTTACGAATGTAATAGGTCTGAATGACTTCTCCATATTTGTCAAACTTGATCGTTCCCCTCGGTGCTTTTAGCTCAAGGGATCGCATCACCTTTACGAACTCCTCGCTTTTTATCTCCCCTTTTGTTTTTTCAAGTGCTTTTGCGATAACCATACCTGTTATATATCCCTGTTCTCCAATATTCGTTGGCCTGCGTCCGTACTTTTTTACGAAAGCGGCATTGAATTCATTATTTTCAGGAGTATCGAGTAAAAAACACCAATGAGACTCAGAAATAAGACCATCGGCTGCTTCAGCTTGTTTGGGTAATATATTGTCATCCAAGTAATACCCTTTTCCAATCAATGGGATTTTTTTCTTAAGCCCATATTCTTCATACTGCTTGACGAATCGCAACGCATCTGAAGCCGCAAAGAAAACCATCACAACGTTTGCATCACGATTAACATTTGCTAAATAGGGGGCAAAATCTTGATTTCCCAAGGGAGGCCAGATCTCCTGAATTATTTTTCCCCCCATTTTTTTGAACGTCTGACATATCCCACCCACATGCTCATAACCTGCCGCATAGTCAGAGCCCATCACCACTGCCTTGCGATATCCCTTTTCGTAAGCCCATACGCCGAGAGGATGGGAACCCCCACTGTTAGTGAAAGACACGCGTATGATATAGGGATTGGTTTTTCTCTGGGTGAGGTCGTCTGCTCCAGCGTTAGATATCACAAAAGGAGTCTTATGTTTTTCTACCAGATTGGCTAAGGCATAGGCTGACCCAGAGTCAATCACTCCGGCTAAGATATCAACATTATTTTTTTGTATTAATTTCCGCCCCACATCCAAAGCCCGATTTACCTGATTACTACCGATATCTTCAACAATGATCTCAATATTACGTCCTGCAACCTTATGTCCTATTTTGTCCATGTAAAGGTTGAGACCATCCCGCAAGTCCTCTCCATAGCTCGTAAATACTCCTGACATTGAAACCGCATAGCCGATCTTCACGGGTGGCGCTGCATGAACTTCTGAGGGGATGAAACCGTCCGCCATAAACACAACCATACCAACTATTAATGCCATGACTAATGTTGCCCATCCCTGCCTGTTTTTCATAACCATTTTTCTTACCTCCTTTGCTTGAATTTAGTGACCATTTTAAATGGGGTGCCATTCCCGTGTATCATTTCAATCCAACGGGTAACAACTTTTTCTTAATTCCACCGAGGACTCCTTCGGGGAAAAGCAGGACGACGGCTACGTATACGCCTCCAAGAAACATGAGCCATCGATCTGTTACGTTGCTAATCAAATCCTGCAAGAAAACGATGATGATGGATCCCACGACAGGGCCGGCTAATGTTCCAGGACCGCCCAAAATGACCATGAAAAGGGCCGTGGACGAACGCACTATACCGAAGTCTGCGGGGTTAGGGCAGCCGTCGTAATAGGCATGAAGAATTCCTGAAATGCCGCCAATCAGTCCTGAAATAATAAAGGCGAGGTATTTGTAAAGCCAAACATTGTAACCCAATACTTTCATCCGGGTCTCGCTATCGCGGATGCCTTTCAATGTCAAACCCAAAGGTGAGTTCGTCAAAATCCAAAAACCACCCGTGACAATCAAGAACACCAGTAAAACAAAAATATAAAAAGGGACTGTGTTTTCTAAGCTCAGACCAGGAATGATCCGCGGTCTAAGGAGGCCAGGTATGCCGTCGTAGCCTCCGGTAACAGCCTTCCAGCTAACAGAGATGCCATAAAATACCTGGCAAAAAGCCAGCATGATGGCCAAGAAAAAAATATCCTTTGTGCGAATTGCGAGGAGTCCGAAGAGTCCTGCCGCTATCACAGCTGATAGGACTGCAATTCCCATTGCAGACCAGGAAGTTATTCCCATACGCAACGTGACGATCGCTACAGTGTACGAGGCAATTCCAAAGAATACACCATGTCCCACGGATGCCAAACCCAAGTGACCAAGCAGTAAATTGATGGACATGGCCAAGATGGCAAGCATAAGAGCTCTGGTGACTAAACCAATATAATACTCAGGGAGAAGCAATGGAACCATTACGAAGGCCAAAGCCGAGGCACAGATCAAAATGATGATCCAAAATCTTTGGTTCAAATCTTTCCCCACAAGCCAGTTGGCTTTAATGCTAAAACGATAGCCATGGGAGCAAAAATAGTGAACATGGCAAGCTCCGGGAAGAGAGCCTTGCCAAAATTGTCCAAAAAGGCGACAATGAGGCTTCCAAAGAAAGCCCCCTTCATACTCCCCAAGCCACCTACAATAATGACGACTACGGCAAGTAACAAAACCTCTATATCAACACCTGGATAGGCCCCAACAAAGGGTCCTCCGAGTACGCCGCTTACACCGGTTAGAGAAGTCCCTAAAAAGAATACGAGAGTAAAGAGTAAGGGAACATTGACTCCTACTCCTCGAGCCATCTGTTCATCATCGACGGAAGCCCGAAGAATTGCGCCCCATTTCGTTCTCTCCTGCAGAAACCAAAGCCCCAACCCCACGAAAACACCTATGCCAATGACGAATAATCGGTAGGACGGGAAGACGATATTGCCCACATGGATGGACGCATTCAAAAATCCTGGTTTAGGTAAAGCAGTTGGATCAGCGCCCCAGATAAGGATAGCGCCATCGCCTATGATAAACATACACCCCATCGTGAGGAGGACCTGTAATAAGCGTCTACCATAGATTCGTTGGAGCAAGAACCGTTGTAAAAGAAAACCGATGAATCCAGACACCACCATGGCGGCTAACAATCCTATGAAGAAATTGTGAGTGGCATTAATGACCGTGAGTCCGATGTAGGCCCCTAACAGATAAGATGACCCATGGGATAGATTCAGGATATTCATCAGGCCAAAGATGACGGACAATCCCGCGCAGAGCAGGAAAAGGAGCATGGCGAATGAGACGGCATTGAGTGTCTGAACTACCCAAAATTCCATATCAATACTCCAAATTCAACCAATGCTTTCGCCTATCGGTTTTACCGATCGTCTCAAGCCAAAGTCTTCAAGAAGATTTGATAGGTCAATTTGGTGACAACAATCGATCCTCAATCCCAATCCTTGGAAGTCTTAAAGGGTGGATTTGGGTTATAGACTGACCAGCCTCCGTCCAGGGGTAAGGAGACCCCGGTGATATAGCCGTGATTCAAAAAGAAGTCAACACATTTTACGTAATCTTCTGCATAGGCTATTCTTTTCATTGGCATATGAGATGCCATTGCTGTTCTCCATTCTTTATGATTGTCATCGACATAATTCAAGCCAATCACGATGCAATTAACCCTTGTCCTTGGGCCAAGATTGCGAGCAAGGTTTTCTGTGAAACGTAAAAGCCCTCCTTTTGCAGCATCATAGCAAGCGTCAGTAGGATACCATCCAGAATGAATGCCGGGCAGACCAGAGGTCAGCACGACGAGACTCCCTTCCGTCAGCAATGACAATAATCTGTGGGTGATGATCATGGGTGCAATCAAATTGACATTCATTGAATCAACGATTTGTTTGGGAGTTATCTTATCGTGGCCGAAAGCGTTCGCGCCCCCTGCTACATGAATCATGGCATCCAACTGACTCTCGTTTTTAAGAATCCGGTCACACATATCCTCCACTTCATCCAACGAAGCGTAATCAGCCAAGTAGGCTGAATATGGAATATTGATTTTATTAAGTAGCTGATGAGTCTCTTCAAGAGCCTTTTTCATTTTGCTTCCATGGGTCAATATTCTATATCCTCTGGAGCCCAAAAACAGAGCCACCTCCCTACCAATTGAACTTCCCGTACCCGTCACCAGTGCTGTTTTCATACTCGCCTCCTTCCAACTGGACCATTTCGATAAACGGACATTGGATCATGACTCTTTATTTTTATAAGAGGTATCTGTGTCTAAAAGTGAGCATATCCATAAGCTCTAACAGGTCATTCAGTTTTTCTAAATTCAATATTGCCTCGACACTTTTATCAATTTGGTCATCGGCAAGGATGCCCTTTGTGAATTTCGAATAAAGCTCTCTAAACTGCGTTGGAGACAGTGGCTCTTGACGCGATCCAATCGTATGCATTCTTTGGCCTGAAATTTTCTTACCATTTTTCATTTTGATGATCACGTCAGCGGGAGCTTGGACGAGTACAGGAGACCTATCTGAGTGAATAACGACATCGACTTTGGAACGAGCGTCCACGTATCGTGGGTCCGACAAAACATCGATATCAACATTGCTGAAATTTACATCTCCATCAAGCACCGCTGCCCCGAGAAGATGCTGGAAACTGAACTGGAGGTCTCCCAAGGATTTAGGCTCGGGACGGTTACACCATTCATCGGCAGGACTGGCATGGACTTCGATTTTTTCAATATCTTTAAATGTGATATCATGTTCTTTTTTTAATTCAAGAACGATGTCAATTTGACGATGCGTAAAAAAACAACAAGGGTACTTTTTGATACCAATGTTTTGGAGTCGCCATTCTTTACCCAAATCCTTCATCATCTTTTCTGGATCAACTTTTTCCTTCCCGAGGAAGTTAGTGAGATAGGCTCCGATATCGGGATTGCCGGTCATCCCTTCCTTGGCCATCTCGGCGGCGATGATTCCTTGCGATGACTGAAGGGCTGATTCTAAAAAATGGGCGTCCGTTCCAAGATTCAATAAGGAAATGGCAGGTGCTGACATCGCAAGCCCCAATGCGGAAACCGTTTCTTCAACGCCTAATCCCAAAGCTTTGGCTCCTGCTGCCGCCGGTCCCACTGCGCCAGGGAATACCACAATCCCCAAATGGTTCGTTGGAAATGAACAGGTCCTTGTGTGGACTTCAAGCCCTACCACAAGCGCCTCTATTAAATTTTTACCAGAAATTCTCAGATGTTCTGCTAGGGGAAGGAGTAAAGGGATGACAGTTATATCCCAGGACACTCCGCCAACGAAACTATCATCCTCCAACTCGCTAGCATGAGCGAGAAAAGCGTTTAATAAAACTGACTCCCATAATGAGGCCTTGAAGCCACAGCCGATTACTCCGGCATCTTTCCCGAGATTTCGTGATTTTATGATGTGAGACATCTTCCTTCCAGAAGGCGTCGCTGACCCAGCCAAGGTTCCCGCAACTGTTTTCAGCATCAACCCTTTGGTGAAATCCACCACATCTTTAGGGATTTCTGAATACCTTGTTTCCACAACAAACTTCGCCAGTTGTGTCGCAACCTGTGGATTCATGGTTTAAACCTCCTTAGATTGCTATTCAGGCATATGCTATTGGTTCGATATGGGATAGAACTGTTTTTTAATCCTATTTCTGATTCTTTGAATTGGCCTCCAGGAGAAAGGAGATCCCATCCGATAATTGGGACATTCTTCCTAAAAACAGGCTTCCCTTGGCCACAAACATGGCCCTTTTCATCTTTCCTTTTTTCATCGCCTCCAAGGCATGTCCCAGGAAAGGTACGGCAGACGGCACATGGCCTTGGGTTGGAGCAAAGCCGGGCATCCCACGTTCTCTCACGAATTTGTCAATCTCTGTCTTGTCGATATGCTTATTCAGAACCGCCAGAGAAGCCATGATTCTATAATTGGTAGAAGGGGTATCACCACTCCCGGCTGGCAGAGTGATCTCAGGGTTGTGCATCTCAGTGGCATATTTGTCGACGTCTGTCATCTTCATACCCAGTTTGTTTAAAGGTTTGATGATGAGGGAGGTCATAATCGATTGCTGAGCGGACCCGGCTCCGACATCGTGTTTGCCTATTGCATCCAATCTCATAATGGGACTGACCCCGTCATCTTTGGTGACTAAAAAGGCAATGGCAGCAATGATGTCCTCCAGAATGGGCATGTGATGCTTCAAGTGGGCCGAGAACTTCATGCCCACCTTAGCCAGACAGCCACCTCCTGCCACCACCACATTATTATAGATGCCAGAGCCAACCAATCCTGCCGCATTGATAAGGGCGTGATTGGGAGCACAACAGAAGGCACGAATGTCATTGCCGGTCGCATTGACACAGCCAACCATTTCTGCCATGGCCTTCGACAAGCTGCCTCCTCCGCGATTATATCGGTCACCAATGGCAGTTTCTGTACAATCCAGGACAAAATCAACATCGCGTGGAACGATTCCGGCCCTTTTGAAAAGATGGAGCATGGCCAGAGATCCGGAGGCCTTGGCTAAGAGGTTCTCCATGAGGATCTCTGCTTTCAGCGTATCATCTTTGTCATGGTCACGGCGCAAAGAGCCAACCTGTTTCCCCTGAAAATAGACGGGCAGGGCATTTCCCTGCTCAATGGCCTCTTTGATTTTTTCAGGGGCTTTCCCTTCACCCAACTTTTTGAGATATTGCGCTGTGACAAACGGATGCGATGCAAACTTATCCCGGATCTGATTGACGAAATCAGGGTCCAGCCAAAGCAGGTCAAAGTCGTCTGCGATTTTCATCCAACCATAGAACTCCTCTTCAGGCATGATCTCCCCAAAGGGGCCTTGCCGTTTCCCATTCTGAGAGGGATGTTCATACCAAGGTTTCGGAATCTCATTTAATTCGTCAGGATGTTTGTTACCGATGAACACCTGATGAGGAGGGTAGTTGATGGCCTCCTCGTAACTTCTCAGATGACTGGCAATCTGTTTTAACAAATCCCTGTCTTCTAAAATATCCCGAGAGGGTTTTGATCCGTACTGGACAAAGTCAGGAACATGAACGATGACATAACCTACTTCCTTGATGACGACAGACATGTTAAAAACATCCTCCTTCGCCTATTCGATGATTTTTTTGATAGACGTTTCGATATCATCCATCTTCAGGTCTCCTCCGGTCAGCCGATCCACCTCTTTTCCATTTTTATAAAAGAGAAAGGTGGGAAGCCCGAAAACTTTCAAGTTCAAACAGAGCCGCCTATTCTTAGAAGCATCAATTTTTGAGATTTTCAACTTCACCGCGTATTTGTCTCCCAACCCTTCCACATGAGGCATCAATGCCAGACAGGGAGCGCACTGAGGTCCCCAAAAATCGACCAGGACAGGGACTTCGGATTGGATGACTTCTTTTTCAAAAGAATCTGCGTTGACTTCTATGGCCATGAGATTCCTCCTGCAAAATCCAAAACAAAGTTTTCAAAACTCAGTTTAAAATCCAATCTCGCTAAAGCGAGATCAGATGAATTTCAAAGTTTAAAATTAAAAATTTTTAACATTTGAATTTGATTTGACATTTGAACTTTGTCATTTGAAATTTACTGGGTCCCCTCCAGAGTAAAGATCGTTGGTGCCTCGACATCGGTCTGGAGAATCTCCAAAGCCCGTAGCACATATTTGCGGCGCAAGGCTTTTTCTTGTTCTCTGGTCAGGACGGAATTTCCAACCACGCAGGTGATGTTTTGACCTCGTAATATTCGATTGGCCCCAACCATCTGGGCGACATTCGGGACGGCCGTGATTTGAACGACGGGAATGTCTATCTTTTCAATGCCGGATGCAATCGTTGCCCCGCAACGAGTGCTTGATCCTCAGGTGGAGGTGAGAATGACTGCGCTCACCCCCCTTTTCTTAATTTCAGCTCCCATCTCGTCTCCCATCTCCGCGCAACGTCGTGAAACCGTGGCATTGCCCGATGTGGAGAAGAAAGTCGGATGGAGCTTTCCAACCTTTCCTTCTTTCACCAGATCTCGCATGACATCCACGGGCACCAGTCGATTCGGGTCTTCTAAAATCTGAACCGGGAAATAGCCTGTGTGGGCAATCTCGTACTCGGAAGATTTGAAGTTAGTAGGGAGAAACGTGTCAATTTCGTAAGTCGTCCAGCGGAGATTTCCCCTTCCGCTCAAACCATCAGGGTTTCCTTTTGGCACCAAGCCACCATCGCTGACCAGAATGATTTCGCAAGCATGAAGGTCTTTAATGGGAGGAGGGGGTGCCACTCTTTCAAACTTGGGTAGAATGACTTCGCTTTCAAAAGGTTCACCGCGAAGCTTGGCCAGCAACTTTTCCACACTTCTTTCTGCAGCCGTCTTATCGGTATATTCATTCCTTAAAATAATACGAGAAAAATAACCATACTCATCAGGTCTCGGTAGGCTTTCTCGAGAAACAAGGTGCGTCCCCTTTTCTCCGGAGAGGAGTTTAAAAGCCAGCCTGGTCATATGGCTGATGCCCTCCGCCATGTCCCGAGCACTATTGCCGGTTTTGCAGATATAAGCATACTTTCGATACATGTCCACGCCAGGATTTTCCTGGAACATCCCTGTCATGACGGGGATGCCGAGCTTTTCACCCACAGCCTTGCAAATGGCACCACAGGCAACCCCATATCTTCCTGCAGCAAAAGCGGGTCCGGCAAAGAAGAGGTCCGGATGATAAGGATCGATCAACTGGAGGCCTTCTTCTCCAGCCTGTTCAGGATTTTTCGAAAAGTAGTTATCACCGCAAATGACTGTGGTTACCACCTCGGCCTTTTCACCCAAGGCCCTTTGCAAGGCCAGTCCAGGTCCAATAGGACCTGCCTTGGCCACAAAACCGATATCCGCTTTCTCTTCGCCCCCGATTTGGCCGAAGAATTGATTAAGATAATGAACCACTTTCAATTTTTTTTCGTTCATGGTGCCCTCACTGTTTTAATTGAAGATTAATATTCTTTAACAATAATATTGGCTCCTCCCAGATGGTCATGGACTCCAGCGATCAGAAATTGCTCTACATCGATCACGGGATCCCCCGCGTGTTGGATAATGGGATCCGGGCAATAGATCTTGCTATCGGCCGTTCCGCCCAGAAAGCGGTCTGCATCTAGGGGGATTTTAATCCTCTCCATGGTAGCCCCTACGGTGATGATCAGGTTCACCGCTTCTGCATTGAACAGCAGTGTATCCGCAAGGGTCCCATAACTGATCAGTGGTTGGATGAAGATGGCCGTTTTCACTCCGAGCTTCTCACACTCTTCTGCGACAAGGGCTAAATCGACATGAGGCAACCCCCCGTGAATTTTTGTTAACACAACACCATCCGCCCCCAGGACATTCTTTACCAGACTGGAGGCCATCATGGCCTGCCGTGACCGGGTCACAGGTTCCATATTGGCTACACCACAGACCACTCCAGCAAAGATCAAGTCTTTCCCATGGCGTTGATAAAGCTCTTTAATGACTCCGTGGTTTTGAATCGTGTAAGTATCCAGGGCTCTAATGGTATGGGCCCCCACCACTCCTCCATCCAGAACTTCATTGGGATGAATGATCGTGGGCGTCAGATTTCGGACATCGGTTCCATAAAAGCACGGATCTGAGATCCCGATATGGTCATGTTGCGGACTGTAGAGTTGATAATAATAGGCCACCCGTGGGAGATTTGATTTCCCATTGAGATTTGGAAGATCCAACTCATAAACCTCCACCTCATCCACGGGATGTCCCTCGGCTCCCCGAGCAAGATAAACGCCTGTCTTCAATCCCGCAATCTTTACAGCATCTTCAAAGTCACGGTCCTCTGTCCCGTCTGCCATCGTGGGCGCGATACTGATATGTTTCATCTTTCCGTATCTGCTCATTTCAGCGACCATACCGGACATATCGAGGAGGGCTGAGTATTTTCGGTTCGACCATGGATTCGAGACAAGAACGGTGATACCACGCAATGACCTCGTCCGGCCACTCCCGGCAATCTGCATTTTTCCAATAAAGCCAGGGAAATCCGCTTCGACCTTATCAATTTTGCATCGGGGTTGGACGACATCCATAAGATTGACGATGCGGACTCGATCGCCGGGATAAACCAATTGGATGTCCACCGATTTAAAGCGGCCGTCCTTAAGGAGGACTTCTTCCAACTCTTTTAGATTAACATATAAAATATGATCCTTCGCATGGGTCTTGGGTCCAGGTTGAAGGTCTTTCATGTCAATGGATTGAATTTCAAGTCTCATAGGAGCCTCTCTGATTTCAGGGATTTCTTGTTTTTCGGCAACCTTCAAAGTAATCAGTGGAAATTCGGTTTACGCTGATATCTTTTCACGTATTGCCTTGAACTCTTTTTCTATTTTCTCAATCTTCTCTGGCTCTACGGCCAGTGCCCAAATTCCAACATTTTCTTCGTAGACATCATCTGGGGTTGCGTCTCTGATTTCGGGTTCCAAGATATGGTAAACAGGGAGTCTCAACGAGACTCCTGCCAAGGGCCCGGAAAAGCTGGGATCCCCATCCGTGACTGTTTCGGCTGAGATCAATGCTCCGTCCAAGTCACTGGCTCCAAGCACCACGATCAAGTCATTTGACGATTTAATTTTTTCTAACCCGTCAGAGATCTTCTTGATCTGGGCTTGATTTTCCGGGTCCATGGTCCCTGCAGCCGTTCAGACAAAACACTCGGTCACAGCGTAAACGACATTTGCCCCAGCTGCCTCGAGGCATTTGGCGATAGATGGGCCTTGGACCCCATCTCTTTCTCCAATGACAATAGCTGTTTTGCCTTTAAGCCAACCGTCCATCTCTAACCTCCTTTCCTGTCCATTAAGGTTTTAGATTTTTCGGCCTTTCTTCGAGAAGAGCCTTCCATTACTAAAGGGGCTTCCATTTTTATTAAAGCCTCTGAGATCTCATGAGTAGTTTTGATGACCTGAGGAGCCAAAATTTTCTCCATTTGGCTTCGGCTGTATTCTGTCGTGGGTACGGCAATGTTGACGGCGGCAACAGCGTAACCCTGTTTGTCTAAAATGGGAGCGGCGACAGCCCGGTTTCCAATGGAGAGTTCCTCATCGTTGATGGCATAGCCATTCTTACGGACCTTCTCCAATTCATCTATAAACTTATCTAAACTTTTAATGGTGCGGGGGGTGAGGGGTTTGAACTCCAGTGTCTTAAGAATGGGTTTGATCTGTTCCTGTGTGCCCATGGCCATCAAGACCTTTCCCATGGCCGTGCAATAAACCGGAAGTTTGGTCCCGATTCGAATATCAAAGGGAAGATACTTTCTCTTTCTAAGGCGAAGAAGATAGATAATTTCTGAGTCCTCTAAAATGGATAAGTTAACCGTCTCTTGAACTTCCTTGAAAAGTGACTCCAGATAGAATTGAGCGACTTCTTGCCAGGCTGACCCGGAAATACAAGAATGTCCAAGGGTGAGGACCTTGGGGGTGAGGTGATACCTTCTTTGTCCATCCCTCTGAATAAATCCTAGCTCCATGAGGGTGTAACAGAGGCGTGTGGCCGTGGTTTTATTCGCTTTCAGTGCATTGGCAATTTCAGAAAGGGTGAGAGAATGGTCAGCTTCGGAAAAGGCCTGGAGGACAGATAATCCTTTGGCTAAAGAATTGATAAAGTATCGGGGTCTTTTGATTTCGGTATTACGCATAGCGTAAATACATTTTGCAATGTTTAAATTACTTTATAGCTTTCCTTGAGGGTTGTCAAGAATTTTTTTAAGCCTCTGTTCGCGGATGGAAAGGAGAAAGGGCCATGGTTGGAGATGAAAGCAGTATTCTCCTACCGCTTTCATTATGTATTTTCCTCACCGTAGAAGAGCATTAGGAGAGAAATTGGGTTGAAGTTAATAGGGCGGCACTAATCCTTTTCAAACATATCTTTGGGAGCGCCGCAAACAGGGCAGACCCAACTGTCAGGGAGTTTATTAAAGGGTGTGTTAGGGGGGATATTGCCATCGGCATCGCCCTTTTCGGGATCGTAAATATAACCACAAACTGAACATTTATATTTTTCCATCTCAACCTCCAAATGATGCAATAGGAGCATTTCATTTGAGGAGCACTACGTTTGAGGGTTTTAACCTTGACCCTCAAGGCCGAAGGCCGCTCCTAAAGCCAAGCGCTCCCAATAGCCCTGTGGGTTATTTCAGGATTTCATCGTCGTAGATTTTTTCAAGTCTTAGTTTGTGCTTGGCTTCCTCATGGGCTAGAAAGGTGAAGAGTTTATTCAATGTTTCGTCTTTATTTGACTTGTTCATATTGGTATAAAGCTTCAAAGCGCGCTCTTCCATTTTGATCGCCATCCGGAGGATGTTCGCATAGGGCATATCCGGCTTAAATTCTGCATCCACTATATAGTCACTGATCTTGAGATCGGGGACCTTCTCAATCTTTGCCTGGGCAATTTTTTTAAGGTCGAGCTTTTCGAGCATTTTCCGATGCCCCGCCTCTTCCTTGGCCAGGTCGGAAAAAAGATCTTTAGCCCCTGAAAATTTTGCCACCTTACTGGCTTTCGTATAAAAATTGTAAGATTTGATCTCTTTATCAATGGCAAACTTGATGATCTCCTTAAATTTCTTCTCGTCCATAACGGCTCCTTTCTATTACGGCGTCCTTTTGAATGAATTCTCCCACTCAGAATCTAACCCCGCTTCATTTTACGAGATGCCTTCTTCATGGTCAAGGGAAAAGTAATTTTTGCAGCAATTCTCGGTGAGTTCACAAACTATTGAGATTCTTCGCTTCGCTCAGAATGACAACTGGGGACTTTCGTAATGTCATTCTGAAGGAGCTCTAACGACTGAAGAATCTCGCTGTATTTTCACCGAGAATTGCTGTAATTTTTGAAGCGGCGATGGGGTGATAGG